>Ga0134126_10002503_pt1 | contig 23149 bp, 21 predicted proteins | sample KB31752_FD_96881 | JGI IMG/M metagenome (GOLD analysis project Ga0134126, IMG submission 96881) | Terrestrial soil microbial communities with excess Nitrogen fertilizer from Kellogg Biological Station, Michigan, USA - KB3-175-2 | ecosystem: Environmental > Terrestrial > Soil > Unclassified ... | reverse complement strand
TTCCACGATCATCGGCATGTAGATGGTGACGCGGTCGCCTTTCTTGACGCCGCGCGCTTTCAGCACGTTGGCGAAGCGGCACACGTCGGCGTGCAATTGCTTATAGGTGAGCTTCTTGTCGTCCTTCGGATCGTCGCCTTCCCAGATGATGGCGGTCTGATCGCCGCGCGTCTTCAGGTGACGGTCGATGCAATTGTAAGCGACGTTGAGCGTTCCATCCTCGAACCATTTGATCGAGACGTTACCGGGGCCGAAGGTCGTGTTTTTGACCTTGCTGAACGGTTTGATCCAGTCGAGCCGCTTGGCCTGCTCACCCCAAAAGCCGTTCGGATCCTTGATCGAGCGGTCGTACATCTCCTTGTACTTGGCATCGTCAACCAAAGCTCGCTTCTGCCAGGCGGCGGGAACGTCATAAATCTTGTCGGACATGGCACTTCCTCCCCGCCCACGTTAATGCCGCGGGCGCTTCTTCGTTTCGCCGCCCATTATGCAACCGCCCCTGCGGGAGCGACAAGGCGCGGAATGCCCCACTTTCGTGGGGTAATCGGCCTCGTCAGCGGCCCCAGCCGCCCAAAATTGCGCCGATGATCAGCATCGCGCCGAGCCAGCCGATGCCGTCGATGACCGTGAGCATCGGCTTGCGGTCGCTGAAGGCATTGTTGGCCGTGATCGTGGTAAGGACGAAGCCGAACCAGCAAAAAGCAGCCGAGATGATGCCGGCGCGAACATTGAACATGTCGAGATGGACGAGGATGCCGTAGAGCACCCACGCCATGATGAATTCGCCGACGAACACCAAAACGAACGGGGCGGCCATGGCAAGCCCGGACTTGCCGGCCCGCTCGGCCTTGCATTGCTCGAGAGTTTTGCCTTGTGCGGCCATCCACGGCCGGCTCAGCGCCGTGTAATAAATCCCGCCGAAGATCCACGCCGCGATGGCAGCAACGAGGATCGACAGGAAATTGACGTTTGCGAGCTGCACCGCCGCCACCCTATTTCACGCCGCCCATTTTGCAGACCAGCTTCCATTCCGCATCGGTCACCGGCTGCACCGAGAGCCGTCCGTATTTCACCAGCGTCATTTCTTTCAGCTTCGGCTCGGCCTTGATGACGGCAAGCGTCACCGGCTTCGGCAGCGGCTTGACGGCACCGGTCTGCACCGCCACCCACGGTTCGTCTTTTGCAGCGCTTGGATCGTGAAAGGCTTCGCGAATGATCTCGCCGATGCCGACGATCTGCTTCTGGTCGCCGGTGTGATAGAAGAAAAACTTCTCTCCCTTCTTCATGTCGTTGAGATGCTTGCGCGCAGTGAAGTTGCGCACCCCGCTCCACGGCTCGCCCTTGGCGCCGCGCTTGACCTGATCGTCCCAGGAAAATTCTTCCGGCTCGGTCTTCATCAGCCAATAGGACACGACGCTACTCCGCTTTGATAGGACGGGTAAGCAGGGACTCGATTGCTTCATCGACGGTTACTTTGCCGGCGAGCACCGCGGCCACCGCCGCGGCAATCGGCATCTCGATGCCACGCTCGCTCGCCATTTCGAGCAACACCGGCGCGGTGAACGCGCCTTCCGCCAGCTTGCCGCGATCGGATGCGTTGGGTTTTTCACCCTTACCGAGTGCGACGCCGAAAGAGAAGTTGCGCGATTGCGGTGTCGAGCAGGTGAGAATGAGATCGCCGAGGCCGGACAGACCTGTGAGCGTTTCGGCCTTGGCACCATAGGCTTTGCCGAAGCGCGTCAACTCCGCGAAGCCGCGCGTCGTCAGCGCCGCCGAGGCGCTGGCGCCGAGGCCGCGTCCGGCAACGATGCCGCAGGCAATGGCAAGCACATTCTTGGTGGCGCCGCCGATCTCGACACCGCGAACGTCGGTTGCGTGATACGGCCGGAACCCGGTCGACCCGATCGCCTGCGCCAGCGCGGCGGCAAGTTTGCCGTCGCCGGCCGCGATCGTTACCGCGGTCGGCAGCCCGCGCGCGACGTCGGCGGCAAAGCTCGGCCCGGACAGGATAGCGGGAGAGACGTCAGGCGCGCATTCGACGATGACTTCGGTCATGAATTTGCGTGTGCCGGCCTCGATGCCTTTGGCGCACACGATTACCGGCATGCGCGGCGTGGCGCGCGGCGCCAGTGTCTTCATCACCGAGCGCACCGCTTGCGCCGGCACAACCAGCAAAATCGCATCGTTTTTCGCGGCAGCGGCAAGGTCGCGCGTGACCACGATGCCGTCTTCAAGGCGCGCGCCGGGCAAATAACAGCTCTCGCGCTTTTGCTCGAGCGACGACGCGTTGTCGGCATCGTTCTCCCACAACGTTACCTTGCGCCCCGCGCGCGCGCAGGTTTGCGCCAGAGCCGTACCCCAGGCGCCGCCGCCGAGCACGGCAATACTCTCGATGCTCATGCGTTTGTCTCGGTTCGCTTGAGATTGCGATAGGGCGTTTGCGGCCGCGCACCGGTGACTTCGTCGAGCGGCCAGCGTGCGCGCGGCGCGACATCGAGGGGATCGGTCAACCCCATGGAAAGGCGTTCCGCTCCGGCCCAGGCGATCATGGCGCCGTTATCGGTGCACAATTCGAGCGGCGGCGCCACCAGCACGGTGCCGACTTCGAATGCGAGCCGGTGCAACACTTTTCTGATCGCCTGATTGGCGGCGACGCCACCGGCGGCGACCAGCGCGGTCGGCGCACCGTAACGCACGCGGAAAAGCTTTAATCCTGCGCGCAGCCGATCGAGCACGACATCGACGACGGCCTGCTGGAACGATGCGCACAGATCGGCGACATCCTCGTCCGACAACGGCGCAATCTTTTCCGCTTCCAGCCGCAGCGCCGTCTTCAAACCTGAAAGCGAAAAATCGGCGTCCTTGCGTCCTTGCATCGGCCTCGGTAACGCGAAGCGTGTCGGGTTGCCGCGCGCGGCTTCTTTCTCTACTTGCGGGCCGCCCGGATAACCGAGGCCGAGCAGCTTCGCGGTCTTGTCGAATGCTTCGCCGATGGCGTCATCCATCGTCGTGCCGAGCCGCACATAGTCGCCGATGCCGCGCACGGCCACGATCTGCGTGTGGCCGCCGGAGGCGAGAAACAGGCAGTAGGGAAACGGCGTCGAGTCGGTGAGCCGTGCGGTAAGCGCATGCGCTTCGAGGTGATTGACCGCAATCAGCGGCTTCTCGTTCACCAGCGCCAGTGCCTTGGCGGTGGTAAGCCCGACGATGACGCCGCCGATCAGGCCGGGCCCGGCAGCCGCCGCGACGCCATCGATGTCGCGGTAGGTGCGCCGTGCTTGGGTCATTGCCTTGCTGATGATGAGATCGAGCGCTTCGACATGGGCGCGCGCAGCAATCTCCGGCACCACGCCGCCAAACGCGGCATGCTCGCTCACCTGACTGAACACGATATTGGACAGAATCCTGCCGCGGCCTTCGGCGTAGTGTTCCACCACGGCGGCTGCGGTCTCATCGCAGGTCGTCTCGATTCCGAGTACAACCATCTACTTTCCCCGATCCGGCGCCGCCCCTATATCATCCCGGCCCGGTCGAATCCGGCCTAGCATTGTGAGGTTACCGAGTGCAATCCTTCGCCACAGCCCCTTTGCGCATCGGCACGCGCGGCAGTCCGCTGGCGCTGGCGCAGGCGACGGAAGTGCGCGCGCAACTCGCTGCGGCGCTGCGGCGCGACCCGCTCGACATCGAAATCAAGATCATCCGCACGTCCGGCGACATGATCCAGGACCGTCCGCTGACGGATGCCGGCGGCAAGGGGCTTTTCACCAAGGAAATCGAGGAGGCATTGCTCGCCGGCGCGATCGATGTTGCCGTGCATTCGGCCAAGGACATGCCGACGGTATTGCCGGACGGATTGGTGCTGGCTGGCTGCCTCGAGCGCGAAGACCCGCGCGACGTTTTCATCAGTCACCGCGCAAAGAGCCTGGCAGAACTGCCGCACGGCGCCAGGCTCGGCACAGCCGCGCTGCGGCGGCAGGCGATTGCCAAGCGCGCGCGCCCCGACCTCGAAATCGTTCCGGTGCGCGGCAATGTCGAAACGCGGCTGCGCAAGCTCGACGACACGACGATGATGGCCACTATTTTGGCGCTTGCCGGTTTGAAACGTCTTGGCATTGCAGATCGCGCCACCGCGATCCTGAGCGTGGATGAATTTCTGCCGGCAGTCGGACAAGGCGCCATCGCACTTGAGACGCGCGCGAATGACGAGGCGACACGAGCCGCTGTCGCGGCGGTTGACGACGCCGATACATCGACTGCGCTCGCCGCCGAGCGTGCGTTTCTTTTCGAGCTGGACGGGTCATGTAAAACGCCAATCGCCGGTCACGCGGTCGTGTTCGGCGGCACCATTCAATTCCGCGGGCTGATCGCGAAACCGGATGGGAGCGCCGCGCACGATATCGCCGGTACCGGCGCGCGCAGCGATGCCGCGAAAATCGGCGCCGAAGCGGGCCGGGAATTGAAGGCGCGCGGCGGTTCCGGATTTTTCGAGTAGGTAATGCGCCTCGTCATCACCCGTCCGCAACCGGATGGCGACCGCACGGCGGCGGTTTTGCGCGAGCGCGGCCATGAGGTGCTGGTGGCACCGCTGATGCGCGCCGAAGCGGTTACCGCCGATCTTGGTGGGACGTTTGCCGGCGTCATCGTCACCAGCGCCAACGCACCGCGTGCGATCGGCGATGATTCACAGTTCGCCGCGCTCAAGGCGTTGCCGGTGTTCGCGGTGGGAAAGCGCAGCGCCGAGAGCGTGCGCGAGGCCGGCTTTAGCGATGTGACCTCGGCGGACGGCGATGCCCGTGATCTTGTGCGATTGATCGTCGCGCGCTGCGCTGCTGCTGCATCGCCATTACTTTATCTGGCCGGGCAGGATCGCGCCGCCGGCCTTGAGGAAGAGCTGAGGGCAAGCGGGATTTCGCTCAAGACGGTTGTGGTCTATCGCGCTGTTACGCTGCCGTTTCCGGACGAACTCAAGGAAGCGCTTGGAGCACGCGAGATTGATGCGGTGCTGCATTTTTCGGCCCGCAGCGCCGAGAATTATGTCACCGCCGCCAAGGCCATCGCCTTGCTCACCGCAGCCCTTGAACCCCACCATTTTTGTTTGTCGGCGCAGGTTGCGGCGCCGTTGGCGGCGGCCGGAGCGGCCGCAATTTCCACAGCGGTGCAGCCTGACGAGGCCGCGCTGCTCGCTCTGACGGAACAGCCAAAACGTTGACATTGCCGCATTGTCGCCAAGTGCGTTATGCCCTGTCGGGACGGCCGAATCGTCGGAGAGACGCGCATGGCAGACAAGCCCACAGCGCCGGGAACGGCCGAAAGCGCGCGCCGGCGCAAGCGGCCGACGCCGACCATCGACCTTACCGCTACCGAAGTGAAATCCGCCGCCGCACAAACGCCGCCGCCGGAAGAGCCGCCGCGGGCCGCCGAAGCGGCGCCGGACACCGGCTCCGCCGCTGACTCAACAATCCATGCCCCCGTGCAAGACGATCAATCGGTACCCAAATCGGGATTTTACTGGCGGCTGGCGGCATCCGGTGTTGCCGGCGGCGCAGTCGTGGCGGTATTGCTGCTTGCGCTTTGGTTTGCGGACGCGTTGCCCTCGCGCAGCCCTGATACGGCTGCATTGCAAGCGCGTATCGCGCTGCTGGAAACGCAGCTACGCAACCATCCGGCAACAGCGGGTGACAAAACGCTCGACGATCTCTCGCAACGCGTCGGCAAGATCGAGACGGCGATTACCAAACTGTCGGCAGGCGATACGGCTCTTGCCGAGCGGTTGACGACAACGGAAAACGCGATGAAGTCGCTTGGTGTTGCGCTTGCCGCGCTCAGCCGCCGCAGCGACGATGTCGCCGGCAACGCCGCTGCCGCGCGCGAGCATGCCGATGCGGCTGCGAACGCTGTCGTGAAATTGCAAACCGTGGTGCAGAATTCATCCTCCGCGAGCGCGCAAGGTGAAATCGGCGCGCTGAGCAAACGTATCGCTGCACTCGAACAATCGATGAAAACCTCTGCTACTTCCGATGCCGCGGCGCGTTTGGCTCTGAGTGCAGCGTCCTTGCGTGACGCGGTGACACGCGGCGAACCGTTCGCGGCGCAACTCGCCGAGGTGAAATCGCTCGGTGGCGATGCGGATACGCTGGCAAAGCTGGAATCGTTTGCCGCGTCGGGCTTGCCGAAGGATGCCGATCTCGCGCGCGAACTCAGCGCGGCGATCCCGGCAATGCAGAAAGCATCCGGCGCCAACGCGACCGGCAGCGGCTTCTTCGCGCGGCTGCAGGCCAATGCCGGCAATCTCGTGCGCGTGCGCCCGGTGAACGCGCCGCCCGGTGACGATCCCGCGGACGTTCTCGCGCGCATCGAGGTCGAAGTCGCCCATGCCGACATCACCGGCGCGATGGCTGACGTCGCCAAATTGCCGCCCGCGACGCGCGCACCGGCCGAGGCCTGGCTGAAGAAAGCGCAGGCGCGTCAGGCTGCAATCGGCGCTTCGCGCAAGCTCGCGGCCGATACGGCCCGTGCGCTCGGCAAGTGAGGACGCGATGATCCGGATCGTCTGGTTCCTGGTCTGGGTTGGCCTGCTGGCGCTCGGCGTCGCGTGGTTCGCCGACCGGCCGGGCGCGGTCGCGATCACCTGGCTGGGCTACCGCATCGAAACATCGGTCATGGTTGCGATTGCGGGCGTCGCGCTGGTTGCGATCTTGTCAGTGCTGCTGTGGGCGATCGCACGCGGCATCGTGCGTTCGCCCGATCAGGTGTCGCTGTTCATGCGCCATCGCCGCGCGGTGCGCGGCCATCTCGCCGTCACGCGCGGGCTGATTGCGATCGGCTCCGGCGACCAGCACACCGCACGCAAATCCGCCGACGAGGCCAAGCGTCTATCGCCGGAGGAGCCGTTGGCGCTTTTGCTCTCGGCGCAATCGGCGCAGATGTCGGGCGACCGTCCGGGCGCGGAGCGCGCCTTTCGCGTCATGGCCGGGCGCTCCGACACCAAGCTGCTCGGCTTGCGTGGACTTTATATCGAAGCGCAACGCCGCGACGATGCCAACGCTGCACGCCTGTTCGCCGAGGAAGCGGCAAAGTCCGCGCCGGCGCTCGCCTGGGCAGGGCAGGCGGTACTTGAATATCGTTGTGCCGCCGCCGACTGGGCCGGTGCGCTGAGCGTGCTCGACAGCATGAGGCCTGCGTTGGACAAGGCCGCCTATCGCCGCCGGCGCGCGGTGCTGCTCACGGCGCGCGCCAGGTCGCTCGCCGACAGCGATCGTGCCGATGCGCGTGATCTTGCGCTGGAAGCCGTCAAGCTCGCGCCCGATCTGGTGCCGGCGTCTGCGCTGGCGGGGCGGTTGCTTGCGGAAGACAACGAACTACGCAAGGCGGGAAAAATTCTCGAAGCGGCATGGAAAGCGAGTCCGCATCCCGACATCGCAGAAGCCTACGCGAATTTGCGCTTCGGCGATTCCGCGCGCGACCGCCTTGCGCGGATGCAAAAGCTCGTCGCAAAAGAGCCGGGCGGGGTGGAAGGGGCGGTGGCGGTTGCGCACGCGGCGATCGATGCACGTGAATTCGCCGTTGCACGCGCTGCGCTGGCGCCGCATCTGGCGATGCCGACGCGGCGCGTCGCCGCCTTGATGGCGGAAATCGAGCAAACCGAGCACGGCGATGAAGGCCGCGCCCGCGAATGGATGGCGCGCGCGGTGCGCGCCGCGCCCGATCCGGCCTGGACTGCGGATGGCGTGGTGTCGGAGCACTGGATGCCGGTGTCGCCGGCCGGTCGCCTCGACGCGTTCCAATGGAAGGTGCCGCTTGCGGAAATCGGGTTCACGCGGCCGGTGATCGACATGGCCGCGCCGCCGGCGATCGCCGATGCGCCTTTGCCGCCGGCCGCAGTGCCTGAACCTCCGGCGCCGGCGAAGCCGGTAGCCCGTCCCAAGGCGGCGGCCAAAACCCCCGTGAAGCCGGCCGGCCCGCATCCGGCCGAAACCGTCATCCCGCTGGTGCACGCGCCGGACGATCCGGGACCTGAATCCGCGCTGGAGCCCGATCCGGTGCCCGAACCGGCGTCAACGCAGGCCGATCCATGGCGGCGGCTGCGGCAGTTGTTCCGTTAGGGTCAAATTGACGGTTCGCCCGTATTGCTTGCCAAGTCAGACCCGCACCGATATCAAAAACGCGGATTTCAGCCGGCGTAGCTCAGCGGTAGAGCATCCGCTTCGTAAGCGGGTGGTCGGGGGTTCAAATCCCTCCGCCGGCACCATTCGCCTTCTGTTGCCAGATATTAGTCCTTCCTTTGGTGACCGGCGGCGACGGAGTGTTCGTTTGCAGTTGATTTGCAATTTTGTTCGCGGTGAGTTCTCAAAATTGAAAATGACTCACTCTGCCAGCCCATCTGTACGTGCAAGATAGCACTCCAGAATTTGGGGTTCAGCGGTTTTCGAAATTTCGAAGAATTGTGCATGGGCACGGCTGTCCCTCCCCAGCGCCAAGTTGCCTTCCCTCGCTCCCCGGAATCTTTTTGAGTCTTGCAGCCGCAATCCGTGTTGACAAAATGTACACGTTTTGTTCTTATTCTTATACATCCCATTGGGGACGATGTGACACAAGCAATTGAAGTTTAATGGATGATCCTACTAGATGCAGGATCGGGCGCGGGATTCGAGCAAAGTCGATGTGGCACTGGGACCAAGGTCGGCTCAGCTATTTTCAATTCGACTCCATACGCCGCATTGCGACGTTTATCGTCCAGCATAATTTCAAGCAGGCGGATCGTGCAACCCTGATCAAATTGACGGGCTTTGACTTTAAGCCTGTGTCCTACTCGCCTTGGCGAAACTACGCTCGGGTGGTCAAGCTGTGCCTGCTCGTCAGTGAGCAAAATGGTAAGGCTCTGCCAACGCCCATAGCGCAACTGTTAGCGAAGGACGGTGCAATTACCTGCGACGAGTATTTGCACTTTTTGGCACAGGCTTCGACTGAGCCGTCGCCGGCATTGGCGGGTTACGCGCCGACGGCGAGCTTTCGATACCCTCTGCTTATCGCGCTCAAATACTTGCTTACGAAAACGGCGACAAAAATCTCGCCTTGGGCAACGCTAAGCGAATTGATTGACGTATATCGAAGCACAACGCTTACCGGCGCCGAAGATCAAACAATTTTTATTGGCGCGGTCGCTAAAAATCTTAACGGAGCTTCCCTGCCAAGGAGTGATTTGGTTCGTCAAGCTCGTGAGAGCTTGCTGGTAGCCACATCGCTGCTTTCGAGATTAATGAGCTTTTTTGCAAAACGCTGCGCCGCAATCGCCCGACATGGAAGGTCTTTGGTCCGCCCATGCATTCTGGGGATGTGTCAGATTTCAAAGCTGTCTCAGCAACTCTCCGCGCCCTTATTGAGGTTCCTTTCGACGGCCTTTTTGTAGGAGGGCCGCCATGTCAGCCGTTTTCAATTGCGGCTAATCAGCGTTTTGCAAAATGGGGCAAGAACTTCAAGCGCACCGGTTTTGCGCACGAATTAAACGGCAACTTGCTGTTTGATTTCGTAAAGCTGATCGAAGCCTTCCGGCCAAAGGCGTTCATAATCGAGAACGTTCCAGGGTTGCGTGACATAGATGACGGCGCACAATTATCCGCGGTGTCGCGAAGGCTAAAAAAATGCGGATACAATATCCAAGCTCCACTCGTACTCGACGCCGCGCATTTTGGTGTGCCTCAGCAACGGATCCGTTTATTCATTGTGGGCTCGCGCGTAAATCGATCCTTTTCGCCGCCCACCCCGATGAACGAACCAGTAAATTGTTGGAACGTTTTGTCTCGCTCAGTGCGAGGAGTTAGCAACCACGAAACGAGGGAGCATCAGGCGGACTCGGTTAGGCGATATATGGAGCTGGACTATGGCCAACGAGATCAACTTGGACGGGTCGATCGGCTGAATCCAAGCATTCCCGCCAAAACCGTCATTGCTGGCGGCTCTGGGGGCGGCGGCAGGTCGCACCTCCACCCGGAAATTCCTCGCACACTAAGCGTAAGAGAATGTGCGAGACTTCAGACGTTCCCCGATAAGTTTGTCTTTCTTGGACCGACCGCACGGCAGTTCACGCAAGTTGGAAACGCTGTGCCGCCCGTTCTGGCAGCTCAGATGGGTAAGAGCTTAATCGAGGCCTTCTTTTAGCGATGGTGTTGGAGTAATCGGCTAAGTCTCATCGCAACGCGATCTGGATGTTTGGTCTGGCACTCCCAGATCACGATAACTTTCCAGCCGAGATGCTTAAGGGCAGTACACACCTTTTTGTCGCGAGCGACGTTGCGCGCCAATTTCAGATGCCAATAGCCTGTGTTTGACTTTGGCTTTCGCGGTTGGCAGGTGCTTGATGTGTGTTGATGCCAGAAACATCCATGCACAAAAACTACAACCTTAGCCAACGGAAATACTATATCTGGCCTGCCGAGCAATTTCCGGTAGTGCAAGTGGTGTCGCTGGCCAGATGCTCTAGCAATCTTCCTAACGATGCGCTCTGGTCCTGTATTTGTTGATCGGATGAGCGCCATCCGTTTACTTCGTTCTTTTTTGCTCAGAATGTCCGTCACGTTTGACATCTTCACTTGCGCCACATCTGGTGCGACGCGGATTTTGACTCACAGCCAACGTCTTAAGTTTGCAAAACCAAGCTAACCCATTGGTATGTATAAGGCGTGAAACACCCGGGTTTGTAAAAATATCACTTGAATTCAACGACCAAGTCCAGACCCCGAATCTGGGGGTCAGGGGTTCGAATCCCTTCTGGCGCGCCAAATTTCCTTCACTTCTTCGGAGCTTCGGCTCGGCGAGCCTGTTTGCGCGAAGGCAGACTTCCGAACTAACTGAACGTCCACTCTTCCGCGCTGACGCCGGCGAGCGATTGAACGCGCGCCTCGTCGGCGGCCAGCTCTTTGGCCGGGCCCGAATAGACTATGGCGCCGTCGTCGAGCACGTAAGCGTGATCGGCGACCTCGAGGCTCATGCGCGCATTTTGCTCGACCAGCAAAACCGAAATGCCTTCGCTGCGCATTTGCGCCACGATGCGAAACACTTCGCGCACGATCAGGGGCGCCAAGCCCTGGCTTGGCTCGTCGAGGATGAGCAGCTTCGGATTGAGCAGCAAGGCGCGGCCGATCGACAACATTTCCTGCTCGCCGCCGGAAAGTTGGCGGCCGCGATTGGACCGGCGTTCGGCAAGACGCGGAAATAGCTCGTAGATGCGCTCCGGCGTCCAGTCGCCGCCGCGTTCGAGCGGTACCTTCAAATTCTCGTCGACGCTGAGATTGGAAAAGATGCGGCGGCCTTCCGGCACGTAGCCGACGCCGAGAGCGGCGATACGATAGGTCGGCCAGCGCACGGTATCGGTGCCGAAGATCGTCACGCGTCCTTCGCGCGGCGGTGTCAGGCCCATCAGGCTGCGCAGCGTCGTGGTCTTGCCGGCGCCGTTGCGTCCGAGCAGCGCCGTGATCTTGCCTTCGGCGACTTCAAGGCTGACGCCTTGCAAGATGTGGCTTTTGCCGTAGTAGGTATGAAGCCCTTCGGCTGTGAGCGCGGCGGTCATGCGGCCTTGCCCAGATAAGCGGCCTGAACGGCTTCATTGGCGGCGATTTCTTTCGGCGTGCCTTCAGCCAGAAAATTACCTTGATCGAGCACTGTGATGCGGTCGGCGAGATGGAACACAACGCGCATGTCGTGCTCGATGAGAACGATGGTCAATTTGCTGTCGCGATGCAGACGGCGGATGAGCCGCGTGATTTCGTAGGTTTCCTGATCGCCCATGCCGGCGGTCGGCTCGTCGAGCAGCAGCAGATGCGGCTTGAGCGTCAGCGCCATCGCGATTTCGGCGGCGCGCTGGTCGCCATGGGAGAGCTCTCCGACGAGGCGGTCCGCCTTGCTCTCGATGCCGGTCAGCTTGAGAGCTTCGTCGACGCGCGCGCGGATTTCCTTTTTCTCGGCCGCGCTCACCCACGGGCGCAGGCTGAAACCCGCCGCGACCTCGGTGCCGATGCGCACGTTCTCGAACACGGTGAGCTCCGGAAATATCTCGGTGATCTGAAACGTGCGTGCCATGCCGAGCGCGACGCGTTTATGCGGAGCAAGTTTCGTGACATCGCGGCCGTCGAACTGGATGGAGCCGGCGCTCGGCTCGAAGAATCCGCTGATGAGATTGAAGAAAGTCGTTTTGCCGGCCCCATTCGGCCCGATGATGGCGTGCAGCTCGCCTTGGTTGACCGTGAGCGACACGTCACGCACGGCGACAAGACTGCCGAACCGCTTGGTGACGCCGTTGACCTGAAGGACGCTCATGCGGCCTTCCGTTGCCGCAGCAGGCCGAGAAGGCCGCGCGGAAAGAACAGCACGATCGCGACGATCATCAGACCGATGAAGGACATCCAGTTCACGGTGACGCTGGAAATATAGTCCTGCAACACGACGAACACGACGGCGCCCAGCAGCGGACCCCAGAACGTGCGCATGCCGCCCATCACCGCCATGATCACGAAATCGCCGGACAGGCTATAATGCAGCATGCGCGGGTCGGCGAAATTGTTGACCATCGCGTAAAGCGCGCCCGAGAAGGCCATGAAGAAGCAGGACAGCGTGAACGCGATCCAGATGTGAAATTCGACGGCGATGCCGAGGAAGCGTGCGCGGCGCTCGTTCTCGCGGATGGCGATCATGGTGTGGCCGAACGGCGAGCGCAAAATGAATCCCATCAGCCCGACGGCGCACGCGAAGCACACCAGCATGAAGTAATAAAACGCCGTCGAGTTGCCGAGAATATCGACGGTGGCGAAGCCGAGATGGAGAGGCTGCCGCGCGAAGCCGCGGAGACCGTCGTCGCCGCCGGTGAGCGAGCCCCATTGGAACGCGATGTAATAGAACACCTGGCCGAACGCGATCGTTACCATCGCGAAATAGATGCCGCGCCGTCGCACCAGCAGCGCGCCGAGCAATCCACCGGCAATGCCGCCAACCAGCGTCCCCGCCAGCAGGCCAAGCGGCGTGCTCAGAGCGATCCATTTAATGCAGAGGCCGGCGCCGTAAGCACCGAGGCCGAACCAGGCGGCATGGCCGAACGACAGCACGCCGGTGAAACCCAGAAGGAAATTCACCGACATGGCGCCGAGGCCGATCGCCAGGACGCGGGTACCGAGCGCGGTATAGCCGCCGAACAGCGGCATCCAGTAGGGGGCAAAAATCAGCGCTGCCCAGATGGCGGCGAGAACGGCGAGATGTTTTTTCTGCTCGGCCGTCACGTCAACATTCCTTCTTCGCCAAGCAGGCCGCGCGGCCGCACCAGCAAAACGACCGCCATGATCACGTACATGATGGCGTCGCTGGCAGACGGGAACACCACAGCCGTGAGGCCGGTGGCGACGCCGATCATCAAGCCGCCCAACAACGTGCCGGTCAGCGAGCCGACGCCGCCGACGATGATGGCAATAAAGCTCGGCATCAGCAGGCCGTCGCCCATCGTCGGTTCGAGCCCTAGCTGGCCGCTGGCGAGGGCGCCGGCGAGGCCAGCCAGAAAGATGCCAATGGCAAAATTAAGCGAGCGCAGGGTGCGGATGTTGATGCCGAGCGCCGCCACCGTCTCGAGGTCGAGCGTGCCGGCGCGCACGCGAATGCCGGCGCGCGTGTATCGCAGCAGCACGAACAGCAGCGCGATCGCAAGCACCACGATCGCAACCATGAACAGCCGGTAGCCGGTGATGAAGAAGAACTGATAGCTGAGAGGTTTCGACAGGAATGCCGGAATGCTGGTCGGCTTACCGAGCGCCCCCCAAATCTGGCGCGTACCGTCTTCGATGATGAAAGCAAGGCCGAAAGTCAGCAGCAGACTGTAGAGCGGATCGCGGCCGTAGACGCGGCGGATCAAAAGCCGCTCGACGATGAGACCGATAGCCGCGGTCAGAAACGGCGCCACGATCAACGCGCCCCAGAAGCCGAGATAGGGCGTCAGCGTGTAGGAGAGGTAGGCGCCGATGACCAGGAAGCCGCCGTGCGCGAAGTTGATGACGTTGGACAGATTGAGAATCAGCGACAGCCCGATCGCCATCAGCGCATAGAACGCGCCAATGATCAGGCCGTTGGTGGCGTTGAAAAGAAGAAGATCGGTCATTTTGGGGCGCTGATGAGAAGGCCCCTCATTTGCGACCGCGCATGCGATCGAAATGAGGGGCGTCCGCGGAAGGCGAAAGTCAGGCCGGCATCTGCATCTTGCAGCCGGTTTCAGCAATCGACGGCGCTATGCTTTCGCCGGCGACGATGCTGTTCACCTTGAACAGATTCTCCGGATCGCCGTCACCCTTGGTATTCAGTTGACCGATGAAGGCGGAAAGCATCAGTTGATGATCGCCGCCGCGGAAATAGACTTTATTGGGCTGCAGCTTCACTTCCGGCGGCAGCTCCATATCGCTGAGGGCCTTGGCGACGGCTTTGGCTTCGATCGACTTGGCCTTCGCGCAAGCGAGGGCATAGGCGTGGATTGTCACATAGCCGAACCAGGTACGCGCCGTCGGCACCTTGCCGCCGCTGCGCTTGCGGATATCGGCAATGAACTGGTCGAGACCCGCGGTCCCCGCTGCCTGCTTCCAGTACCACTCGAACATCCACACGCCGACGCGTGCCTCGGGCGGCATCGCTTCGACCGACTCCAGTTCCTGCTGGGTGCCGGCGACATGGATCTGCTTGTCGATTCCGAACTGCGAAATCTGCTTGAGGCAGTTTACCATGTCGTTGCCCTGAACGAGAACGACGAGCACGTCCGGATTGGCGGCGCGCGCCTTGATCAGGTAGGCGGAGAAGTCGGTGATGCCGAGCGGCGTAAGCTCGTTGCCGGTCACGGTGCCGCCGAGCTTCTTCAGGTTGGCTTCGCAGCCCTGATAAAGCGTGTGGCCGAATGCATAATCCGGCGTGATGAAATGCCACTTCTTGCCGTAGGTCTTGAACAGCAGGGGGCAGATTGAATTTGCTTCCATGCGGGTCGTATTGCAAACGCGGAACACATTCCACTTGCAGTCGGTGCCGGTGATCGGATCGGTATGCCCGCCGGGAACGATGTGCAGCACGCCTTTTTCGTTCGAGACCTGCGCCATGGCTTGCGCGAGCGCCGAGTTCACGTTGCCGACGAGGAAGTTGACGTGGTCGCGATCGATCAGCTTGCGGGTTTTCTGCACGGCCGTGCCGGCATCGCCGCTGGTCGAGTCTTCGATCAGAAGCTCGATCTTGCGGCCGAGGATGCCGCCTTTGGCGTTGATCTGATCGGCGGCGAGCTGGCATCCGGTTTGCTCGTTCTTGCCGGGCGCCGCGTAGGTGCCGGTCAACGGGTTGCAGATGCCGATTTTGAGGTTGTCGGCGGCCCAAACCGGGACGACGAACGGCGAGGCGATTTGCAGCGCGCCGGCCGCGGCGGCGCCTTTCAGCACTGTGCGGCGGTCGGTTGTAAGGGAAAGAACAGGGTTTTTCATGGAGGGTCCTCCCAAGGACATGTTGTATTGGACATGTTGTATTATTGCGCACGTGGCCGGAGCGGTTCCGTAGCTTCGGCGAAAGCCCGTAAGATCATCGTCCCGCTACGATTTTGGTCATAGCGGCAAATTTTCCGCAAGGGCCTTGCCACATTTGTGACGGCAAGCCTGGTAATCCTGTACGCCGCCCCCCGCCGCGCGGGGCCGCTGTCACATTTTTTCCACGCCGTCCACCGGCAAAGTAGCGCCGTCGCTTACAGTTGCCGGTTACATGGCTAAGATGCCGCCCTTGAGGACTGATCCGTTGCAAGAGAGTCATCCAATGGCAAAACCAGCAGTTTTTCTCATCGGCGCCGACAAAGGCGGCGTGGGCAAAACGACCGTTGCGCGCACGCTGCTCGATTATTTCGGCGCGCACCAAACGGCTGTCCGCGCTTTCGACACCGAATCGCCGCGCGGCACGCTGAAGCGATTTCACCCTGACGTCACCGAAGTCGTGGACGTGACGCAGGTCGCCGATCAGATGAAAATCTTCGACACGCTCGGCAGCGCCGACGCCAAGGTGACTGTCATCGACGTGCGCGCCGGCCTGCTTTCATCGACGCTGCGCGCTCTGACCGACATCGGTTTCATCGACTCGGCGAAAAAGGGCCAGATCACGTTCGCCGTGTTCCATATTCTCGGCCCCTCGATCGCCTCGTTGCAGGAAATCGCGGAAACCGCCGACATCGTTGGCGACGCCAGCTATTTCCTGGTGAAGAACTTCATCAACAACGCCACATTCTTTGAATGGGATCCGGCGACCTATAATTCCTATTTCAGGAAAATCCGCGGCGCGATGGAGCTTGGCGTTCCCAAGCTTAATGAGCTGGCTTGCGAGCAGGTGGAGGTGGCGAGCGTGCCGTTCGTCAACTTCATCGGCAACAAGAACGGCGCGGGAGACGCGGCCAATTATTCGTTCGTGTTGCGCGGCTATGTTCGTCATTGGCTCGGCAACGTGTGGAACGAATACGATCGGGTCAAATTGATGGACCTGGTGGCGGCGAAACAGGAAAACACCGCGCGCCAAGCCGCCGGCTGACCGCGCCGAAAGCGCGGCAAATCCGCAGCGGGGCCGGTGACGTCATGTCGCTTCGCAGTTCCGTCCTCATCGTCGCTTCGCCGCGTCCGCGGGTCGGCAAGACGCTGCTCGCGCGCTTGCTGGTCGACTTCCAGATCTACAATGACCGCGAGGTGGCGGCGTTCGATCTCAATGCCCGCGGCGGCGCGCTGGCGCAATTCCTGCCGCGGCACGCCGCCCTTGCCGACATTGTCGACGTCAAAGGTCAGATGGCGCTATTCGATCGCCTTGTGGCGGATGACGGGGTCGCCAAAGTCGTCGATGTCGGCCACGAAGCCTTTGAATCTTTTGTCACGGTCGCGAGTAAAATCGGCTTTGCCGAGGAAGCGCGCCGGCGTCGCCTGGCGCCGGCGGTTTTGTTCATGACCACGCCCGATTTCACATCGGTCGAGTCCTACAAGGCGCTCGCGGCGCGCATGCCGCAGGTGACGCCGGTCCCGGTGCACAACGCGATACTCGGCAATGCGCAATATCGCGACAAGTATCCGCCCGGCGGCCCTGGCTCCGCGCTGGTCCAGCTTCCGATTCTGGCGCCGGCGCTCCGAAAATTTTCCGACCGGCCGCCGTTTTCATTCGCGCAAGCGCCGACCACGGCTGCGCTCGACATTCCGCTCGAGAAACACCTGGAGCTTACGCATTGGGTGCGGCGCGTCTTCCTGGAACTGCGCGAAATGGAACTTCGTCTTCTGCTGGCCGATTTGCAGTCTTCCTTGGAAATTCGATCGTGATTGATGCAAATTTGCTGCGCAATGAAGTGATTGGATCATTCCGGCTTCGTGATATTTTTTCACGGGCACGCCGGAACCGCCGGATTCGTTGTGCGTTTTCTTGCTCAGGACTCTGTCCTAAACGATGGAAATCGAGGAGGGATGCGCCATGTGGATATCGCTGTTTAGCATCGCCGCCGCCATCGCCGTGGCCTTAAGCGTGGCTGCTGTCGTTGTGGAAGCCCGCAACGAACCTCACCGCAGGCGGGCGCGCCTGTAACGACAAAAAGATCGATAGCGTATTGTCCTGGGCGGTCCCGCTGGGCCGCCCTTTTGCTGCTATAACCGGCATCCCGCTGCATTCCGGCTCTGGATGTTCATGCCGCTATTATTGTCGTCGCGCTTTGCGCCGCTGTTCTGGTGCCAGTTTTTTTCGGCCTTCAACGATAATTTTCTCAAGACGTCGCTGGTGTTCCTGATCCTGTTCCGGCCAGGCGGGGCGGACTCAGGCGCGCTTATCACGCTGGCGAGCGCTATTTTCATCGCGCCGTATTTTTTCCTGTCCGCTCTCGGCGGGGAGCTTGCCGACCGCTACGACAAGGCGCGCGTCGCGCAGCGGCTCAAGCTCGCGGAGATTGCCGTCGCCGCCGTCGCGGTGGCTGGCTTTCTATTGCATTCGATGCCGGTCCTGTTCGTCGCGCTCGCCGGCTTTGGCGTGATCGCGGCGCTGTTTGGGCCGATCAAATACGGCATTCTGCCGGACCATCTTCCGCGCGAACGGCTGACAAGCGCCAACGCGCTGGTCGAAGGCGCCACCTTCATCGCAATCCTCGCCGGCACGATTACCGGCGGCCTTGCCGCCAAAGATGGCGGCGACGCCTGGATGTTCTCGGCGCTGGTGATGAGTTTCGCGCTCGCCTGCTGGATAGCGAGCCTGTCGATCCCGCCGAGCGGCGAAGGCGCGCCGCATCTGAAAGTCGCGGCCAATATCGCGGCCTCGACCGCGGCGATGCTCCGGCACCTGCGCGCGGACCCGCGGCTGTGGTGGGGCGCGATGGTGACGAGCTGGTTCTGGCTGGTCGGGATTGTCGTGATGGCGCTGCTGCCGACGCTGATCAAGACCCTCATCGGCGGCAACGAAGATACCGTCACGGTTTATCTCGCGCTGTTTTCGGTCGCGGTCGGCGTCGGTTCGGGGCTCGCGGCGCTGATTGCGCGCGGCCGGATCGTCCTTAAGACCACGCTCGTTGGCGCAATTTTGCTCGCCGTGTTTGCGCTCGATCTTGGCGTTGCGACGCTCGGCGCTTCGCCTGTGCCGGCCCCGCTCGCGCCGGCGCTGGTGTTTTCATCGGCGCTCGGCATTCGTGCCGCGATCGATTTTGCCGGCCTCGCGATCGCCGGCGGCCTGTTCATCGTGCCGGCATTCGCCGCGGTACAGGCCTGGGCCGGCGCGGACTATCGCGCGCGCACGGTCGCCGCGGTCAACGTGCTCAACGCCGCCTTCATGACCGGCGCGACGGTCGCCGTAGCGATTGCGCAAAAGTTCGGTGTCACGGTGCCGGCATTGTTTCTGACGATCGGCGTCGCGACTTTCGTGGTCGCTTTCGCAATCTGGCGGACGATGCCGAAGGCCGGCTGAGCTATTTCCGCATTTTCAGCACGCGATCGACCATCTCGCCGGCGACGCCGAGATAGTTCGCCGGGTCGGCCATTTTTTCCAGCGCTTTGCGGTCGGCGTATTTGCGGATTTCCTTGTCCTCGGCGAGCAGGTCGATCAGCGGCCGGCCGGTTTTCACGACCTCGCGGCAGATGTCATAGACATGATCGTGCGCTTTGTTGCGGCCCATCTGGGGACCGAGTCCCATCATCACCGCTTCCGACATGATCAGGCCGTTGGTGATGTCGAGGTTTGCGAGCATCTTCTTTTCATTCACTTGCAGGCCGCTGACGAGAAAGCGCGTCTGCGCCAGCGCGCCGGCCGCCAGCATGAAAATTTCCGGCAGCACGATCCATTCGATTTCCCACGGGCCGGTGGCGCGCTCGTGGTCCTCGATCTGCGCTTCCAGCAGCGCCGCGACGTGTTGCTTCACGACGGCTGTCTGCGCGGTGATGTAGACGCAGGAAATCGGGTTGCGCTTTTGCGGCATCGTCGACGATGAGCCGCGGCCCTCGTGGAACGGCTCGTACACTTCCTCGACTTCGGTCTGCATCATCAGCTTCACGTCGAAGGCGATCTTGCCGCACGATCCCGTGACGAGGCCGAGGAAACAACCGACTTCGGCGATGCAGTCGCGCACGGTGTGCCACGAAATGTCCGGCTGCCCGAGCTTCAGCTCCTTCATCAGCTCTTTCTGGACCTTCAACCCGTCTTTGCCGAGCGACGACAGCGTGCCGGCGGCGCCGCCGAATTCGCCGACCAGAACGCGCGCGCGCATTTCCTTCAGACGCTTTTTATGGCGCTCGAACGCGGCCAGCACGGTCGCCATCTTGTAGCCGAAGGTGATCGGCACCGCCTGCTGCAGGTTGCTGCGGCCGGCCATCGGCGTGTTGCGGTATTTTTTGGCGAGCTTGGCAAGCGCGTCCGCAATGCCGCCGATTTCCTTTTCCAGAATATCGAGCGCGTCGCGGATTTGCAGGACGGTTGCGGTGTCGGTGATGTCCTGTGTCGTCGCGCCCCAGTGGCACCATTCGCCGAGGCCGCCTTTGCACAGCTTAACAAGCTGCTGCACGACCGGCAGCACGGGGTATCCGATCTTCTCGGTCGCGGCCTTAAGCTTCTCCATGTCGATTTTCTTGCCGTCGCAATGGCGCACGATCTCGGCGGCGGCATTTTTCGGGATGATGCCAAGCCGGCCTTGCGCGCGCGCCAGCGCGGCCTCGAAGTCGAGATATTTCTGCACACGGGTTTCGTCCGAAAACACGTTCCGCATCGCTTCGGTCGTGAAAATGTCGCGAAACACCGCGGAATCGAGGATCGTGGAGGGCATTCTTGAATCTCCTGCCGGCCGCCAAAAAAGCAGCCAGCGAAATGGAATCGGGGTTCGCCGTTAGTTTGTATTGTCGCACAAACGCTCTTGCCGGCGCACGTTAGCGTTTCGTGCCGCCCGATCAAGCACATGCCGGCCATGCGGGGCGTGACAGGCACGCACCGTTGCCGCGCATTAAGGGGGTTGCTACGCTCTGTGCAAGAACAACAATGCGTTTTGGGAGGATGCAATGCCGATGTCACTCGATCGCCGCCACTTGCTCGGCGGTAGCGCCGCCCTTGGCGTGGCTACCGCATTTCCGCGCCGCCTGCGGGCGCAAGAACCGAGAACAAAAATTCGCGTCGGCCTCGTGCGGTTGATTTCTTCCGGGCCTATTTTCATCGCCGAAGCGAAGAAATTTTTCGACAAGGTCAACCTCGATGTCGAACTTAAGTATTTCGCCGACGGCGCGCTGGCGATGCCGGCACTCGTTGCAGGCGAACTCGATTTGACCGCCTCCACGCTCAACGCGGGCCTGTTCAACGCCGCCGCCAAGGGCGCGCCCTACAAACTCATCCTCGATCGCGGTATCGAAAAGCCCGGCTCCGGCTCCATGACGATCGTCGCCAGCAACGCGATGATCGCGGCGGGCTACACGTCGGTGGACAAGTCGAAGCTGCTCAAGGGCAAGAAGATCGCTATCCAGGCGCCCGGCAGCATCGACCAATATTTGTTCGGCCGCGCGGCGGAGAAGGCCGGACTCGATCCGATGCGCGATCTTAACTGGTCGAGCGGCATGCCCTATCCGGACATGATCAAGTTGATGGGAGTCGGTCAGGCCGACGCAGCGAATATTCCCGTGCCGCTCGCCTTCCTCGCCGAGAAGAACAAGGTCGGCAAGATTATCGGCGCCGGGTCGGATATCGAGCCGAACGCGCAGCTTGCATGCTGGGTGATGTCGTCGAAATTCCTGTCGGAAAACAAATCGGCGGCGGTGCGATTCTCGATGGTTCATACTTACGCCGGCCGTCTCTTTAATAAGGCGGCGGCGGCAAAGGATCCGGGGACGATCAAGATCATCTCCGAAGCGACCAAGGTGCCGGAGCCGCTGATCAAGCTGGCCGCGCCGCGCTGGACCTGGTTCGACGAAAAGGGAATGCCCAACGTCGAATCTTGCATGGCGCAAGGCAAGTTCTGGAATCAGATCAAGCTGGTGAATGCGATGGTCAGCAAGGAGCGGTTGTTCGATCTTTCGCCGGCGGTCGAAGCGGATGCGCGGCTGAGCAAGAGCAATCCGTTCACCTGAGTCCGGTGACGGGAATGCCGGCGGTCGCGATCGAGTTCGACGAAATCGGCTTGACGTTCGCGGCCGCCTCCGCGGCGCCGACGGTCGCGCTTGATGCTGTGAGTTGCAGCTTCGAGCCCGGCAAGGTTACGGCGCTGATCGGGCCGAGCGGTTGCGGCAAGAGCACGCTTTTGCAGATCGCGCGCGGGTTTCTCGATCCGACGCAGGGCAATCTTCGTTTCGTGGAACGCGCCGGTGGCGGCACGACGGCGCGTCCGGCGATGTCGACGGTATGGCAGGCATTCAATTTGTTTCCGTGGCTGACCGTTATCGAAAACGTCGGTTTCGGCCTCAGTCTTGCCGGCGTTCCGCCAGCCGAGCGCGATGCGCGCGCCCGCAAGGCAATTGCCGCCGTCGACCTGACCGGTTTTGAAGGCCGTTACCCGCGCCAGCTTTCCGGCGGCATGCGCCAGCGCGTCGGCATCGCGCGCGCGCTGGTGATGGAGCCGGAGGTCCTGCTGCTCGACGAGCCGTTCGGGGCGCTCGACGCGCAGACCCGCCTTGTGTTGCAGGAGCAACTGGCGCGTCTGGTCGAGACCAGCGGAACGACCGCCATTCTTGTCACGCACTCGATCGAGGAAGCGATCCTGCTGGCCGATACCATTATCGTGATGACCGCGCGGCCGGGGCGGGTTGCCGCCCGCATCGAGGTTGACCTGCCGCGTCCGCGCAGCATCGCGACCACGCGCGATCCCGGCTTCGCGGCTCTGTTCGATCGTATCTACGAACTGCTGCGCGACGAGGTCATGCGGGCGATGGTCAGCGACGGCGGAGGCTGAGCGGTGGAAACAGCGCCCATCGCCAAGAGCAACAAGAGCAAAACGCCGGCAAAGCGTCCGGCCGCCGCGCGGCGTTCGTTGCTCGATGATCCGCGTTTTCTCGGCTGGGGGTCGATCGTTCTGGTGCTGCTGGTCTGGGAGTTGGTGGCGCGCCTCACCGGCGTTTCCGCGCTTTACCTGCCGCGTCCGTCACAAATCGTCGTCACGTTGATCGCCATGTTCGGAAGCGGCGGGCTGGCGCTCGACCTCGGGGTCACGCTCTGGCGTATCTTTGCCGGCTTTGCCATTGCGCTGGTTGCCGGTACGTTGCTGGGCTTGTGGATCGCGACGTCGTTCCGCACGCGCGCGGTCGCCGACATGTTTATTGCCGCGCTTTATCCGCTGCCGAAAATAACGCTCATCCCGCTTCTGATTATTTGGCTTGGCACCGGCGGACCGTTCATGCTGTCGATCAGCTTTCTCGGCGCGATTTTTCCGATCGTCATCAATACGGTCCTTGGCGTGAGTCAATGCGATCCCGGTCTGGTGCTGGCCGCGCGCGATCTCGGCGCGACGCAGCGGCAGATCATGCGCCGCGTGCTGCTGCCGAGCGCGATCCCGTCGATCTTCGCCGGCATCCGGCTCGGTCTCGGTGTGTCGATCATTCTGGTGGTCGCCGCCGAAATGGTTGTCGGCAAGGTGGGACTCGGCGCGCGGTTGTATCTGGCGGGACAGATCCTCGAAACAGAACAGGTTTTTGCCGTGCTGATTGTCCTG
>Ga0134126_10002502_pt1 | contig 23150 bp, 23 predicted proteins | sample KB31752_FD_96881 | JGI IMG/M metagenome (GOLD analysis project Ga0134126, IMG submission 96881) | Terrestrial soil microbial communities with excess Nitrogen fertilizer from Kellogg Biological Station, Michigan, USA - KB3-175-2 | ecosystem: Environmental > Terrestrial > Soil > Unclassified ... | reverse complement strand
CTGGAGCGAAGTGCGCGACCTCCGCGAGCACGGCGCCACGCCCGACGAGCTCTTCCGCGCGCGGCGGCTCTACGAGGCGCGGTTCGCGCGCGCGCTCGAAACCATGGAAGGCCAGGCCAACTGGCTCGCCGACTGGGAAGCGTTCGGCGACTGGACGTTAGGCCTGGACCACTACGACCGCCGGATGGCGGTGGAGTCCCGCGACGTCGCCCAGGTCGCGACGCGATGGCTCGATCTCGACGCCGCCGGCGTGGTCTCCTACCGCCCCGACGCGATCGCGCCGCTCGCCGCCCAAGGCGGCGCGCTGCGCGATCGCGTCGAGGCGCCCCCGCGTCCCACACCCGTGGGTGGCGCGCCCGCGGCGCCGCCGATTGCATCGGCGGCTGCCGCGCCCGCGCCCGCCCTCGAGCGCGTCGAAGCCCGCGTCCACTGCTACCGCACCGCCCGCGGCACCCCGGTTCTCGTTAGGCGAATTCCCGGCGCGTCCCTCGCCCACCTGGCGGTCTTCGTCACCGGCGGCGCCTGCGACGAACCAGCCGCCCACGCCGGTCTCACGTCGCTCCTCGTCCGCACCGCGGTCAAAGGCACGGCCCATCGCGATGCCGCCCGCATCGCCGCCGATGCCGAGCTGTTGGGCGGCAGCCTGAGCCCGACGGCCGGCACCGAGAGCTTTGGCTGGTCCATCTCCGTGCCCACCTCGCGCGTCGACGACGCGCTGGCGCTTCTCGCCGACGTCGCCCAATACCCGTCGCTCGCCGCAGACGCGCTCGAGACCGAGCGGCAGGTCGCGATCACCGCGCTCGCCCTTCTCCGCGACGACATGCAGCAGTGGCCGATGCGTCTCCTCGTCCGCGCAGCGTTTCGCGGGCATCCGTACGGCGTCCCGGCATCGGGCGATGAGGCGAGCCTCGCGACGATCGATGCCGAGCGCCTCCGCTCGTGGCACGAGAGCCAGTGTCTCGCTGGACCGTCGGTGATCGCGATCGTCGGCGACGTGGATCCCGACGAAGCGGCCAAGGGCGCCGGCCGCTGCTTCGCGGAGCTCCGCGGTGCCACGCCTCGCGCGCCCGACGCGCCGGTGTGGACGCGGCAGCCGGTGATGGTGCGCGAGTCGCGCGACAAAGCGCAGACGGCGATGGCGATGGCGTTCCCGTCGCCCGATCGCGGTGACGATGCGCGGTTCGCCATGCACCTGCTCGCAAGCGTCGGCAGCGGGTTAGGCGGCCGGTTCTTCGAGGAGCTGCGCGACAAGCGGTCGCTCGCCTACACGGTGAGCGCCGGCGTGGTCGAACACCGGCGCGCGGGCGTGTTCCGCACCTTCATGGCCGTCTCGCCGAGCCGCGAAGAGGAAGCGCGGCGCGCGATGCTCGACGAGCTGGCCAGGCTCCGTGAGGAGCCCGTCACCGATCGCGAGCTGGCCCGCGCCAAGGCCTACGCCATCGGCATGCACGCCATCCGCGAGCAGAGCGGCGCCTCCGTGTTAGGCGAGCTGCTCGATGCGTGGATGTTCGGCCGCTCGCTGGCCGAGCTCGAGGCGTACGAGGCGCGCGTGCGCGCGGTGAGCGCGGCGGAAATACAGCGCGTGGCCCATCGCTACCTGGATGCGACCCGCCGCGTCGAAGCGGTGGTCGCCGGCGCGGCGGGACCGTCTGCCTAACTGCCGCCGTGCTGCAGCTCGGCCGTCGCGCGGCGGAGCACTGCCGCCGCCGGCCTGAGGCGTCCCGCCGACGTCCGCAATCCCACCGGCACGCGATAGTCCGACGCCTGATACGCGATCAGGCCTTTGACCGCCGCGCGGCTCGTGGCCCAGGCCAACATGCCCCACATGGCGCGCGCCTGGCTGTCTTCGCCGTGCGACAACGGGAACGCGCCGGCCTCGAGCACCCACACGGGCTTGGGCGAACGCGCGGCGCGCGCCCACACATCGGCGGTGCGCATGTGCGCGTCCAGCGTCGCCGCGCCGCCTAACCAGGGATACAAGGACAGCGCGACGCCATCCACCGGCGATGCGCTCGACGCGCTCCACGCATAGAGCGCGCTGTCGGCGGCGCCGAATCCCCCCACGTGCGCCAGCACGTGCACCGACCCGCTGTCCGCCGTGCTGTCGGCGTGCGCGGCCGCGGCAGAGGCGCGGAGGTACGCTTCCCACATCGCCACCGGAATCGGACCGATCGCATGCGCGGCGGCGCCATTCGGGTCGATCACCGGCACCACGAAATCGGGATGCAGCCGCCGTGCGATGCGCTCCACGTCGGCGACGCGCTCGCGCAGATACTGCTCGCGCTGCGCGGCCGGCACGACGCGCTCGCCCGAGAGGTCGAGCGCCGCAATCACGCGCCGCGTTCCCCGCGCGTCCTCCATCACGTGCTCCACGCTGTCGAGCGTCGCGGCGCTGGCGCCGTGCGGCGCGAAGTAGATCGTGAGGGCACCGGCACCGATCGAATCGGCAAGACCGAGGTCGCTCGTCAGCGACACCGGCGTCGGCGGATCCGACAGGGTGGGGAACACCTTCACGCCCACCACGAAATCGCTGTCGGGATGTTCCTGCAGTCGTTCGCGCGCATATCGATCGTAGCTGCGCACCGCGCGCGCCGCCGATGGAATCTGCGACACGATCACCACCGTCCACGCCGCGGCCAACAGCGCCATCGTTCCCCGCACCAGCATCCGTCCGTTAGGCCGGCCCGGGGTGACCGGCGCGAAGATGGGCAGGTAGAGAAACCACGGCATCACCAGCGCCATCGATTGCGCCGAGAGCGCGATGGCCGACCGGTCGGCGGCCAGGAGCGTCAGCAGCGGCGTGCCGGGCGCGGCGCCCACGAAGTCCAACCAGTGCGCCAACGCGATGAGCGTGAGCACGAAGTCGTACGCGACGATCGCGATGCCCACCGGAATCGAAGCGCGACGGCGTCCCAGCGAATACGCGGCTTGTGCGGTGGCCAGGGCCACGGTGGCCGGCCAGATCCACGCCACCGAAAAAAGCGCGGCGCCGGTGAGCAGCGAGGTGGAAACGAGCAGCACCACCAGCGCCGGCAACAGAAGGAGTCCGCCTAACGCACTGAGAAACGCCAGCGCTTGCGGAAGACCCTGGACGCGAGCCGCGCGCCCCGCGACCCACAAATTCCAGATCAACACCAACGCGCACAGCACCAGGTGCGCCGTCGCCAGGTGGTGCCATGCGCTGAGGCGGCTCATCCCCTTCGGGACGCGGAACGACGCGCCGCGGTCACGGCTTTGAACACCGTGTCGTGTCTCAGAACATCGACATCGCGAGCACCGAGCGCAGCGAGTCGTTGGTGGCGCGCAATCGACCGCTCAACACCCGCACCACCGACCACAACACCTTGTACGCGAGGTCGCGATGAAAATCCAACAACATTTCGAATTCGGCGCGGCTGATCGTGATCACGCGCGTGCCGCCGTGCGAGATCGCGTCCGTCGAACGCTCGCTGCGATCGAACACCGCCATCTCGCCGAACATCGCGCCGGCCTTGAGCACGGCGAGCGCTTCCTCGCCGGCGCCGGGAATCTGGCGGCTGATGCGCACCTCGCCTTCCGCCACTATGAAAAGCCGGTTGCCGGGCTCGCCTTCGCGAAAGATCTGCTCCCCCGACACATAGGTTTTCTGCTCGCAGAGCTCGGCCACCCGCTCGAGCTCGTCGTTCGACAGGCCGCCGAAGATCTGCAAGTTGCGCAACACGTCGATCGTCGCTGCCATCGCCGTCCTCACTCGGTGAGTCGCTCCAACCTACACCGCCTGACGCGCCGCGAAACCCCTGGCGCCCGGCTGTCGTTGTGAAATGCCCTGGCTCGAGCGCACGTTGCGCTGGAAGCTGTGTTCCTTGTTCCCTATGTTTTTCACAGTGAAAAACTCGCGCGTTCTCACCGTCCCCAACCTTCTGTCACTCACGCGGCTGCCCTTGGCGGCGGCGTTCCTGCTCGTGGATGGACGCACCGCGCGTGTGGTACTCGTCGGAATCGCGTCGCTCACGGACTTCCTGGACGGCTGGCTCGCCCGCCGCGGTCAGACGTCGCAGTTGGGCGCGTTGCTCGATCCGATTGCCGACAAGACGTTCGTCTTCATCGCCATCGCGGCATTCTTGATTGAGGGCGTCGTGAGCGTGGGCGAGTTTCTGATCGTGATCTCGCGCGATCTCGCGACCGCCGTCGGATTCATCGTCGCCTGGCTGTTGCCCGGCCTCGACCCGCGCGCATTCAGGGCACGGTGGCCGGGCAAGGTGGTCACCGTGCTGCAGCTCGCGGCGCTGTTCGTGTTGCTGCTTCGCCCAACGGTGTTCCCGGTGTTGGTCCCGCTCATCGCGGTTGCATCGGCAGCGGCAATCGCGGACTACACGCTGCTGTTGCACCGTCAGCGCGTTCGGTCGTGAATGCGACGATCCGTCGCTTGGCTGGTCATGTCGTGCTGTCTCGGTGCAGTGGCGCCGCACAGAGCCGCCGCGCAGCTCGAGTCGCGCATCCAGACGGGCGCACGTCTCGACGTGCTGGCCTCCAAAATCACCGCTGTGCAAGCCGGAGTCGAGCTAAGTACCGCGGCATCGAGCAACATCCGCGTGGCGCTCACGATGGCGGGCGGCGAATCGTGGTCGCGCGGACGCACGGGCGTGAGCACGCGCGCTGACCTCGTCGGCCGCTTCCTGCTGGACCCGGGTTTTTCGATGCGTTGGGCGCCGTACGCGGGCGGCGGCCTTGGGATCCGCTACGACAGAATTGGCAACTGGCGCGGAACGGTCATCGCCGTGTTGGGCGTCGAAGGGCCGAATTGGAATGGAGTGGTGCCGTTCGTCGAAGGTGGCTTCGGCGGCGGCGTGCGACTCGGCGTCGGGTTCCGGGCGACGCGACGCGCCGGCCGGTAGACTGGCGCCGAGCCGCGAGCTCAGGCGGCCGAAACTGCGTCAACTGGTTCTGCTGCTTCGCCTTCGCTCTTGGCCTTGGGAGGCCGGCAGAACCGCGATCCAAGCGTGCGCAATTCCGTAAGCTCGGCGTCGGACAACTCGGGATAACGGTCCTGCAAATACGGCATGGTATCGTTGAACCACTCTTCCTGATGCTCCGCCACTGCCTGTATCACGCCACACCGCATGATGTGCTGAAATAACTCGTCGCGTGCCTGCTCGAACGGTGTCGGTGCAGGGGTCTCACGGCGACGATTGCGCTGTTTGCCCATTCAATCCTGTTTGGCTGAAGTAATACAAATATATCTCGACTCGCGCCGGGATTGTACCTCTTGCGCGCACCCGTCGAATTCATTGGGCTGCCCATACGAATACGTCACGCTGCCGGCGAACGTTGTCGGTCCAGGAGCTCGAGGATCACGTGCACCAGTGCATCGGGATTTTCCTCCGGCACGAGTGACCCGACGCCATTGAAACGCACCAAACTGCTCCCCGCGATCGCACTCTGCAGCCGTTCCGGCAGTCCGCTGTCGAGCCACTGCTGCTCCTCGCCCCACACGATCGCCACCGGCGCGCGAATGAGCGACAAGTCGAGCTCTTCGACGTCGTCTGCTTTCAGTGCGCGCGCGATCGTGAGCAGATGCGTGACACCCTCGGGGCCCACATATGGCGCGAGATAGCGCGCGACCAGCCGCGCCGGCATCGTCTCCTTGCGCGCCACGCTGTCTTCCAACACGCGTCGTAACAACGGCGCCGCTCCCAACACGCCGTGCGCCACGCGCAGCGCGAAACGCGCCGTACCGAGCTGCACGGCGCGCACGTCGCGACCGGGACAGTCGCCGAACGCCACGCTGTTGACGAGCACCAGTCCGTCGACGCGCGCCGGATGCCTGAGCGTGAGCCGTTGCACGATGCCGCCGCCCACACCCAGCCCCACCACGGTCGCGCGCGGCACGCGAAGCGCGGCCAGCGCACGATCCAGATACTCCGCCTGCGCGGCGATCGAGTAGTTGGCCTCGATCGGCCGATCGGATTCGCCGTAGCCGAGGAGGTCGACGGCAAACGCCGTATGTCCGGCTGTCGCGAGCAATGGGCCAACTGTCCGCCACACGAAGCTCGACGTCGCGAAGCCGTGCGCCAACAGCACGGCACGTCCACCATGCCCGTAACGCTCGACGTGCAGTGCGCCCGCGCCGACGGGCACGCGCATTACATCGGGATCGATTGGAACGCCCTCGGGTGGTCGGTTGCGGTGAACGCGGAGCGGGACAAGATATCAGGACCTAACGCTCCGGGGCTACGCACCGGCGGGCCAGTACCTGCTATGGAAGCCCGGCGCTAGCTTTCAGCCTCATCCCCAGCGAGTTGACCGGTACATGTCCCAGAAAAGCGCCCGCGCCCAGCGGTCGAATGTCGTTCGCGCGCAGCGGGCGGCGTCGCTCAAGCCCTTCTATTACGGATTGGTGGTCGTTGCGCTGATCGGCATCGCGCTCATCGCGCGATCCGCGCAGCATAGTGACGCATCGCGACCCGGTATCGCAAACGTCTCCCTCACGCCGGTCAAGGCGCAGGGCCACCTCCTCGGCAACCCGAATGCACCGGTGCAGATCCTGGAGTTTGCCGACTTCGAGTGCCCGCACTGCGGCGAGTTTGCCACGATCACCGAGCCCGACGTGCGCAAACGAATCATCGACGCAGGTTTGGCGAGCTATCGCTACTTCGATTTCCCGCTGCCGCACTTCGAGAATTCTGTTCCGGCGAGCAACGCCGCTGCATGCGCGGGCGATCAGAACAAGTTCTGGGAGATGCACGACAAGCTGTTCCAGGGCCAACCCGACTGGAGCGCCGAGGGCAATCCCAAAGGCGTGTTCGAGTCGTACGCCAAGTCGTTGGGGCTCGACATGAAAACATGGGACGCGTGCTACGACTCGCAGAAGCACATGCCCGAAATCAACGCCAATCGTGAGGAAGGGCTGCGCCGGCACGTCGAGTCGACGCCGACGTTCGTGATCGGCACCAAGCAGATCCCGGGTGCGATTCCGTACGACATGTTCAAGGCGTACGTCGACACCGCGGCGATGGAGGCGGGGAAGGTCGCGGCGCAGGACAGCACGCCGGCCAAAGGAGCGAGCGCAAAGCCGTGACGCGCAGTGCGCGCATGATGATCGCGCTGCTGGCGCTCGTCGGCGCGCTCGTGGCCCTCTACCTCACGCTGTTCAAGGTGGGAGTGATCGGCGAGCTCGTGTGCAACTTGGGCTCGTGCGAGCGCGTGAACACCTCCCGTTGGGCGACGTTCCTGGGATTGCCGGTCGCCGCATGGGGACTTGCGACGTACCTCGTGCTGTTGGTGCTGGCGTTGGTCTCGGTGCAGCGCGACGATCTCGAGCGACCGATCGCGTGGACGCTCTTTCTGCTGTCGGGGTGGAGCGTGGGGTTTTCGGCGTGGCTGACGTCGAAAGAGTTGTTCGTCATACACGCGATCTGCATCTGGTGTGTCACGTCCGCCACGATCATGACGCTCATCTTCTTCGCCAGCCTGCTCGAATTGGGACGCGCGCGGCGCGGGGAAGCTGCCAATTCGCCGGAGGCCGTTCCGCCGCAGGGCGTCGCGGGCGGCTCAATACGCGGCGACGCCCGGGGATGAATCCAGAGAGGGCCTCCATACGTCATATTTTGACAGGGGGCCTCTTGGTACGATCTCTGCTTGAACGAGGGGTCGAGGACTCCCGGGCCGCCGCGGTTGGCGGTCTCTCCACTCCACCGTCGGAGCATTCCATGTTGGGCAAGTTGTTCCCTGAACGCATATTCGCGCGCAAGCTCAATGCAGCGGCCGAGAAGCGGCTGCGGTTGGCGCAGGCGCGTGCTGAAGAGTTGGTGATTCGGGCGCACGTCGACAACGCCATGATGTTCGTCGACACGTTGGCGGAGGATCTGCCGTTCGACCGGGCGATCGAGAGCTACGTGCGCGTGATGGGGATTCCGGAGCCGCTCGCGAGCACCGTGGTGACGCGCGCGCTGGTTACGTTAGGCGAGGACCTGGTGCAGTACCGTCGTCGTCCCGCCGAGGCGGTGCGCGACGAGGAGCCGGCGCGCCCGGCGCTGCGCCTGGACGAGGCATCGGACGGACGGCTGCGTGCGATGCGGCGTGCATGAGCGCCGCTCGTTAGGCAGTGAGTGATGGAACGACGGCCCGCCCTCCGGCGGGCCGTCGTGCATCCGGCCGCGGCGTCGGCCGCCGACCTACTTCTTCGACGGGAGTACCTCGCGCAGCATGCGCTGGAGCACCGGGTCCGAGAGCGACACATCCTCGAGTCGCGGGACCACGTGCATCTGGAGCCGCGGGTTCCGGTACTGCTCGGAGGGCGTGGCGCTGCCCCGTTCCTCGACGCGCAACGCCGGCGCGGCTTCCCAGATCGCGAGCAAGTCGGGTTGGCGTGCCGCGAGTCGGACCAGTAGCTCGCGCGCCTGCTCCGGCAGTACCGTGAGCAGGCGTTCGAACGCCGCGAAGTCGAGGTCCGGTCGGAGCCGATCCCGAAGGTCGGGCGACAGGACGAACGGCGGCGTAGGGCGGCGGGGATCCGGCATGGTGACGGCCTTGGGGACTCAGGTCGCGGGAGCCACCTGGTACTGCTCCAGCTTCCCGTCGGGCATCTCGTATGTCCAGACCCGAAGCACCCGCCCGGGGAACGATACGCGATAGACGCGCTCGATCATACCGCCACGGCTCGACTGCCCGATCTGCACGAACCCCGTCGGCGTGCCTAACGGAGCCAGCCCGGCGGCGAAGTCCTGCAGCGCCGGCGCGCTGAAGTACGCGTTCGCATCGCCGGTGAAGAGCGACCGGTCCACCGTGCCCTTCTGCAGCCCGTCGAAAATGGCGCGGGCCCGCGCGGCGCGGCTCGCGGCGAGCGTGTCCTGCGTGGTGAACAGCACGCGCGCGATCTGCTGGGCGATGGCGCCCGATGCCGGCGCCGCATCCTGGTTGGTCAACACCACGATGGCGTCGCTGTCGTCGGGGAACACGATGTTTTCCGCCGTGAAGCCCGACACCTCGCCCGAGTGCGAGATGGCGCGATGCCCCGCCATCTGGCCGACCTCGACGCCCAACCCGTAGTTCGAGCTCACGCCGTTCTTCAACAGCACCGTCGTTTCCATGGTCTTGTACGACGCCGCCGCGAGCAGCGACTGTTTGATCATCGCAATGTCCCACCGTGCGAGATCCGTGGGCGTCATCGCCAGCTCGCCCGCGCCGAACATCCAGCCCGGCCCCGTGGGCGTGGACGGACGCAGCGGTCCGAGGCCGTAGCGCATGTAGCCGATCGGTTGGGCCGCCGACGGGCCCAGCGCATCGAAGTCGACCGCGGTCTTCATGCCTAACGCATCGAGAATGCGCGTGTGGATGAAGCGGCTGAACGGCTCGCCGCTCGCCTTCTCCACGATGAGGCCGGCGATGATGAAGTTCGTGTTGCTGTACTGCCACTGCGTGCCCGGCTCGAAGTCCAGCGGCTGCTTCGCCCAGCGATCGATGATGTGCTGCGGTGTCGTCGGCTGCTCCATGCTGGGCGGCACGTAGTCCTGCGGCCAGAAATCCTGGTAGCCGGACGTATGCGACAGAATCTCGCGGATCGTCACGTCGTTGCCGCGCGCCAGGCCGGGCACGAAGCGCGATACCGGATCGTCGAGCGACACCTTGTGATCCTGCACGAGCAGCAGCACCGCCGCCGCCGTGAACTGCTTGCTGATCGACCCGATGGCGTACCGCATCGAGGTGTCGGCCGCCACCTGTGGATCCAGCTTGGCCATCCCGTACGCGTGCGCGTACACCAGCGCTCCGTGCCTAACGATAGCCACCGACGCGCTCGGCACCCCGGTGGCGGCGAGCACCGCCCCGGCAATGGAATCCACCTGCGCCGGCAGTCGCGTGCCATCCTGCGCCTGCGCAACAGCGGCGCCACCGGCGAGCGCCGCGAGCGCTCCGAGAAAAATCACGTGAGACCGCATAGTTGTGTGCGCCGCTCTCGAGTCTGGTGAACGGGGCCGCGCCACTCAGCGCGACCCGGTGAGTGCCTTCGTGTCCGGTGCGCCCGCCGACGGCGGCGCGTTCTTCACGTACTTGTCCAGCCACGCCACCCACCGCGCCCATTGATCGAGCACGGTCTCGCGGGTGAGCGGGCCGTGATCTTCGTACGGATACATGTACAGCGCCGCCGTCTTGCCGAGTCCCTGCAGGGCGTGGAGCATGCGCACGGAGCTCTCGAGCGCCGTGCCCACGTTCTGATCTTCCAGCGAATGGTACATGAGCAGCGCGCCGCTCAACTTGTCGGCGTACATGAAGGGCGACATGTCGAGATAGGTCTTCTGCCCATCCCAGAAGTCGCGCCGCTCGTTCTGGAATCCGTTAGGCGTGAGCGACCGGTTGTACATGCCGTCGCCGGCGATGCCGGCCTTGAAGAACGGCGTGTGCACCATCGCGTTCACGGTGCTGAACGCGCCGTAGCTGTGCCCGCCGATCGCCAGCCTGGTTCGATCGATGTAGCCATCCTGGTCCAATTGGTCGATCACGGCATAGAGATCGGCCTGCAGATCGGACACGTAGTTGTCGTTCATGCGGCCCGGCGCGCCGACGATCGGCGGATCGAAATCCGCCACCGCGTAGCCTTGCGTGATCATGTATTCGATCGTGCGCGGCGCCGAGCGCGGGTAGGCGTCGATGTTCTCGGTGCGCAGCGTGCGCAGGTAGCCGCCTTCATCGGTGTACTCGTACGGATAGAACCAGAACAAGGCCGGCATCCGCGTGCCGTCCTTGTAGTCGGCAGGCAGCGTCAGGTTCACGAGGAACCGATAGCCGTCGGCGCGGGTCACCCAGATCCGCTTGTGCAGCGCGTGCGTCAGCTCGGGCGTGTAGTCGACGTTGTTGGTCAGCTTGCGCACGGTCTGTCCTGCCGTGACGTCGCGCAGGTACGCGTCGGGGACCGTGATCGGCGACTGCCGTTCCACCACCACCTTGGACAGGCTGTCGTCGAGTGCGGCCGTCACCGTCTCGAAGGCGTCGGTGGCGCCCTCGAACACCGGCGTCTTCTTGGCGGTCCGGATATCGACGCGATCCACGAAGCCGCGCGGGGCGTGGTGCTCCCAATCGCGATCGTACCGCGTGCCCTCGAGGTAGGCGGACGAGCCGTCGGGCGAGAGCAGCGCGACGTCGCCGCCTAACCGGCCATGCGTCGTCATGATCGAGCCCGGATTCTCGTAGAAACTGACCGAGTCGGCGCCCGAGCCCCCGCGTGGGCCGCCGAAGAAGCCGCGGCGGTTGGTGCCGACGCTGGCGGTGAGGCCGCGCAGACGCCAGATCGTGTACCGCTTGTCCGGTTGGGCGAAGTAGACCGCGAACACCTGGCCCATGCCGGCGGTGTTCTCGGCCACGAAGGCCATCTTTGCGTCGTCGGAGAAGAGCACGCTGCCCATGCGCGCGTCGCTCGTGAAGAGCTCGTGGCGGCTGGCGTCGGTGAAGGGCGGCGCCCAGGCGTAGAGATGGTCCTTCCGGCGCGCGGCGCGTCCGCCGGCACGCTCGGCGCCGGCGGCCGTCGAGTCGGCCTCGCCCCGGTTAGGCGACGGGTCCTGCTTGAGGAACGCCAGGCCCGAGCCGTCGGGCAGCCAGGTGAAATCGCGCGACACCGTGTCCGACGCCGCGCGTTCGGCGGGCGTGAGATCCTCGCGGTCGTCCGTTAGGCGGGCAGGTTGCGTCGCCAGATGCGCCACCGTGCGGCCCGTCGCATCCCACAGCTCCTCGGCGTGCGCGAAGCTCGCGAGCGGGACGATGAAGGAGAACGGCTTCTCGACCAGCGTCACGCGAAAATACGCGCCATCCGGCGACGGATCGACGGCGTCGATCATCGCCGGCGCGCCGATACGCCTAACGGCGCCGGAATTGGCGTCGATCGACGCCAGCTGGCCCGTGATGTAGTACTCGAGCAGCGCCTCATCGTATGTGGTTTGGAGCAGCGTCGCGTACACGCGCGTCTTGTCCTTCTGGCCGTCGGTGATGCGCACCTCAGGGCCCGTCGCGATGGCCGGTCGTACCGGCGGCGCCTTCCGCCCCTCGGGAACGATCACTGCCACCAGACGCTTGCCGTCCGCGGTCCACTTGGGCTCGGTGACCAGCGTCGCCAGAAGCGACGCCGATCCCACGGCGTGCGATTTCGCCGATGCCGCGTCGGCCACGTAGAGACGCGTGGCGGCTTCGAAGTTGGCGATGTACGCGATGCGTGCGCCGTCGGGCGACCACACCGGACTGCTGATCGTCGCGCCCTGCGGCGCATCGATGGTGCGCACGGCGCCGGTGAGCCCGTCGATCAGCTCGAGCTTGGCCGCGCCGCGATCGGTGAGCGCGCGCGAGCGATTCGCCTCGTAGTCCACCTGCAGCTCGCCCAAATAATAATGCGGCTTGCCGAACGTCTGCACGGTCGGCATGCCGCCGCTCACCAGCTTGTAGAACCAGTGTCGATTGGGGCTCTGCGTTTCCGACGTCAGCGCAACGTTGTTGTCGCGCGGCGCGGTCACCAACCGTTCGATCACCGCCGGCGGTCGCACGTATTGCTCGGCCGCCAGGATCGCGCTGTCGGACGTTGGGGCGGCAGCGCCCTCGCTCCGTTGGGCGACCGTGGTCTGGGCCCGCCCAACGGAAGGCAGGAGGGCGATGAGCGAGAATGCGGCGAGCGGTACCGCGACGCGAAGGGGGTGTGACACGATGTGGCGCATGTGGGGTCCTGGACGGAGGCTCATGTTGGCAGCACGAAGATCGGCGCGCGCGCGCCGATTGGCCAGGGTGAACCCGGGTCCGCCCCGCGCCCGACCGGCCATCGGGTGCGTCGAAGCCGTCGGAACGGGCAGAAATTCGAACGGCGGCGACACTGGCTGTAGAATTGCTTGGCGGCATATGGTTCCTCCGCGGCGCGATCGCGCGCCACGAGCAACCGGCGTTCGAGATCCCGAATTCCATCGGAGCGCACGAACCACATGGGGACATTCGCGAGGGTGCGCCGCATAGCCGGCACGCTGCTGACCACGAAGGCGTGGCGGCCGGCGACCTTGGCGGCGTTGGGCGGGGGCGTGCTGCACCGGGGGCGCAACGACGAGCTTGGCCTAACGGACCGGGAGCATCTCGAGGCCGCGGCGGCATGGCTGGCGCGGGCGCAGGACGCGCAGCGCGATGGCGGCGTGTCGGGGCGCTACCACCTCGGCCGCGGGTGGTCGTCGTCGTACCCCGAGACCACGGGCTACATCGTGCCCACCATGCTGGCGCTCGAGAGCGAGGGCGGCCTCGCCGGTTTTACGGACCGCGCGCGCCGGTGCGTCGAGTTCCTGTTGGGCGTGCAGCTCGCAGACGGCGCGTTCCCCGGAATGGAGATCGCGCAGAATCGCGAGCAGCCATCGATCTTCAACTCGGCGCAGATCCTGAATGGCCTAACGGCGTGGCACCGCGCGACCGGCGACGAGGACGTCCTGTGCGCCGCGCGGCGCGCGGCCGATTGGCTGGTGGCCGAGCAGGATGCGGATGGCGCGTGGCGCCGGCATCTCTACGGCTCGGGACGTACGTACACGTACATGGCGCACGCCGCCTGCTGGGTGGCCGAGTTCGGCGCGCATACCGGCGATGCGCGGTACCTCGACGCCGCGCGCCGCCATCTGCAGTGGGTGCTGTCGCACGTCGACGACGCCACGGGCTGGATCGACGACTGCGGATTCGACGACGGGTCGGGTGAGCGCACCGCCGTCACGCACACGATCGCGTACACGATCTGGGGCATCCTGATGATGTCCCACCTCTTGGGCGACGAGCACGGGATGGCGGCGGCCCGGCGCGCGGCGCGCGCCGTGGCGCGCCGGCTGGGCGTGTCCAAGTGGCTGCCGGGGCGCCTCGATGCGCGCTGGCGCCCGGCGGCCGCGTACGCGTGCCTAACGGGAAACGCCCAGATGGCGCTCATCTGGCTCGAGCTCGACCGCATCGAAGGCGATCCGGCGCTCGTCAATGCCGCGCTCGCCGCCCTCGACCTCGTCAAGCGCGCGCAGATGGTCCGGTCGGGCGACCCCGGCCTGCGCGGCGGCGTGGCGGGGTCCGATCCCGTCTGGGGCGGCTACATCGAGCTCGCCGTGCCTAACTGGGCCGCCAAGTTCTTCATCGACGCGCTGCTGGCCAAGGCCCGCACGCTCGCCGCGCTCGCGTCGCTGCCGGCCCGCACCGCCGACCGCGCGTCAACCGTGCCCGGCGGTGTGCCGCTCGCGCTGCCGCCGGCCGCGCCTCGGCCTTCCGTTAGGCGCCCACGCGTGGTGCTCCTGGCCGAAGAGCGGAGTCGCAAGGTGGCGCAGTTCTGCGAGGCATGGGCGGCGTGGGGCTTCACACCCGATGCGGTGGTACTCCGCGTGGCATCCGATGAATCGCGCGCCGAGCGGCTCGCGTCGTACGTTCGAGAGCACGGCGTGGCGGGCCTCGTGCGCCGCGCGACCGCCGGTGCGCGACCCGCCCCGGTCGCTGGCCCGGCGGCCCCCGCGCGTCCGCTTCCGGACGCCGCCGCCTACTGCGCGGCGCACGGCATTCCCATAGTGCGCTTCGCCTCGCTCGACAACGCGCCGGACGTGGCGGCGCTTCGCGCGCTCGACGCCGACATCTTCGTCCTCGCCGGGTTCGGCATCGCGCGGCCGGCGATGCTCGCGCTTCCCACCCTCGGCACCCTCAACGTACACATGGGTCTCTTGCCGCCGATGCGCGGCATGAACGTGGCCGAGTGGAGCGCGTTCACCGGCGTCCCCGTGGGATGTACCGTCCACCTGGTCGATCCCGGCGTCGACACGGGCGACATCCTGCTGTTTCGCCCCGTGGATGCAAACGGTGCCGCCGGCATCGAGGCACTGCGCCACCGCGTCGATGACGCGCAGATCATTGCGTTAGGCGACGTGGTGCGCTGGGTGGTCGAGCACGGCGCGTTGCCGCCCGCGCGCCCGCAGCATCGCGGCGAAGGGCGCCAGTATTTCGCCATGCACCCGGCGCTCCGCGCGCTGCTCGAATCCCACCTGCGCCGGAGCGCATCGCCCGGTTAGGCGGCCCGCATCACCCGCCCATTCGCTCCAACGCGGCGAGCTCGGCTGCCATGTCGCGCCGCACGTAGCACTCGAGCCCCAGCGGCGCGAGCCCGGCCTCGCGGAACCGCGCCCGGTACCAGGCCGGCGATCGCCGCGTGAGCGCGGCCACGTCGCCCTCGACGTCGTCGGACGACGTCACCACCGGCAGATACGCCACTCCGCCTAACCGATCGGCCACGTGGGCGAGGCCCGTCCGAATCTCCGGCGCGCCGACGTAATGCAGCATGTCCGTGCATGCGATCACGTCGTACCGCGCGCGCAACCGCAAGGAGTCGAACGTGCCGAACGTGCCCTGGCGAATGCCGCGACGCCGCCCAAAACGCGCCACGACGTACGCGCTCGGATCCACGCCGTGATACGTGAGACCCGGTCGTCGCGCCAAGAGCGGTGCGCGCCACAGGCCTTCGCCGCACCCCACGTCCAACACGTGCCGCACCCGGCATCCCAGCACCCATTCGGCAACGCCGAGCACCATCGCCACGCGCCGCGCCGTCTCGGCCGGCGTCGCGATGCGATGACGCGGATGCCGATACCAACGATCGTAATACGCGCGATCGAACGTCGGGCGCACGCTCAGCCTTCCTCCAAGTGGATGGTGGCACGCAATATCGCCATACGCCGCGAGCAGCGCGACGTTCGTCCCGCAGCCATTGTGTGACACTGCGCGGCGCATCATGCTTATCGCGCGCCGATCACGATCTCACCGAGGAGGAGCGATGACGCAGCACGACGATCCCGCCGCGCGCGCGGGAGGAATGAGCCGGCGAGGGTTCGTCGGCAGCGGGTTGGCCGCCGGAGCGCTGGCCCTCGCCCGCGCCAAGGTGCCCGGGCTCGACCGCACCGCCGTCCATCTGCCTAACGGAAAGGCCGTGCCGCCGCGCTACGTGGCCGCCCCGTTCGAGCTCCAGGACACCACCATCGCCGAGCTCCAAGCCGGCATGACGTCGGGCAAATACACGGCGCACCAGATCGTCGAGCTCTACCTGGGCCGGATCGACGAGCTCGACCACCGCGGCCCCGCGCTCAACGAAGTCATCGAGCTCAATCCCGACGCACTTGCCATCGCCGATTCGCTCGACGCCGAGCGAAAAAGCAAAGGCTCGCGCGGACCGCTGCACGGCATTCCGGTATTGATCAAGGACAACATCGCGACCGACGACAAGATGATGACCACCGCCGGCTCGCTCGCGCTCGTCGGCGCCAAGGTGCCGCGCGATTCGTTCATTGCCGCGCGGCTGCGCGCGGCCGGTGCGATCATCCTCGGCAAAACCAATCTCTCGGAGTGGGCCAACTTCCGCGCCGATCACTCGACGAGCGGATGGAGCAGCCGCGGCGGACAGAGTCACAATCCCTATGCGCTCGATCGCACGCCCTCGGGATCCAGCTCGGGCTCGGGCGGCGCATCGGCGTCGAGCTACGCGGCCGCCGCCATCGGCACCGAGACGGACGGGTCGATCGTGTCGCCGAGCGCCGCGAACTCGCTCGTCGGCATCAAGCCGACCATCGGTCTCCTGAGCCGCTCGGGCATCGTGCCGATCTCGCACTCGCAGGACACGCCGGGCCCCATGTGCCGCTGCGTCGCCGACGCGGCGGCGCTGCTCGGCGTCCTAACGGGAGTCGATTCGCTCGACAAAGCGACCGCGGCCAGCGCCGGCAAGTCGCACACGGACTATACGAAGTTCCTCGATGCCGACGGCCTCAAGGGCGCGCGTATCGGGGTACTGCGCGGCCGCTTCATGGGATACAGCCGCGCCGCCGATGCGCTCATCGAAGATGCCCTCCATGCGATGCGCGATCGCGGCGCCGTGCTCATCGATCCGGTGGAATTTCCGACGGCCGGTAAATTCGGCGCTGCGGAATTCGAGGTGCTGCTGTACGAGTTCAAGGCGGACCTCAACGCGTACCTCGCCGGGCTCACGTCGTCGCCGGTGAAATCGCTCGCCGATGTGATCGCGTTCAACGAGCAGCATGCATCCGAAGAGCTGGCGTACTTCGCCCAGGAGACGATGATCGCGGCGCAGAAGAAGGGGCCGCTCACGTCGCCGGCATACGTGAAAGCACTGGCCAAGTGTCACCAGCTGGCGCGCGTCCAGGGCATCGATGCGGTGCTCGCCAAGCACAAGCTCGATGCGTTAGTCGCGCCCACGCAGGGTCCGCCGACGCCCATCGATCTGGTGAACGGCGATGCCGGCGGCGGCGGCGGAAGCTCGGAGCTGGCGGCGGTGGCGGGCTACGGGAGCATCACGGTGCCCGCGGGCTACGCGTTCGGATTGCCGGTCGGGATTTCGTTCATCGGCGGAGCGTGGTCGGAGCCGACGCTCATCAAGCTCGCGTACGCGTACGAGCAAGCCACCAAGCTGCGGCGGCCACCGACGTTCGCGCCGACGGCCGACGTGCCGATGGACGGGCATCCGCGACACGCCACGTGATGCTCCGTTAGGCATCTGCCGGGACCATGGCGAACGCGCGCCGCACCTGGACGCACGGCGTGGCGCTGGCCCTGCTCGCGGCCGGCGCCATCGCGGTCGCACTTGCCGTGCTGCCGTACAAGACGTTCGACCTCGACCGCTTCTTCGTGCCGAAAGAGTTGGTGCTCCACGTCGCGGCGGCGCTCACGGCGCTCGTGCTGCTGTCGCGCGCGCCGCGCCTCGAGCTCACGCGCATCGACTCGCTGCTCGCGTCGTTTCTCGCGCTGTCGCTGGTATCGGCGGTGCTGGCCACGAATTGGTGGGTCGCGTGGCGCGCGCTCGCGGTGTCGTTGTCCGGCGTCACGGTGTTCTGGTGTGCGCGGGCCGTGGCGCGCGCGGGATGGCGCGACGCCTTGCTCGCGTGCCTCGTGCTCGGTGCCGCGGCGGCCGCGCTCACCGCGCTGCTCCAGGCGTACGGGCTGCAGAGCGACTTCGTGAGCCTCAACCGCGCGCCGGGCGGTACGTTAGGCAACCGGAATTTCGTGGCGCACCTGGCGGCCATCGCCATGCCGGCACTCCTCTGGCGCACGCTCGGCGCGCGTACCACGTGGGGTGCGCGGGCCGGCAGCGCCGGGACGGTGCTGATGGCCGCGATCCTTACGCTGTCGCGGTCGCGCGCGGCGTGGTTGGCGCTCGCCGTGTGCGTCCCCATCGCCGTCATCGGCGTGATGGTCGGGCATCGGGTGTGGCGGCACAGCGTGCCGGCGGCGCGCGCGGGACGCCTCGTTGCCGCCGTGGCGGTGGTGGTGCTGGCGGCGATCTTTTTACCTAACAAACTCAACTGGAAGAGCGACTCGCCGTACCTCGATTCCGTGCGCGGCGTGGTCGACTACCGCGGCGGCAGCGGCAAAGGGCGCCTCGTCCAGTACCGCAACACGCTGCGGCTGGCGTCGGCGCACCCGGTGTGGGGCGTCGGACCGGGCAACTGGGCGGTGCGCTATCCCACCGTGGCCACGCCTAACGATCCGTCCATCGACCAGGACGACGGCATGACCGCCAATCCGTGGCCGAGCAGCGACTGGATGGCGATGCTGGCCGAGCGCGGTGCGCCGGCCACCTTGTGTCTCGTCGTCGTGTTCTTAGGACTCGGCATCACGGGTCTCCTGGCGATGTCGCCGCGCGCCGGCGCCGAGCAGTTCGCGCAGGGCCTGGCGCTGGTTGCGACCGCCGTCACCGCCGTGGTCGCCGGCGCGTTTGACGCGCTGTTGTTGCTGCCCGCTCCGGCGCTCATCGTGTGGGGGCTGCTCGGCGCACTCTCGGTTAGCACGCGCACGCGCGCGACCATCGAGCTGACGCCGGCACGCCGCGTGCTCGCCATGGTGATCGTGCTCATCGCCGGCGCGGCGGCCGCCGGCCGCAGCGCCGCACAATCGGTGGCGATGGAGCTGGTGGAGCGCGATGGACACACCGCGCAGGTCGAGCGCGCGGCATCGCTCGATCCGGGCAGCTATCCGATCCTCATGAAGCTGGCGACGATGGATGCGCGGCGGTCGCGGTGCGACGCGGTGCGTGATCGTGCCGGCGCGGCGCACGCGCTCTATCCATCGGCGCCCGCGCCGCGACGGCTGCTCGCAGCGTGTGGAGTCAAGACGCGCGCGCGCTGAGCGCGCGCCGTTAGGACGCCGCCTGCTGTGGCGGCAGCGAGGGCGAGGCCGGCCGGTCGGACTGCAGGCGCGCCATGTAGCGTTGGGCTTCCGAGATCCGTTCGATCTCGATGGCCATCGAGTCGACCGAATTCTCGATGCGCTGCAATTGCTCGGTGAGCGAATGGTCTAACGGAGTCGCCACCGGCTTCTTGTCGATGCGCCGCGCGAACGCGCGCGCGATGGGCACCACGAAAAAGATGGCGACGACCATCACGAAGAACTCGATCGCGATGTGCTCGACGCGCGCGCCGATGAAGGGCCCGAAGTCGTACGGCGGAACGGTGCCCGGTATCTGCGGAGTTTCGCTGGGACCGGGAATCGCCGGCGGCGGCGGCGGTGCCGGCACGCCCTGCTGCGCGGCCTGCGCCGCCTGCTGCGCCTGGCGGGCCGCCTCGCGTGCCTGGTCGCGCGCCACGCGCGCTTGCGCGCGCGCCGCCTCGACCTGCGCGCGCACTTCGGCTCTGATCTGAGCGGCTGCGTTGGGCGTCTGCGTCTGTGTCGCTTGCTGCATGGCTTCTCCTAACGCGGTGATCCTACCACCCGCTTCGCTGGCGAAGCGATGTAATGTGCGCCGCGTGATGCCGTCCGTGCCAGGCGTACTGCGCGAGCGCTTCCGACAACGGCACGACGCGGTTGTACTCGGGATGCCGATAGCCGCGCTCGAAATCCGACGGTTTCATCCCGCGCAGCAATGTGACCCAACGGGCGTGCAGTGCGTCAAGTAGCGCTAAGGATACGTCCACCGGAGTCGCGGGCGTGTCGGGCAGCATCACCCACACGTTCTCATCGTACGCCTTGATGGTCGGCGTGTCCTCGGTCAACGCCTGCTTGAATCGCAGATACGCGTTGATGTGGCTGTCCGGCACGTGATGCGCGAGCTGCCGCACGGTCCAGCCGCCGGGACGATACGGCGTATCGAGTTGGGAAGGTGTCAGTCCGGCAACCGCGGCACGCATCGAAGCCGGCGCGCGCGCGATGTCGTCAATGAACGCCGTGCGTTGTGAGTCCGACGTGTTCGTCGGGGGCGCAAATTTACCGAGTGGATAGCGCAGATCGGTCACTGCAACCTCGCGCATTGTCACAGAATGGTAGCACCGCGTTGGTCGTGTCGTACCATAGAGGAATCTCACGCACGATGCAACGCGGATCCACGAAACCTTCACCGCAACGATCCGTACGGACCGGTGCAGCTCGAAGATTCGATGCGCTCGCTCGGGCGAGCGCCGACGCCTAGATAAAGAGGTCTGTATGAAGCTCGCCTGGAACCCCGGCGACTACGCCGCAAACGAATGCAAGCGCTGTCACAAGATGGTCCGAACGCGATTCGAATTCCGTACCGTCCGCCTGGCGCGCTCGCGCCTCTGTGTGCCCGACGTGCTGGTCGACGTCTGCACCGAATGCGATCACATGGTGTCGATCCCACCGCAGTCCGTCCCGCAGCTTCGCGAAGCGGGCGTCGGTAAGTAAGGCAGGCTCGGGGGCGCTCCACGGAGCGCCCCCGAGTGCATCCGGGCCCGGCAGCTTTCCGTTAGGCACCGCTCCTGGCCCGGGCCGTGATCGTGCGGCCGCCGCGCCGCGGTTTCCATCCCTGACGCGCCAGCGATACGCGTCCCGAGGCGTCGAAGCGGACGCCTTCGCGTTCCAACAACACCCGCTGTGTCAGACTGCTTCCGCCGTCGCCCGCCCGCGGGCTCACGCGCCCCTGCGCGTTGATCACGCGGTGCCAGGGCAACACGGTTCCGTTAGGCAGGGCGTGCATCGCGTATCCCACCAGGCGCGGTTGTCGCGGTAGTCCCGCCAGCGCCGCCACCTGGCCGTACGTCGCCACGCGTCCGCGCGGAATCCGACGGACCACGGCGTAGATCCGCTGGTACGAGTCCGGCACCGCGCGCTCGCGGGGCGCCACGGATCACTGGGATTCGGAGTCCGGCGGGCCCGCCCGGAGCGGAGCCCAACTCGGTGGATCGCTCGCCGGGAAACTCTCCCTCGACGACTCGTCCACCGGGTCGGAATCCGCTTTCGGCTTGGGAGCGCCCGATTTGGGCCCGGGCTCGTCGTCTGGATGCGTCTTTTTCATACCGCAATCTCACCGGCAACAGGATCGAATACGACCCCTCGATGCCAGTCTCAGGCCACTTTGGGCTTCCACAGCGCCGCGTCCAGGATCGACCATAGGTGGATCACCCATCCCAGCAAGAAAAACCACAGGACGGCGGCAAGCACGAACATCACGATCGCCATGGCCAGGCGCCCCTGGAGCAGCTGGCCCAACCCAGGGATGAACAGGCTCGCCAGCGCGGAGAGAACGTTCCCAGCGGATCCTTGTCCCGACATCCGAACCTCCCGAGTGCGATCAGCGCGCGCCGGCCGTTAGACCCGCGGGCAACGCGGTCATGTACCGCTCGCGCAGGATCTGTTGGTGGTGCAGCTCGTGTCCCGCGATCATGTACACGAGAGACCGTACGGAATATTCGCCGCCGGGTGTCCGGCCGCGCCGCATGAGCTCGTCGGGACTCAGGCCGTCCACCAATGCGATGGTCGCGCCCCGCGCGCTGCCGAGCTCGGCGAGCAAGCTCGACATCGTCCGCTGGTCGAATCGCGACGATTTCACGTACGCGTTTTCGTCGAACGAGGGCAGGACGGTTTCTTCACCGCGTGCGAAGCACATCGCGCGGTACGACATCACGCGCTCGGTGTCGGTGACGTGGCCGACGACCTCTTTGATGCTCCACTTGTCGGGGGCGTAGCGGAACCGCGCGTCGCCATCGGACAGCGATCCCAGCAAGGCGCGCGTTTCGGCGGACTGCTTCTCGAGAATCTCGATCAGGTCGCCGTCAGGGACCCTGGAGATGTAGCGGTGGAAGAACTCGGCGTACTCGGTCGTGTCGGGGCGCGGGACGGGAACGCGGGCCATCGGATCTCCTCGCGAAAAGAAGAGGGGCGTCCGGATCACCCGGGACGCCGGTCCGATGCATGATGACCCGAGCCGCTCGCCGATGCCAGTCGCGAGACCTCAGGGAATGACGCTGTCCGCTACCCGCCGAGAGTAGTAGAGGCCTACGCCGCTGCCCACCGCGCTCACCATGACAGCCGTGGTGATGCCGATCTTGGCGCCGATCCACCAGCCGATTGACCCGCCGATTGTCGTGCCGATAAATGCGAGCGTGCCGCGCATCGTGTCGCTCCGGAGGAGAATGCGTCTTCCAGAGTGACGAACGACGCGGGGCGAAGGCTACGATTCCTGCGCCTCGTACTGCTCCTTGAGCTTGGCGACCACAGCCGGATCGGCGAGCGTCGTGGTGTCGCCCAACGCACGGCCCTCGGCGATGTCGCGGAGGAGCCGGCGCATGATCTTGCCCGACCGTGTTTTCGGCAGGTCGGCGCTGAACAGGATGTCGTCGGGCTTGGCGAGCGCGCCGATTTTCTCGGCGACATGGTCGCGCAATTCGTCGCGCAGCTCGGGGGTCGCCCTGAACCCTTCGCGCAGCGTGACGAACGCCGCCAGCGCCTGGCCCTTGAGCTCGTGCTGACGCCCAACGACGGCCGATTCCGCCACCGCGGGGTGCGACACGAGCGCCGACTCGACTTCCATGGTGCCGATGCGATGGCCGGCGACGTTGAGCACGTCGTCGACGCGGCCGAGAATCCAGTAGTAGCCATCCTCGTCGCGCTTGGCGCCGTCGCCCGGGAAGTACAGGTCGGGCCGGTTAGGCCACTTGGAGAAATACGTCTGCACGTAGCGCTCGGGGTCGCCCCAGATCGTGCGCAGCATCGACGGCCACGGCCGCGTCAGCGCCAACAGGCCGCCGCCTAACGGAATCGACTTGCCCTGCGCGTCGAGCAGGTCGGCCGACACGCCGGGGAAGGGCACCGTGGCGCTGCCCGGCTTGGTGGACGTGACCCCCGGGAGCGGCGTGATCATGATCGCGCCGGTCTCCGTCTGCCACCACGTGTCGACGATCGGACACCGCTCGTGTCCGATGTGGATG
>Ga0134126_10002500_pt1 | contig 23158 bp, 17 predicted proteins | sample KB31752_FD_96881 | JGI IMG/M metagenome (GOLD analysis project Ga0134126, IMG submission 96881) | Terrestrial soil microbial communities with excess Nitrogen fertilizer from Kellogg Biological Station, Michigan, USA - KB3-175-2 | ecosystem: Environmental > Terrestrial > Soil > Unclassified ... | reverse complement strand
TCCGCCAGCTGTACAACTGGCGCTGCGGAATTCCGATCTCCGCTGCCAGTTTCGCATGCCGGCAGCTGCTCATTCGTTCCACTGCCCGGCGCTTCTCTTCTACCGTCCACCGCCGATATCGCCTCATCCACTCTCCATTCGCTGCGGATAGGGATATTCTCTCCTGTCTCAAATTTGGGGGTCACTCCAGGCAGGGAATTCTCGTGATCGCTATTGCTTAAAAGTACGTACTCATCAGCTCGCGCGACCATTGTGGTTGCTGAATGCTTCCTGAGTCGGGAAGAAACTCCCTCATGACTGGCTTGAGATCCACGACGGGAGATCCGTCGAAAGCATCAAGCCCGCGCACTCGGACGGAGAGACCTTCGATTGATACAAGCTCGCAAATGGTCGCACCCAGGCGATTAGGGCGCTTTCGGCCGCGCTGCGCAAAAATCCCTACCTTGGGCCAGCGCGGATTCTCTCTGGGATGTCGCGCAGTGTTTTCGATCTCGCTCTCCATCAATTGATCGAAAACGAAGATTACTTCCACATGAGAGAACTCTTCGAGTCCGGCTAGACACGCAGGTTCAAAACGGGAATCGTCCAGGCGAATCTCTGCAACCACCTCGCCCCAATTCTCATCTCTGGCCTTGGTCACCGGCGACGAGACTCGCCCAATCGCTCCTAAAACGATTTGCTGCATGAGCAATTATCCGCCGCGGCCGGGGCCGCGTTTTCGCTATAGTTACTCTGGGTTTTGCTGAATGAACTCTGAGGCTGTGAACACTTCGTCCCAGCAGGAACTCTGGCGTTAAAAGGGGCGTGGACTTACGCTGCCAGATGGTTTATCGTGTGGGCCGATTTGAAGTTTCGTAGTAAAGGGACCGGGGGGACAGGAACGACGTAGGGCCACAACTCCTAATTCAAGCGAACCGACAGATCGCACACTCTTCCCGGACGGAGCGCCCCAACGAGCGGCGGAGGGTAGTCGTTGGTATCGCGCGATTTAGCTGCTGCCCAGGTGCCTCCAGGTTCGGAGAGGGCTCCAGTCATGAAGTCTCCACGTTGCTTGCCCAGCATTCGGGCAGTCGTGTTTCTTTCCGTGTGTCTCGGCTTCGCCTCTTACTCCTGGGGTGATCAGCCCGGTACCGCTCCGCCGCAAGTTAAATCGCAAGCTTCCGAATCGACGATTTCCATTCCCGGCCCCCTGCGCTCGTTCCTGCGCATGGCCGGAATCAGCCAAAAAGCCACGCCGGAAGAAGTGATTCCGCTGCTTTCGCGCAATGTGTTTCTGCTGGGATATGAAGGGCCATCATCGCGCGTGCGTCCGACGGAATTCCTGATCCTGTTGAGCCGATACGTGCAGCAGGCCCGTGAACTCACAGTAATGGCCGGAGCTGAAGGCGTGCTGCGCGTGTCATCGTGCGATCAGGCACGACCGTTGTTGCAGGTGCTCGGATATCGTCCGCGCCTCGATTGCGGCAAGCCGGGCAGCTATCTCGAGACTTCCGATCCTCAGCGCGCGTTCATCACCGTCGATTCAGGATTCCCATTACCTGAATTAGAGAAGGCTTTGGAAGGCGGCGCTCCGTTTGCTTATGACTTCCATCGCACCCGTGTTCCGGTGATCTTCAACGAAAACGAATGGACCGGCGGCAAGAATCTTCTTGATTCACTGCTGCGCGATTCAAATCTGTCTCGTATGTACTGGGCTTTCGCACAGATGGAGCCGGAAACGCAGAATGCCCTGCGCCAAAATCCTGGTCTCAAGCGGCTCGCAGCATATGCTCCTGTGCTCGATTTCTATGGCAGCCGTCTGCGCATTCAGCAGGGACGCGTTCTCGTCCCCGGTGGCGCTGAGGCTGAACCGCTCTGGAAGGGATTGGTTGGGGCCAGTCCGCAATCTTCGGGCGATTTCGTTCAGCGCCTGGTAGAAAAAGACAACGGCTGGCTGGCGGCGTATTTCGACGCTCTGTGCCGCGTCAGCCCGGAACAGCAAAAGCATTTCACCGAGGAGCGCCGTCTGAAGCCATTTTACGAGGCGCTGCGCAAGCAGGATGCCCCGCCTGCCGACGCGGCCCGCTCTGTCTTCCGTCCTGCTCCAGGGCTGCTTCTCCTGCTGACGCGAATGGAGTTTGAGGCCAATGACGAGCCCCTTATCCCTGGTGGACTGGCAAGTTGGAAAACAGTCTTCCATGAAAAGACGTACTCAGACGTCACGCGCGACTGGGGTAAAAAGGCGCACGGGTGGAATAGTCCGGAGCAATTGCTTGAAGCGATGGTCGCGATCTCGCGTGTCGACACCGAAGCTGGTCCGCTGCAGGCGTATTTAATGCTGACGGAACTGGACGAGCGCCGCGGAACCGGCCACGCGCTTAGCGCGGCAACCGTTGAGCAGATGGCGTCGAAGTACAACCGGTTTGGCGATCAATATTTGATCTTCTCCGAATTCCCTACGCTCGATGATGCCTCGATAAATTCCTTCCTGTCGGTCGCTGAACATCTGGATTCAATCTCGAATCACTATGTGCGCGGCAATGCGCTCGGCATGTTCGATGCCAGCGTTGGCCTATGGCAGATACTCGCTCGTCAGCACCAGATTCCGCGAAATGATCTCAACCGATCATTCCAGCAGGTGGTGTATCAATTTGGGAAAGTAGAGAACTCGACCAATGTCTTCGATGCAGGACGCGAATCGCTGAAGCAAATCCTGGTCGCTTCTACCGGCAAGCCAGATGCCTCACAGGAGGGAATCGTTTCGTTGCTCGCTGGCCCGCCTCAGACCACCCCGGAAGGCCAGCAGATGCATCAGGAAGTCGCGAACCGCATGCGCTCCGTGCTCGACGCCCAGCGCCTCGTTTCGCTCGATACTCTGATTCAGCTTGGCGATAACTTGCACGGCGCCGCGCGCGTGAAGGAGCGCTCGTCCGGTCTGCTGATGCTCGCCGGCGATCTGCGCGAGTTCCAGATGCCGCAGCCGATCTTCAAGAAGAGCGAGCGCGAAGAATGGGGCGCGGGCGTCTATAACAACCGGCATACCGACCTGGAGATGCAGACCGACATCTCGAAGGTGATCAAGTCTCCGTCGTCGGACCAGCAGGTCGCCGACGCTCGCGGAGAACTTGCATCATTTTTGCGCGACACGCTCGTTGGTCTGAACTATGCGTACTACGAACCGCCAGGTGCACAGATTCTTCATCACAATCCTTTGTTCGTCCGCTCGCATGACTTTTCTGGCGACACGGTCGTAGGCATGCAGCGTGCAGTGTGGCGCGCACCGCAGCTGTTCGGCGCAGGGTCGCCGGCCGGTGGCGGCGCACATCTGGTGGGCTCGCTTGCCGACCTTCCTTATGTGCTCGCGCAGGCAGAACAGGATTTCATCACGCCGGAAAACGTTCAGGCGCTGATTTGGGGAGCAGTCGTGCCGGGAATTCTTACCAGCTCCGTCGTTCCGCGCTGGTGGGACGTCAGTCGTGAAGAACTGCACGCCGTGACGCTATACCAGGAAATCGGGGAGCACTTGCTGACAGCTTCGGCAGATAACGACGATCTGCGGATCAAAGTACTCAACGTGCTCGCGGATCGCGTGTCGCCGCGCACGCTGTATGAGGTGCGCCAGGCATTACGCTCGCGCGGTGCCGAAGATCCAAACACCTATCTCACGCCCGCCGACACTTTCTATTTAGCCGCGGAGTTCCAGCGCGAATATCCCCAGCAGCCGGATCTGCTGGGCCGTCCCGGCAACGAGCTTGAGGCACTGGCAAAGGACCATGCCGACGAGGTGAGTTGGCAGCGTATCTCGCACGACTTCGGTGTGCCGCACCCCGTTTTGGCTCAGAACTATGCGCGCGAATTGCTCAACCTGCCACCGTTCCCGGCATTCATGGGTTACTCGAGCCGCTTCCTGGCGGAATCCTGGGATTCGAACAATCTCTACTGGGCTCGTCTGGCGGACGAGAAGGATTACTCCCCGGTAATGCTCAATCGCCTCGTCCCCGAACTGACGCGGCGCATGGTGGAGAAGATCTTCGCGACTGATTTAGAAGATTGGCCTGCCCTGTTGCGCGCCGCCCGCGAAACAGGCGAAGAGTTCCGCCGCGGAAAATATGGGACAACCCCGGTGAGCATTGCTGCAGCTCAGAATTAGGGAAGCAAAAGGACCGACGCGCGTTCGGTTCCAGATGTTCGTGGCGTCACAAAGTTTTGAAAAGGGTATCCGTATGAACAGGCGAATTGCGTTAGTTCTTGGATTTACATTCTTCTTCTCGGCTGGCGCGGATAGGCACACGCTGGCGCAGTCCTCTGCCCAGTTTCAGGTCTCGGTGGACCTGGTCCAGTTGAACGTCGCCGTCACGGACAACAAAGGCAACTACGTGACCGGACTCAAGCCGTCGGACTTTGTCATTACTGAAGATGGCATCCAGGAGAAGCTCGCGTTTTTTGGTGAAGGTAATGGACCGACGCACAGCCTCGTTGAAGTGGCGCAGGATGGAGATGCATCAAAGCCTGCAACGGAGAATTCCCCAGCTCCGCCTGCCAATGCCTCATTTGTCCCACATCCTGAATCGGGGAACGGAGAGCCGTCCGATGCGCTGAGCGCCGCCATTGCAGGCGCTAACGTGTACATTCTGTTTGACACCAGCAACTACATGTATCGCGGCTTCGTTTTCGCGCAGGATGCCATTTCTGACTTTGTACGTTCGTTGGAGAAAGCAGACAAGGTCGCCTTCTACTCCTACAGCCGCGATCTTTCACGCGCGGCCATGCTGACCTCTGATCGCAATGACGTCGTCCGCGGAGTGCGCACCACCGTCGCCGGCGACGACGCCGCGCTCTACAACTGTCTCTTGCTCACGGTAAAAGATGCAGCGCAGACAATGGGCAGGAAAGTCGTCGTGGTCTTCTCGAATGGTCCGGATAATTCCAGTGTAGTGCCGCCGGAAGATGTAGCCGAGTTGGCCCAGTCAGCCGGTATTCCGATTTACATGATCAGCACGCGTGAAGCTCGCCTGGAGCCAGTCTCGACCGCAGTGTTCGAGCGCATGACCGCTGCAACCGGCGGCAAGGCCTATTTCTCCAAAAACTGGAGAGATGAGCGCAAGGCCTTTGAATCGATTCGCGATGATCTCGGGCACCTCTACTCGCTTAGCTACTATCCCAAGGCAAACCCGAATCACGGATGGCGCACGATCACGGTGAAGCTGAGTGGCGACCGTCACAATCTGCACGTTCGCACACGAAATGGCTATCGCCCGCAGCCCAGCCATTACAACGGTGGAACCGTCGCGGAGGTTTCGACCAGCCACAGTTCGAGCGACAGATAGCAGCCGCCCGAGGAACTGTTATCTAAAAGGCTTGCTGAGATCTCTCTGACAGGTTTCTAGAACACGCGCTCCTGGCGGCGCAGGTTTCCAAAGGTGCCAATGTTCGCAAGGCTGAAAGCAAAGCGGTATTGACTCTCGTTCCGCACTGGTCCCAAGACGAAACGCCGATATTCGAAGTTCAAGCCGCAGCAATCCCAGTTGTACGAAGTTTGAACTGCGGTGTACTGCACTGAGCTTAGATTGAGATCATATCCTACGTTTCCGGCCAGCGAGAATCCGCGGCGCGACGGATTACCGAATCCGCTGGTCACGCGGAATTGATTGAACTTCAATATTGTGGGCAAAGGACTGGAGAGAAATACTTCGCCCGGGGTGTGCAGCAGGGCGTGATTTCCTCCCACGAAGAACGCTCCCACGTGGTAATCGAAAAAAACGTTGCTGGCGTTGATCTGGCCCTTCTTGATGTCGTAGTCGAGCAGCCACTGCAGGTCGGTTCGCTGACTCGTGTGAAGTCGTAAGCGCGACGTGACGGGAGAAAATACCCGCGGTTCTGTAAGAAACGCGATTCCGGAAAACTCTGCTGTCGTTTGCAGCACATTACGCACGCCAGGGACGACCGCGCCCCCGAAATACGGATCGATGAAGTATTTCTGTGCGACCTCCCAACTCAGCAACTCTGTAGCATTGCGTGTGCAGGCCGCATCCGCCTTGGCTGGATCGCAATTCTCGTTTCGCGGCTTGAGGTAGATGCGATTGGTGATCGCGTACTCTACCTCGTTGGTGTCGCTCAAGATATCGGAACTGTCGAAGCGAATTACGTTCAAGAAATTATTGATACCGCTTACATAGTCGTACGTAATCCGCGGCTCAATCGTGTGTTTCAGCGCCTTTCCGAAAATGCCTTTTTCATAGATCTTTTCCACGCGCGGCGGACGGATTTCCAATTCGCCCTCGAAATCTTTCCTGTTCAGTGGATCGTTCAGCGTGGTTCCGATGCTAAACGGAGTCTCCGGTGTCTTGTGCTGGGTGTAGTACGTATCCCGAACAGCTACCGCAGGTCGGAAAGTCCAGCCACGTAGGAACAACGGCAGAGCCAAACGTGGGTGCGCGTCGAGGCGCCCAACCAGATTGGCTGAGCTGAACGTCGGACTGCGACGAGAGAGCCCAGTACCTTCGGCATCGAATCCGGCAACGAAAGGAGTGTTGAACAATTGTCGATCGACTGAATCCACATCGATGCTGGGTACATGCAGGATGCTGAATAAGTCGCCTTTATTTGTGCTCTGAAAATTCTGGTAGCGCTGCGCCAGCGCGCCGATGAAGTACCCGTTGTAATCGCGGTTGACGAACACATCAGACTTCACCTCGGAGTTGACGGCGGCGGTGAAGTTCTCCGCAAAGGCCTGCCGGAATAAGTAGCTGCTCAGGTACTCGATATTGGCGACTCCACGAATGTTGTACGGGAGATTCTGCTCAGCCTGTAGGTGAACGTCCTGCCCTCCCTGATCGACGTGAGCCGGACCAGCTCCGCGATCGACGACTCCGAAGTACGTAGCAGCAATGAAGGAGTCGGGGCCGGTTAACTCGCGAAAATTCCCGTGCTGGGCATATCCCCGCTTGGACAAATATTCGAGCCCAATGGTCGCATCGGTGCTGCGATTGATTGCCCAGAAGAACGAGTCGCCGATGATAGTTCCCTTCACCGAAGATTGACCAAAGCTGGGGATCAGGAACCCAGATTGTCGACCAACGTTCTCAACCGGGTGTTCCACAAAAGGAAAGTACAGAATTGGAACTCGCATCAGGCGGAACGTGGAGTTGTGCAGCTTGGCGAGGTCTCCGATCTCGAAATTCACACGCTCAGCACTGAAGGTCCACTTCGGATGCGGAAGTTCGCAGGTAGTGATGCTGCCATGATGAATGCTGAACCGGTTCGGTCCAAGTTTGTCGACCTCGCGTCCGCTAAAGGTGAACGGGTTTGAAGTAGTCAATATGGCTTTGCGTGAGCCGAGCTTTAGGCCGGTCGTGCCCCGCACGTCGTAAAACTTCCCCGTGCCCTCCACCACGTTGTACTCCGCGTGCGTGGCTTGCATGTTGATGTTGTAATCACCGCCGCCGAGCCTCACATGACCTGTGGCTGTCGATTCACCGGTATCCTGGTTGTAGCTGATCTCATCGGCATAGAGGACGTAGTCGCGAAAATCAATCTGAGCCTCGCCGTGCAACATGTACGTGTTGCCCTTTTGCTCAAATTGATTTGCGACGATGTAAACCGGCTCGCCGCGGTATTTCAACATCGCCGACGCGCGGCCTTTGGGCTCCGGCTTTTTGGCCTGAGGCTCCTGCGGAGTTTGCGTTTGGGATGCGGTAGTTGCACTAGCAGTAGTGAAACCTAGGATTGGAACCAGCAGTAGCACCTGACAAACCGCGAGCGTCGTGTTAACAACAAGATTGCGGCGGAAAATCATCCGAATCGCTGAACTTAGCACGTGGGTTGGAAGGCGTGCAAAAGCAGCAGCCGCTCCGCTGGGACCCTACCGATATGCCTTGTCCGCGATGTGGCAGTGATTGCACCTGCGCCTGTTCTGGCGACCCTCTACCCGCGCCGGATTGGCGTCGGCAAGTTTCTCTTCAAGTCCGCGCGCACAACGCGCGCAAACGCCGCCGACTCGATCCTGACGCACCGCTGCTGGATTTCGATGCAGAGCCGGCGGAATCGGGACGGGAGATTGAATCAAAGCCGCGAACATCGTGGTGGAACCAGGAGGTGGAGAATGCCGAAGAATGGGCTCGAATCACAGAACCGGTTCCCGGACCTGTGATCTCGACGCCCACTAGGTTTGCGGATCCACCCGCCCCATCCATTACATACGAGCCCATTGAGTATGCTCCCGAACCAGAAATTGAATTCCGCGAGCGCCCGCCCTTAGCGCCATTTCCTCGGATCAACGGACGAGTCAAAAACGTAATCGAGTTTCCGCCGGCACAGTATCATCACGAACTCGCTGAACCGGTCAGCGATCAGCTACGCATCTTCGAAGCCGATGAAGAACTTCCTCCGCCTGCGCCGAATCCGCTGAGCGCAATCGAGATCGCACCTCAGGAGCCGGTACACGTCGCAGCCGAGGCACTCGAAGTTCCTTTGCAGACCGCGTCGATGGATTTGCGCGTTTATGCCTCTGCAGTCGATGGGGCGATCATCATCGCGGCCATCGCTGTCTTCGGGATCGCATCCCAGTTCTTCGCCACATCGCTGCCCATGACCAAGCCGCTGATTGCCAGCGCTGCGATCTGCATCGTCCTCCTGTTGGGGATCTATTACTTCCTGTCGCTTTCCTTTAGCCTCAGCACTCCCGGGATGCAGGCATCGGGACTGCAGCTTCGGACATTGGACGGGCATGCGCCGTCGCGAGCACGCCTTCGCTGCCGCGCGATCGCGACCGTGCTGTCGTTCGCGGCATTAGGAATGGGCTTTGCCTGGGCGCTGATCGATGAAGACCGCCTCTGCTGGCACGATCGCATTACTCACACGTATCTCGCTCCAAAGGCCTAGCCGATTGCCGGCATGGCATGAGTCGTATCTACCTGCCGTAGTCTGTAACCTATTAGTGGTGCTATTCCGCTCGACAGAACGATCGGCGACTTCTTCCCCCGGCGGCGCTGCTGCTGATAAGATATTTGTTTCCAGTCAGAACTAATCGCGCTCTTATTGTTCATTCGCGGCGCTGTTCATCGGAGAGAAAGCAGAAATGGCATACGTAATCGCAGAACCCTGCATAGGCACCAAGGACACGGCGTGCGTCGATGCATGCCCGGTGGATTGCATCCACCCCAAGAAGGACGAAGGTCCTCACGGCGAAGCGCAACAACTTTTCATCGACCCGGTTGAGTGTATTGACTGCGGCGCGTGCGTGCCCGTGTGTCCGGTGTCTGCGATCTTCGCCGCCGACGATCTGCCCGATAAGTGGAAGGAATACGAAGGTAAAAACGCGCAGTACTTCGGCCGTTGACGATCCCTCAGAATTGCCTCCGAGAAACCCGGCCACGAGGCCGGGTTTCGTGTTTAGGTTTACGTGGAGCCGGCCGCCCTCGGCCGGGTGTTGACTTTGACCACGTCAAAAACTTCCTCCGAGCGCCGTTGCTTCTCAATCACGAAATCACGCAATCACGAAATTGCCTCGGAACACCCGGCCGAGGGCGGCCGGCTCCACGTAATTTAGAATCCCATCGAGGTCAGCGCCGTGCTCAAGCAGTCAGAAGCCATCGTGCTGCGGACGTATCCGCTGCGGGAAGCTGACCTGCTGGTGACGCTCTTCACCCGCGAAGAAGGCAAGATTCGCGGCGTGGCCCGTTCGGCGAAAAAATCGAAGCGCAGATTCGGAGGAGCGCTCGAACCGCTCACCCGCGTTCGCGCCTACTACGATCAGAAGGCCGGACAAGAGCTCGTCCGCCTCGATTCGTGCGACGTGCTGGAGTCGCCATTGATGCATCCCATCGACTACGAGCGCTCGGTCGCGCTCGCCTATGTGAGCGAAGTACTCGACGGGCTGCTGCCGGACCATGATGCGAACGACGCGGTCTTTCGTCTAACGCAATCCATACTGCCGCGCATCGAAGCCGGCGAGATTTGGATGCCGCTCACGTACTTCGATCTCTGGATCACGCGCCTGATGGGTCTGCTTCCCGATCTGGGAGCCTGCATCGTCTGCGGCGACGAGCTGAACGGGATCGGACGTGTGTACTTTCATGCGTTAGCCGACGGCCTGATGTGCGCGACGCACAAACGCTTGGCGAGTTCAGAGATGTCGCTGGCCTCGCGCCAAATGGCTGCGGAGATGTTTCGCGCTCCCGTCGATGCCTTTGCGGCGGAGCCGTGGAAAAGACAGCGCGGCGCGGATCTAAGAAAGTTTTTGTCACAGTGCATCGAGCGCCACATCGAAGGTAAGCTGGTAACGAGCGTGGCCTTGAGCAAGTTAGATTGAAAACGAGCTGCTAAGCTGCTGAGCTTCTAAGCTGCTAAGCAGTTCCGAGACGATTCGCGTTTGGAGGAATGAGTTGTGGTGAGCCCCGGGTCGATGACTCGACGCCACATGGCTACACTGTTAACAATTTAGTTTGCGTAACGCTTTGAGCTGCGAGAACAGCTTAGAAGCTAAGCAGCTTAGGAGCTTAGAAGCTTTTTGCCGCCCCTCACTTTCCAAGAACTCATCCTCAAGCTCCAGACCTTCTGGGCCGAGTACGGGTGCGTGCTGCAGCAGCCTTACGATCTCGAAGTAGGCGCGGGCACCATGTCGCCTGAAACGTTTCTGCGAGTGCTCGGGCCGAAGCCGTACCGTGTGGCCTATCTGCAGCCATCGCGACGTCCAGCCGACGGACGCTATGGCGAGAATCCCAATCGTCTTTATAAACACACACAGCTTCAGGTGATCCTGAAGCCGCCGCCGAATGACGTGCAGGAACTTTATCTGCGTTCGCTCGAAGCCATCGGGATCGATCTGCGCCAGCACGACATCAAGTTCGAGGAAGACAACTGGGAGTCGCCAACGCTTGGCGCCTGGGGAATCGGCTGGCAGGTGATGCTCGATGGACTTGAGATCACGCAGTTTACTTACTTCCAGCAATGCGGCGGAATCGATCTAGATCCGATCTCAGCCGAGCTGACCTACGGCCTCGAACGCCTCGCAGCTTTTCTACAGGATGTTGACAGCATTTACGACATAGTCTGGTCACGCGGCGCCGACGGCAAGCCCGTCACCTATGGCGATGTGCGTTTAGCTGAAGAGTTGCAGCTTTCCGTGTACAACTTCGAAACCGCCGACGTGCAGAAAGCCTGGCAGCACCTGCAGCTCTTCGAAGCAGAGTGCAAGGCGCTGATCGACGGATATGCAACGGTGAAGAAGCAGGAAGACAGCGGCGATACTGAAGCACTGCGTCGCTATCCCATTTTGGGAGCCTTCGACCTCTGCCTCAAGTGTTCGCATCTGTTCAACATTCTCGATGCCCGAGGTGCAATTTCAGTAACCGAACGAGTCGGCGTAATCGCTCGTATTCGAGCGCTCGCGGTGGGAGTTGCAAAAGCGTACTTGGACCAGCAGCAAGCAGCAGCACAACCATCACCCGCAGCACAACGCGAAGTTGCCGTGTAGTGAATCCGTGAAATCCGTGACCACAGGGTCCGTGAGATCCGTGGCGGTTTTGATTTGAACTGAATGTCCGATCTATTACTCGAAATAGGCTGCGAAGAAATCCCGGCGCGCATGATCGACGCGGCGCGTGATGAGCTCGCGAAGCGTGTATCCGACCTGCTGCAGCGCGAGCGTCTTCTTAAAGACCAAGCTGCTCTGGTTGCCTTCTCCACTCCGCGCCGCCTTGCCATAGTGGCCCGCAACGTGGAAGCGAAACAGGCGGATGTACAAGAGCTGATGGAAGGCCCCGCAACCAAGGTCGCATACAAAGATGGGAATCCGACTGCCGCTGCCGAGGCCTTTGCTCGCAAGATTGGAGTGGAGGTAAGCAAGTTCGAGCGCATAACTAAACCTAAAGGCGAGTACGTCGCCGCGACTGTCGTTCGCAAGGGCCGATGCGCCGCCGAGCTTCTCGCCGAGACCCTACCGAAAGAACTGAACGCGATCTATTGGGCCAAGAACATGTACTGGCGCGGCGGCAAGCCGGAGCGATTCGTGCGCCCGGTGCGCTGGATCGTCGGGCTGCTCGATCATGAAGTATTGCCGCTCGAATACGCAGGCGTGCGCGCGGGGAAGCTGTCTCGCGGGCATCGCATTCTCGCTGCCTCCGACATTACGATCTCTTCTCCAGCCGCCTACGACGGCGAACTGAAAACGAGCAAAGTAGTCGCCGATCCCACTGAACGCGAAAAGCAAATCCGCAAAGCACTCGACGCCGCAACGCGCACCATCACCGGGGCGCACTGGCGGGAAGACGCGGCCCTCCTCAACACAGTCGTTAATCTCACCGAATTTCCCGGCGTGATCCTCGGCAACTTCGATCCTGCCTTTCTGTCGCTGCCCGAAGAAGTTCTGGTCACCGTAATGCGCGACCACCAGAAGTACTTCGCAGTTGAGAGCGCAAACGGGAAGCTAGCACCACACTTCCTCGCCGTCCTCAACACCGATGGCGATCGCGATGGCATCATCCGGCACGGCAACGAGCGCGTACTACGCGCCCGCTTCAACGACGCGCAATTCTTCTGGCATGCGGACCAGAAGATTCCACTCACGCAGCGCGTAGAAATGCTGCGCAGCGTGACTTTTCAGAAAGATCTCGGGAGCTATTGGTCCAAAACGGAACGCATGCGAGCAGTGGTAGCGGGGCTCGCCGAGCGAGTTGCGGCATCTGGGTCCTCGCTCGACAGAAAAGCTGCCGATCAGGCGGCCCAGCTCGCGAAAACCGACCTCACGACAGAACTCGTAAAAGAATTTACTGAACTGCAGGGTATCGTTGGCGGACTTTATGCCAAGGCACAGCGTCACAGCCAGACGGTCGCCGACGCCATGTACGACCACTATCGTCCGGAATCATCCGACGATCGTGTGCCGCGCTCGCTCGAAGGCGCATTAGTTTCGATTGCGGATAAAGCCGACAGCATTACGGGAATGTTCGCTCTCGGTCTGCAGCCGACCGGCTCTAAAGACCCCTTCGCGCTGCGCCGCCAAGCAAACGGAATCGTCCGTATTCTCGCCGAACACAAGCTGCCGCTACATATCAGCGAAATTTTCGATGTAGCTCTTCAGCAGTATCGCGCCTCAGCGGAACTGAAGGGGAAGCTTCCGCAATTAGAGAAAGCCGGCAAGAGCATTTCGGGATTTTTCCGCGAGCGCCTGGAATTTTACCTGCGCGATCTGCGCGGCTTTGCCTATGACGTGGTCAACGCCGTTCTCGCCGCCAGATCCGACGATGTGGTCGATGCGATCGCCTGCGCCGAAGCCGTCACGCAGATTCGCCCGACGGACGACTTCCTGGCGATTTCGATGGCGTTCAAGCGCATCAAGAACATCCTTCGCCAGGCGCAGGAGAGCGGGAAGAAGTGGCCAGAAGAATTCAAGCCCGCCGATCTGGTTGATTCGGCGGAAAAAGAACTCGGAACCCGCGTCGCCGAAACGCGCACCCGGGTTCAGTCGCTGCGGCAATCAAAGCAGGAGCGGGAAGCATTGGCGCACATCGCCCAACTGCGGCCGGTGGTAGACACGTTCTTCGACGAGGTAATGGTCATGGTCGATGACGAAAAGCTCCGCTCGAATCGACTGGCACTGCTGGCAACGATGCAGCGAAGCTTCTCCACGATCGCGGACTTCTCGGAGATAGTTGCGGAGAAAGCTGCTAGCTCCTAGCTGCTGGCTACTGGCCGCAGACTCCAACAAACCAAAAGCTCACACGGATACACACGGATGCTACGGATTGCATGGATACTTCAACTCCGTGTACTCCGTGCCTCTGTGGTGAATCCGCAGTTGTTTAGCCGGAAGCCGAAGGCCGGCAGCCTGCTTCACTGCACCTTCTGTAACCGTGCAATCAGCTTCTGCACCAGATTCTCTTCCGAGTCCGACCACAAAACCCGTCCACTGATTCCGCAGTGCTTCTCAACGGCGGAAGTAAACGCAACCAACTTCTGAACGTTGGCTTTTACGCGGTCCTCACTGGGCTGATCGAGGTCAAGTTCTTCATGCAGGAACGGCGTGTCGAGTCCGAAGTCGGTCTCGATGTGTCCGTCTTCCTGATAAACGCCATCCTCAAAGTCAGTTCCGTAAACAGTGAACTTCACCGGCTGCGGCTCCAGGCGCCACGTAGTGTCCAGCCCACCTCCCGTTTCGGGACTCCACAAGTCCCACATGGCTTCAAATTCGTAAGCGTGATCGGAATGAACATGCTCGGAAGCAAGCTCGATCGCCTGCTCGGGCGTGGCGCGATAGTCAAACGTCTGCTCGAAGACGGGAGGTTCGTTCCCGGAGATGCCGTGTACCGCAAGATAACCGATCCCCGGCCGCGCAGACGAAAACGGGAACTGCCGCAGCACGGAGAGAGCCCGCGGCATCATCTCCTGCTCGCCAAAACTCGGAAACCAGAGACTCAGGTAGAGACGGTCTGCCATGCAGAATTATTTTACTGGTGGGCAGTCGACGGAATGAGCTTCTAAGCTGCTCAGCTTCTGAGCTCCTAAGCTTAGTGGCTTAGAAGCTTAGAAGCTCTTGATATGCGATACTGAATAGGCACGAACGTCAGCCCGGCTGCCGTTCGTTGAAGCCCCTTCCACCAGCGTCCCCGTCGTCTAGCCCGGCCTAGGACATCGCCCTTTCACGGCGGTAACACGGGTTCAAATCCCGTCGGGGACGCCAACCTACCGTTTTGAACATGCAATCTAGCTAAGACCCCCAAACAAGCACGACTTAGGGTGTTCAAACCTGGCCTGTGTGAGAGCTAGTCGGAGGGCCGGACAAATTCTTCGATGTCCAGCATCGCGACATCCCACTCTGAGATGAGGTCTCCGTCTTCGGTCTTAACGGTTCGCTCCTGAATGTGTTGGCTTATTTCCGATGCTATGCAGCCACGCGGCAGGTTGTCGGGCCAGAACAATTGGTTTTGGAAATGCGCCACGTCTCCATCACGATAGACATTCCAAATCTCCATGCTCGAAGGCGAGTCATACGAGACGATCAGAGCGATTTTGGAACTGCCATCCAACAGGGACATCAATTCGCGCCGCCAATGATTCTGGTAATCCGACTTCCGCCACAGACGTAAATTGGAGAGAAACCCTTCGTCTGATGCTCCCAGTACCAATCTGCCCGGTGCTGCTGGAACCGTTACATCATCGTAGGGATACTCGACTGGTTCGTCAGTAAATCGGATTGAAAACATCGCTTTGATTAGCTTCCCACAGATGCCCGCAGGCGTGAACAGGTGGTTAGCACAAGTATGCGACTTCTATCGCTTGTGGCACCTTGTGGAGTGGCAGAGTTCCAAAAGCCGCTCAACACAGTCGGCAGCCTCGGTTAAAGTGTTCAAATTTTGGGTAAGGAGGGACGCCAAAATTCATCCGAGTCTTTCGCGCAGTTCTGTAATCGCAACGAGTCAACTACCCTGCATCGCTCACGCCAGAGTAGGGCGCTGGCAGTCCCAGTGCGCGACGATGTTGCCGCATCGCGAACTGCTGGTGTGTTTGGATTTCCAAATCGGAACGTGGGCAGGCTGTGCAGAGGAGAATGAATCCGGCTGCTCGGTCTTCGGGATAATAGGCTACTGCATCGCTTGCATCGAACTCGCCGGGCTTCAGCAAGCGGCCTGCGCAGGTTAGGCAGCGGCCCTGATGACAGATCGACGGCAGTTCAATTCCTGCGTTGTGGGCTGCGTCCCAGATGTGCTGATCTTCTCTGACGTCCAGTTCTCGTATCGAGCCGTCGCGCAGATGGAGCTTGATACGATGCGTGCGGACCGGGCTCATTTTCCGAAGCTAGCGGCTGTGAGACGCGCAGTCAAATTGAATCGAAAACGGAACCGCCGGCGGGGGCAGCCGCATGTTTTGCGGCTGCGCTTCTCGAAACTGGTTACGGGGCATGTTGAAGACTGGAGCTCGCCATTCGGCGATCTCCAGCCCACCGCCTACCGGCGCCGGTTCTGTCTAGCGTGGATTCGCTGACGCGTCTCCGTTCGCTGCGGGATTTTTCGCGCTTGGATTTTGCACATTATTCGACGGATTGTTCTGGTTCGTCTGCGGATTCGAGCTGTTGCTCGCTGGATTGCCGCCCAGCGTGCCTGAATTCGGGTTGGTCGATGCCGTGCCATGTCCGCTTACCGTAACGCGATCTTTCACCCGACGATTGCCGGCGAACGAACTCGCTATGCGGTGCGCGGTCTGTTTTTCTTTGCCGCTTTGTACGGTGCCGCCTAGCTCGATCGTGTTGTCGGTTACGTTCACGCTGAGCGAGTTGTTGCGTAGCGTAGGTTCGTTCTGCAACGCGTTTTGTATTTGGTTCTGCAGCGTGGCGGTGTCGTTGATTCCAACGCCCGTGGTGGTCATGGTGGGCGCTGCTGGGGCGCCGGCATTGGCACCGATTGCGCTGGATTGCGTGGACTGAGTGGACGTGGTGGACTGAGTAGTGCTCGCGGGAGGCGTGGTGGCTGCGGCGGCTATCCCGCCGGTGGTGCTTGGCGTGCTAGTGGCCGAGGGTGCGCCGGTGGAAGTTTGGCCAGCCATATTGGCTTCGCCGGAGGCGTTGCTCTGAGGCAGGCTCGAGGCGTTCTCCCCAGTCGCTGCGCTGCCCGAGGCCTGCGTGCTTGCGTTGGGAGCGGTGGTTTGTGCGCCAGGCGTTCCCGTAGCTGGTGCAGCGGGATTCGTAGTACTTGTTGAAGGCTGAGATGTAGCGGGTGTCTGGTTCGCGCTCGGCGGATTTGCTGTGGTTTGCGAAACCATTGCGCTCGAACTCGTAGTTGATCCCGTTACTGAAGAAGCCTGGCGGTTCGGATTCGTGCTCGTCGCGCTGGTCTCGCCATTTGTGGGGTTCGGCGCACTTGGCATGGACATGCTCTGCGTCCGAGGAGCCGAAACGGAGCCGCCGGTACTCACGTCTTGCTGGTTGTTGTTCTTGCTGGCCGAAGCGCCCGCGCTGGGATTCACCGTGAGCTGATCCTTCACGTGCTTCACGCCCGATATTGATTTCGCCACATCCTTCGCGCGTTTCACGTCTGCCTTCGAGGCGACGGTTCCGGTGATAAGCGCGGTGCCATTCGTGACCGATGCTTGTACGTTCACGAATGCCGGATCCTGGCTGAACTTGCTCTGAAGTTGCTGCGTGAGGCTTGCGTCCTGGCTACCCGATTCGGGCGACACCGACGAAGAACCGTTCGCGTTTTGCGTGCTCGCTGCTGTCGACGAGTTCTGCGAATTTGTATCCTGCGCGATGGTGAATGGCACGAGCACTGCCGCCAGCGCGAATACAAAAATTAAGTTCATTTTTTTCATGAGATCTCTCCTGCTCCGTGTTCCTGCACACCTCTACCGTTAGGGTGATGCGCAAGGAGCAGAACTGGTTGGAAAGAAAAAGATCGAACACGAAGGCCACGAAGGTCACAAAGGTGGTTTGCCTGCTCTTGCCTCCTTCGTGACCTTCGCGTCCTTCGTGTTCACCCGCTCTTGATTTGGAATTCTGCGAGCAATGGAAGGTGGTCGGAGGCGACCAGCGACAGGCGCGTTCGCACAAGTTCAAAACGGACTAACTCCAACTGCTCGTCGTAATAGATGTGATCGAGTTCCAGAACCGGCAGAGGACCGGGGAAGCTGCCGCGCTTACGTTGATGCTGGCGTAAATGGATCTTGCGAAACTGCTCTGCCATCAGCTCGGATGTGAGCCCGCGCATCCATTCATTGAAGTCGCCAAGGATTACGCGAGGGCCGGTGTGGGCGGCATGATTGAGCATGCGATCGCTTAACAACAAAGGGCCCTGCGCGCGACGTTCCATGTAGCTGGTACCGAGATGAACATTGAAGACGTGCAGCAAGGCGCCGTTGCCGAGGCGAAGATCGCTGCGCAGACATCCGCGTGGCTCGCGATGTTTCCACGTAATGTTGTAGTTCTCGCTGCGTGCAACGGGAAGACGCGTGAGCGTCGCATTGCCATAGTCTGCGCCACGCAGATCGCGATTGCGCCCGAAGACAGCTTTGTACCCACTCCCGAGTGCTTCGCAAATCTCACGAGCTTGATTCGGCCGTTCGACGGCGGATCCATCTACGACTTCCTGCAGAGCGATGCAGTCCGCGTCAAGAGAGGCAAGCACGCGCGCGATGCGCTCGGGCGAGACGCGGCGATCCCAGCCCCGGCATTTGTGAATGTTGTAGGTGACCAGGCGGATCGTGCTCGCCATTATTGCTGCCGCTGAAAGAACCAGCCAACGCTTTCGAAGACTCGTTCCCAAAGTGGGCGCCGCTTCCAATCCTGATAGGTTACCCTGCGGCTCTGAGTGAGATCATTTTCAAAATCGGATGTGAGCCGGGCTGCCAGGCCGGGATCGCGCGCAGCAAGGTTTACTTCGTCGTTGATGCCGAACGAGCGATTGTCGAAGTTGGTTGAGCCGACTACTGCCCATAGTCCGTCGACGATCATGATCTTGGCATGAATCATCGTCGGCGTGTATTCGAAGATGTTTGCTCCCGCCTGCAGGAGGTCGCCATAGAGAGCGCGGCTGGAATTTCGCGTCATTGCGTGATCGCTTTTCCGACCCGGAGCAATGATCTTGATGTCAACTTTGCGATCTTTAATGGCACGCAGCATCTCTCCGCGAATAGAGCTGTCAGGCAAGAAATACGGCGTGGTGATGTAAATGGACTTTTTGGCCGAGCGAATCAGCGCCTGATAGAGGATGTGCGCGCGGGTTGATCCGCCGAACGACGGAGTGCTATCGATCACCAGCGCGCGAGCATTTCCGTTTTGCGGCGGAAGAGGAAAGTATTCTGCTCCCGCGAGAATCTCTCCCGACGAATTAAGCCAGTTTTCGAGGAAAACGCTCTGCAGGCCTTCGACGGCTTCGCCGCGCACTCGGCAGACAGTATCGCGCCACGGCGGCAGTTTCTTTTGAGGAAAAAGCCATTGATCGTCGATGCCGGCGCCGCCAATGAAGCCGACCTCTCCGTCAACGATCAGCATCTCGCGATGCGTGCGATTGTTCACGCGTGTCCAGTTGTTCCAACGCACTGGGTGATACCACTCCATCTTTCCGCCGGCGTCGGTGAGCGGCTTGAAATAACCCTTCGGGGTGCTGAAGCTGCCAAGCGCATCGACCACCACCCGCACCTGCACGCCTGCACGCGCACGCTCAGCGAGAGCATCAAGAAACTGCTGCGCTACTCGACCGCGATGAAAAATATAGGCTTCCAGATTGATGTTGCTCTTGGCGGAATGAATGGCTTCGAGCTCCGCCTTATAGAAATTGTCGCCATTCGCCAGCACGTCGATGGGGCCCGCGCGCTGCAGCTTGGTATCGGTGATGGCCTCGAGTTGCCGAGCGAATTCGTCGGAATCGACCGATCCATCGGGAGTTTGAGCCAGATGATATTTCGGCGCCGGCTGCAGGAGAACAATCAGCGCCCATGCAATCGCAACAATAAGAACAACGACTCCGAGCGTGCTCATGTGATGGTGTCGATGAACAACGCGGCGACCTTTGTGCACCTTAAAGCTGTGCTGATGCGGAGTAGCTGGATTGGCCGCCGGCAGTGACATGCGTGGTTTGATGCCGGGCAGAGTAGGGAAGTCTTCTTCACCACGGAGGCACGGAGACACGGGGAGAACGAAAGCCAGCTCAAATTTCCGGTTTGACCTTCGGCATTCCAGACTTAAGCATCGGGTGGAGCATTGGCTCTGCCGAAGGACGACATTGGCAGTACCTCTTTAGATTTCTCCGTGTTCTCCGTGACTCCGTGGTGAAATGCAGCGTTTTTTCGCTACACTGTCGAGCAGAACACATGGGAGATGCTGCCTGATGCGAGTAGCCGTTTTACATGAAACGCTGCCGGGAGAAGAACGTGTAGCCCTGGTTCCGGAGTCGGTGAAGAAGCTGGCTGGGGCCAAGAATGAAGTATGGATCGAAGCCGGAGCCGGAGAAGCTGCAGGAATCAACGATCGCGATTACGAATCTGCCGGCGCGAAGGTCACGACCGACCGCACGCAGTTGCTTCCCGCTGCTGACGTGCTGGTGTGCGTGCAGCGTCCGAGCCCTTCGTATATGGCGGCGATGCGGCCGGGATCGGTCGTGTTGGGATTTCTGCGTCCCTTGGACGAACCCACTGCCCTTGAGCCAGCCATCGGATTGAAGCTGACTACGTTTGCGGTTGAATTGATTCCCCGCATTACGCGCGCACAGGCGATGGACGCGCTTTCCTCGATGGCCACAGTTCTCGGATATAAAGCCGTGTTGATTGCCGCCACTCAGCTTCCGCGCATGTTCCCGATGTTGATGACGGCCGCCGGCACCATCGTACCCGCAAAGGTTCTCGTGCTCGGAGCTGGAGTCGCCGGGCTTCAAGCAATCGCGACCGCGAAGCGTCTCGGCGCAGTGGTCGAAGCCTACGACGTCCGCGCTGCCGCGGGCGAGCAGGTGAAGTCGCTGGGCGGTACTTTTCTCGAAGTCGATCTCGGTGGAATTGCAACCGAAGATGCTGGTGGATACGCGAAGGAGCTAACTCCCGAAGCGCTGCAGCGCGGACGCGATCTGATCGCGAAGCACGCGCGCAACGCCGATGTGATCATCACTACAGCGGCCGTTCCCGGAAGACGCGCTCCGCTCATGATGAACGACGAAGCCGTGCTGGCGATGAAGAGCGGCTCGGTAATCGTCGATCTTGCAGCGCCGACCGGAGGCAACGTAACGCTTAGCCGGCCCGATGAGACCGTGGTCACAGAAAACGGAGTCACCATCCTCGCCCCACTGAATCTGGCAGCGACAGTTCCCTTCCACGCCAGTCAACTATTTTCGCGCAACATGGCCTCGTTTCTGCAACTGCTCGGCAAAGACGGCCAGCTGAACATCAACATGAGCGACGACGTGGTCGGACCATCGTGCGTAACGCATCAGGGACAGGTCGTGAATTCGCGCGTGGCTTCGATGCTAGCGGAGCCGGTCGGTCGATAGGTCGCAATTTACGAGATCTACAGGTGTGTGACTTGTTCTCCCCGCTGCGAAATACCTTGGATCCGTTGCAACTTCATTCGCGACGTTCGCAACGTAACGGAAGCATTTCTTTAGGAATACCGCTGCCTTCTGTGTTAACCCACTGTGCTTCGAATGAACCCCGGTAACCAAACAGCCGACCCCATATGCTGTTGCGGACATCAACTTGGATGTGAAACTTCCTATCCTGATCGTCGAACCACTCGCAGACTTCTGCGATGCCGGAAAAAGCCATCGGAAAGCTGAAGGCGACTGGCCCTTCGTAAAAACGTTGTGCGCCGGAACGAAGACGCAAGCCGCCCCTTTCATCGACGGCAAGGTCAATGTCCACGGCCAAATGCTGATGTGTTCCCAGATAGTCGACGATTTTTCCGCGCCGCTCGCTGAAGATCATGTATGCGTCGAAACGTCGAGGGGTTCGCGTCGCGAAGCTTCGGATCCATGTAACCGTCTCACGTCCGCATTCGTCGACATAAGCGTAGTTGCTGATGGTGAAAGGTATATTCCTACCGTGCTCAGGAAACATAATCCGGCGCCAACTGCCGATCATCAGGAAGGGCATCGTGTACAACGGACCGTGCCAGACTTCTTCCATGATTCCAGTGCCGATTGATGCCACGCGATCGCGGCTTGAAAAGCCGAACCGCTCTTGGATTCGCGGATGCAATCGGGCAAATTGGTTGCCAAGCGCGCGCTCGTAGATTGAACGCATTAAGCCTCGCTCCGAGGTGCTTGTCTTCTACAGCGACGCGAGGCGGGGATATGCGGATGAAGCAGTAAGGCAACTAAGGCCAATACTGCGACGGCGAAATTCAGCGTCACTGGATTAAATGCCGCCGTCAGAAACATTGGAGAACAGATGCCCACGGTAAGTATCGCGATAATCATCGCTGCAATGGTCAAGTAAAGCGGCCAACACTGCCTCCATAAAAAAACGAGGATGATGCCGAACGCGATCTCCAGGACTCCAGCGGCGAATGTCACCGCATGAACCTGCGAAGCTGCAATGCCGGTGTCACGCAGCATCTGCAGCTCAGCAGGATCCTGAAAAGTTAATTTGGGTACAAGCCCCTGATAAATCCAAACGAAGCCCAGGATCAGGCGAACAACGGCATAGGCGGCACTCAAGGTGCGGGAGATCTCGGGCGCGATTCCTTTCTCAATCCAGAGGCGCAGGCGATCGAAGCTCCACGCCGTCGCCGAACCTAAGAGCGGGCGGAAGCAAATCCTGTCCACTAAGTAGCCGAACGCTCCAAAGCGGACGTGATAGTCATACCACGTGATAAAAACTAATCCATCGTTCGCTGGGATGTACTTCCAATAACCAGATCCAGTTTCAATGAGCGATTTGCGGTCCGCCGACCAGAACTTCAAAGCCGATGTGCGTTGCCCACTCTCGTGGTCTCGTTCACCGGTGCTTTCGCCTTCGCCCTGGATACGCAATCCGATCCCGATTCGCGTGGTGTAGAGGAATTTCTGAGCTTGACCAAGTTGTCGCGGCAGATATTCAATTTGGGAAAATCGCAGATCCCATCGCTGATGCAAAGCGGGATCTTGCGTCTTCTGCCACGCCTCTTCCATCGTCCCGCGAATGAATATCTCTACATAGATTCCCATTATGGACTCTCACGCGCCGCTACGGACCTGTGCGAGGTGAAATATGATCGTTCCCCAAAAGGCGCGCAGGCGCATTTGCACTGCCATGCGCTTCTGGTCGTCCGAGTACCAGATCCACACTTTGCCTTTTCCTTTCTGCGGACCGTTGAGGGCTTCTGCGCTTACGCGAATGGTGTTGTATGAGCCTGAGGGCGTCTTTACTTTCTCTCGACCTTCGACGGTCACTTCGATATCGGCCGCTTTGCCTCCGTCGCTGCTCGGGAACCTGAATTTTGTTCCTTGCTGCAACGGCTGCGAACCTACGTAAAGCGCCGCCGAAACCGTGTTGGTGACGCATGGCGGAATGTCGTTCTCTTCGTGCTTCTCATTCTTTGCGCGAATGTTGCGCTCGTCGAGGATGGCCTTCGCGGCGTGGTAGTCGTAGCGCACGCTGGTCTCCACTCGACGGAAGCCTTCTTCGGTGTGCTTGATGAGTTGCAGGGCACAATTGGATTGCGGATTGAAGAATGTCTCCAGCTTGTCGTGAACGTGATAGAGAAGCGCGACCGCTCCGGTTGAAT
>Ga0134126_10002499_pt1 | contig 23159 bp, 19 predicted proteins | sample KB31752_FD_96881 | JGI IMG/M metagenome (GOLD analysis project Ga0134126, IMG submission 96881) | Terrestrial soil microbial communities with excess Nitrogen fertilizer from Kellogg Biological Station, Michigan, USA - KB3-175-2 | ecosystem: Environmental > Terrestrial > Soil > Unclassified ... | reverse complement strand
GTTGACCTGGTTTATGCAACGGTACCTCAGCCGGCACATCATCTTAATCTTTCGAATTTATTTCCATCTGCAAACATTTTATATAGTTTAAGTGATGGCTGGAAATTGAAAGCGGGGTATAGCAGAAGAATTCAGCGGGCTTCCAATAACGAACTAAACCCTATAGCCGAAAGAGAACACTCTGAAAGTTTGGAACAAGGCGACCCGGATGTGTTGCCGGAGTTTGTAAATCTTTCTGAGATAGGATTCGTCAACAATTTCAACAAAGGATCTCTCTTTGCAAACATATATTACCAGGGTGTAAAAAATCCCATACAGCGGGTAAACAGTGTTTATAACGATTCAATTCTCAACCGGTTATTTACCAATGCAGGGCAGGCCCAATCTCTTGGTTTGGAATTGGGTAGCAATTTACAAATTACAGATTGGTGGAGTTTTTATTTAGGTGGCACCGTTTATCATTATCACATCAAAGGCGATCTGACCATTTTAGGAATCACTTCGTCCATCAATAACCAGTCATGGGTTTATTCAATTAATACCAATACTAATTTTCAATTGGGCAACAAATGGAGCCTCCAGGCGAATATGAATTATCTTTCTAAAAGGGCAACGGCGCAAGGGATGGACTCGAGATTTTTATCTCCCAATTTATCGCTTAAGAAAAGTTTTATTCATAATCGATTCTCGGCAGCTTTGCAATGGCAAAATATTGATTTGGGAATGCATGAAAGTAACCGGCAAAGGATAACTACCAGCGGCGCTGATTTTTATACTACCACCAATTATATTTACGAAACAGATGTTTTTATGCTTAACCTGGGTTTTAATCTGAATAAATTTACAGCAAAAAGCAAACTTCCTAAAAGCGAATTTGGTGAAAAAGAGTTTTAGCGTTTACTTTCATAAAATGTTTGATAACGATTTGGTTGCTGAGCAGCAAACCAACAAATAACGCAAGTTTTCATTTACCCCTGGATGTGTTTATTGTTTTCTTCAAAATGATCCTACTGCGGGCTTTGGAAGCCAATTTTAAAAGTGCTTTTGCAGTTTTGATTCTGCCCGCATTGATGAATTGCAATACTAAGCCGGCTGGATTTTCTTACCGATAAAAACAGCCATGTGTGGCTAAACAATAAGAAAGTATAGATTGGAATTGGTATTGGGCTTAATATTATTTAAATCAATTAAAGCACTCTTAAACGTAGGTGTAAAACATTTTACAAATCGAAGGAGTGGGCAGATCAATGCCAGTGCAGCTTTTACCGATTTATTTTGACAATAGTGATTTATTATGGCATCTGTTTTGTTGTGTTTCACTCCGATGAAAACAATTAAAGATGAAGTAGATACAATTGCGTTTGGTTTATAATTGTCTAATTAAAAATCATAAAAAGATGGCGAAGAAAACACCCCATCACGTACGCACTTCTTATATCGTTATTGGTGCAATAATAATTGTTCTTATAATATTCAGGCTTTTATTACCATCTATATTATTAAATTATTGTAATAAAAGTCTTGGAAAAATGCATGGGTATTATGGTCATGTGCAGGATATTGACGTTGCATTGTATCGTGGCGCTTATGAGATAAAAGAGATGTATATAAATAAAGAAGATTCTTCTACTAAAAAACAAACTCCTTTTTTTAGTGTCAAAATGCTTGACCTCTCTCTTCAATGGAAAGCGCTTTTTCACGGGCGCCTGGTGGGTAAGCTGATTTTTAATTCCCCTAAGTTGATTTTTACCAAAGATAAAACTGAAATAAAAGATGTAAAAAAAGACACTACCAGTTTTAAAACCGTTTTAAAAGATTTTATGCCATTAAAAATAAACCGGTTTGAGGTAAATGACGGAAGCATACATTATGTGGATGCCGGTGCAAAGCCCGCAGTAGATATTTATTTACAAAAGGCTCATATTCTGGCGCAAAACCTTACCAACGTAGAGAATAATGAAATAGCACTTCCTTCTACTCTAACAGCAAATGCTACAGTATATGGAGGCACTTTATCGCTAAATATGAAATTGAATCCTTTAGCTGAAAAAACTATGTTTGATCTGAAAGCTGAAATTAAAAATGTAAAACTTGCTATGCTTAATAATTTTTTAAAAGCCTACGGTGGTTTTGATGTGAACAAAGGAAATTTTGGATTATATACTGAATTTGCCGCGAAGGATGGTAAATACATCGGCTACGTAAAGCCATTTATAAAAGATTTAAAAGTATTAGGCCCACAAGACAGCAGTGACAATATTCTTCAGAAAGCCTGGGAAGCAATAGTAGGCGGAGCTGCCTTAGTATTAAAAAATCAAAAAAAACAACAGATTGCAACCAAAGTACCTATTGAAGGCGAATTTGGAAAAACAACTACCGGAGTATGGGATGCTGTTTGGGAATTACTGCGCAATGCATTTATCCAGGCGCTTATGCCTGGAATAGATAACCAGATTAATCTAAATTCTGTAAACAAGGTAAAGCCTGAAAAAAAATCATTTCTGCAAAAAATCTTTGGCGGTGGGAATAAAGAAAAAAAGTAAATAGCTTTTTAAACCATAGTAACAAATAAAACCTGTTTATTTTTTTGGATTAAAGAGTGGCTCAAAGCAATTCATAAGTTTTTCGTTTAATTCCAACCTCGTATCCTGGAAGCCGTGAGAATTAATCCAGGTATTGATGATTACCGTGTAGCCATCAGGCTCTATCTTATCTATACCGACGCGTACTGGTGGCGTTTTCAAACCCTTTTCAAAGGCAACTATGGTTTCCGTTGCCATTTTCTTCACTTGGGTAAAATTTATTGCATAGCTAAACTTAATGGAGATATCCACTCTGAGCGTGCTTTCTCTCGAATAATTAAAGATTACATTGTTAGATAACTGATTGTTTGGAACGATGAGAGTGACATTTGTAAATGTGCGAACAACAGTATAGAAAAGCCGGATTTCGGTAACGGTTCCTTCCTCTCCCTGCGTTTTTATATTATCACCTACAACGAACGGCTTTAATAAAATTATCAATATTCCGCTTGCAAAATTTTGCAATGTGCCCGATAGCGCTAAGCCCGCAGCAACACCCATAGCGCCTAACACAGCAGCAAAGAGTGTCATTTTTATTCCCATTAACTGCATTATCGCAAAAATCAGTACGGCCTGCAAAACAATTTTCAGTAAATTTTGTAAAAAAGGCCGAAGTGTTGAACTGAAGCGTTTGGTGGAAAGGATTTCTTTAAAACCCTTATTCAGAAATCTGATGATTAGTTGGCCTATAAAAAAAATAGCAATTCCTATGATGATCCTGGGGCCTGTGGTTAGAACCCAGTGGAGTCCTTCACGGGACAGCCGATGCGTGATAGTATCCGCAGATATTTGTAATATAGTCATGAGTCTCGTTTTAACAGATTTTAGTAATCTGCCATTCCCGGATTATATAAAAATCTATGCCAGACTTGTAGTGGAAATTTATATCGACCCGGCAAAAATTCTATTTTTTTTATTTGAACTCTAAAAACTTATAACTTTTTTAAAATAGGCATCCTATTTTTTAAAGCATACATCATACTGTAGAATGAACCAAACTGGCAACATTCTTGTATTGAAAAAAATGCATCAAAAATTCTATGTTATGGCAGAAAAAAATCACAAGCACGTAAAGGACGATGATAAATACGAAGCCTTGCGTGACAAGGGAATGAGTAAAGAAAGAGCTGCAAAAATATCCAATTCTCCGGGGGCCTCTAAACGAGGCGGAGAACATTCTCACGGAAAGAAAAAAGGCAGCTAATTTCCAAAGACACTTAGTCCATCAGATGATGGACTTAAGTGTCTTTTTCGTGGAAGAATTTCTTCTTTCCTGTGATGTTTCTCAATCGTAATCCGTGGTTGAGATTTTTTTTTTAAAATAACCATCAATACAGAATTATCCTATGCTGTCAACAAAAAACCCCAGGGATTGAAATCCAAATCACCGAAGGAATGAAAATTCAAAATATTATCTTATGAAATCATACCGATGGGGTGTAATCGGCCCCGGGACCATCGCCGAATATTTTGCAAACGATTTGCAACTTGTAAAAACACCCCAAAAAATAGTAAGCGTTTTATCTGATCATGAAAAATCTGTCAACGAATTTTCAGACAAACATAATGTAGAGAAAAGATTCTTAAACCTTGATGATTTTATCAGCAAAGGCGATGTGGATATAGCGTATATCGCAACGCCTCATCCGTTACATTATGAAGCAATTAAGGCGTGCCTTCAAAATCATATTGCCGTGTTATGCGAAAAGCCAATCGTTATAAATCACGAACAATTTGAAAATATCCGGATCCTCTCCAAAACAAACAATACTTTTTTAATGGAAGGAATGTGGATAAGGTTTTTGCCCCATATTAAAAGACTTCTTGACCTGGTTTCGCGAAAGAAAATTGGAGAACTAATCAGTGTACAGGCATCAATGTCTTTTAAAGCGCCCCGAGATAATTGCAACCGTTATTTTGATCCGGAAAAAGGCGGAGGCTCTTTGCTGGACCTGGGAATTTATTGCGTTTTCTTGAGCACAATTTTATTAGGAAAGCCGGCTTCCGTAAAAGCTATCGGGAAACTTTCCGATAAAAATATTGATGAGGCATGTGCCATTCTATTGTCCTACAACAATAATGCATATGCCATGCTGGAATCGTCGTTGCTGGTAAAACAAAATGGCCCTGCAGAAATTTTTGGAAGTACAGGAGTTATCAGGTTATTAAGTCCCTGGTTTGAAAAATCAGCCGGCATAGAAGTTGAATCGAATGATGGCGAAATACAAAAGACACCGCTTGACTGGGAGGGCCACGGCCTGCAATTTGAAATAGAAGAAGTTGTCAGTTGTATTTCTAAACAACAAATAGAAAGCGATCTGATGCCTCACGCGCTTAGCAAAATGATATTGGAAATAATGGACAAAATCCGGGATCAGATTCATGTTTCCTATCCTAAATACGAATAAATAATTTTTAAACTGATACTAAATTAAATATATGAGTATTGCATTTCCGATTATTCCATGGTGTAAAGGTTCCAATATTTATGAAGTGAACATAAGGCAGTATTCCAAAGAAGGAACCATAAATGCTTTTGTAAAACATTTACGCCGGTTAAAAGATATGGGTGTGTCGATTCTATGGTTGATGCCCATTACTCCAATAAGCATCGCAAAGCGACAAGGAAGCTATGGCAGCTATTACGCGGCAAGTTCTTACATAGATATTGATCCGCTCTATGGTACTCATGATGATTTTAAAAAATTAATAGTACAAGCGCATAAGACGGGATTAAAAGTGATTATAGATTGGGTTGCCAATCATACCGGTTACGATCACCAGTGGACAAGCAAATTCCCGCATTTTTACCACCGGGATGCCTCCGGAAATTTCGCCGGTCTTCACGGCTGGATCGATGTGATAGACCTCAACTATACCATTCCTGAAATGAGGAGTGAAATGATAAGAAGTATGAAATATTGGATCAGCAATTTTGATATAGATGGCTTCAGGTGCGATATGGCGCGGACAGTGCCACTGGATTTCTGGCGCGAAGCAAGAGCAGAATGTGATGCTTTAAAACCGTTGCTGTGGCTGGCCGAATGTGAAGTGTTTGACTACCACGAAGTATTTGATATTACTTATGGATGGGAAGCAATGAGAGCGTTTGATAAATATTTTGCTACCAATGAAATTACATTACCTCAAATAAAAGAGATATTAAAGAGGTATTTAAAATATCCGGCCGGTACGAGAAAATTATTATTCACATCCAACCATGACGAAAATACTTATTACGGTACTGAATATGAAAAATATGGCTACGCCGCGCAAGCAGTCGCTGTATTTACCTGCACCTGGCCCGGAATTCCACTCATTTATTCGGGGCAGGAATTACCTAATAAGAAAAGGCTTTCTTTTTTCGAAAAAGATGAAATTGAATGGAAGGGAAAGGCCGCCTTACAGGATTTTTATAAAGTGCTTTTAAATTTCAGAGAAAATAATAAAGCCATGCATGAAGGCGCTTCAGTGCTTATCCTGGAAACAATCAATGAAGACATACTGGCTTACCTTTGCCAAAAAGAAGAAGATAAAGTTTTGACATTATTAAATTTTGGAAAACAAAGCGCACAGTTTGAACTTGAGCATCCTTTTGCTGCAGGAAATTATGTTGATTTGTTTAGTAAGGAAATGCTATCATTGAAAGAAAGCCAGTCGTATTTTCTAAATCCTGGTGAATTTAAAGTTTACTATTTTGGTGACAAATAATATCAAGTGGATAATTAAGGCAGTATTGGTTTAGCAACTGATGATTTTAGTAGCTCAGGTTTTAGCAGAAATTAAAAAGTTAAAATATATTGTTCCGAAATATTGAGAGGGAATGTTAAATGCTGAACAGCAAACCAACAAATAAAGCAAGTTTTCATTTTAACCCTTAATGTGTTTATTGTCTTCATCAAAATGCTCCGACTTGCGGGCTTTGGAGGCCGATTTAAAAAGTATTGCTCCTAAGATAGAAACTACACCGACTGCTACTGCTATTAAAAGATCTATCATAATTATAATTTTATCATTTGCAAATTAAATGCTCCAAAATTTTTTCTTCAAAAAAAGTTTGAGCAATGTTTTCAGAATGATACAGAATTTCAGCGATGGTCAATTTGTTTTCATCGCCCAAAGAATTAGCCAGCTCTTCAGTATTTGCTGACGTTTTATAAACTGCAACAACGCTTTCTTCGACGAGCTCAATTTTTAGCCCGCTGTCTTTTAATTTACCCAGTTCCGCTATCATCCAGCTAAGTGCGAAGAAATAATTTCTATTGAGCGTGATGTGATCAGATAACCCGCTGCCATCGGGCATTACATTGTAGGGAGAGTTTACGATTTCAGGCTGAAGGTATTTTTTCAGGAATTCCTGGGGCTCAGTATCCGGCGTTAGTTGCATCAATCCCAATAATGCCTGTGGGTAAATACTCAGCCATCTTAATTCTCTTCTTAATTCATGGACATCGCTTTCCAAATCCGTAAAATGAATTTTATCTACCTGGTATTTTTCGGTAATCTTATCTACGTAATGTTGATATGCATTTAATATCTCTCGCGTATCTTCTTTCTCATCCAGCCAGTCAATTCCGTTTAATTTCTTAAATATTTTGGCAATCCTTTTTTTGTGTTTTCCAATCCATTTCTTTTTTTCTAAATCTTCCTGAAGGGCTTTTACGCTGTCTTCTTTTTTATCGTTCACATAAGACGCAATTAAATCCGGCATTCTTTTGTCATTCTCAAATTCATGATAAAATCCATCATAATAATCTATTGATCCCAAACTGTCTTCAAAATCTTTAAAAAGTATATTTAATTTTCTGAACTTTTTTTTGTCGTGCATCTTTTTATAGATCCGTGTTAATCCCTCAAGCATAAAAAGAGGTGTCCTTGCATTTTGAGAATATATAGAAAGGGCGGCGTTTTCAGAGGATTCCGCTTTTTCTAAAATGCTTTGCAATTGATTCAAATAAAATAAGAACCGCGACTTGCCGACCGGAATGTTGTTATTCATTTCTTAAAAAATATTTTGATATTTAAATTTAAAATTTTCGAACTATACTATATAATCTCTTCAAAACCCTTCTAAACTCTCAAATAATCTGTACCGATTAAAATTGGTCTAATCTACATTTATGAATATACGGAAAATGATTTTGCAACCCCGGATTATTTTCAGCATTCGGGCTTTTTACAAGGTTCATTGGCGAATTCTGTTTCCAATGTGATGTGCTGAATGTCCATGTGTTGGAGGGTATGTTTAAGGTGGTTTTTAATAGCTGTTATTTGTTCAGGAGCTTTACTTTTATCAATTACGAGGTGCGCTGTCATAGCATTTTCAGTAGTGCTCATGGCCCATACATGAATGTGGTGTAAATCTCTGATGCCGTCAATTTTCTCTGCTTTATTTTTTATATCCTCGATGTTGATATCTTTGGGAACCCCATCCAGCGATAGTTTCAGGCTCTCTTTCAGTAATCCCCACGTGCCAATTAAAATTACAATTACGATAATAATACTTAACACAGGGTCGATCCAGTAAAGATGAGTGTAATAGATAACAATGCCACCTACCATAATACCGGCGCTTACCAGGGCATCTGCCATCATATGCATGTAAGCGCTTTTTACATTGAGGTCGTGTTCTTTATTTTTTAAAAACAGGATAGCGGTTACAAAGTTAATAATGATGCCGATGCCGGCTACTATCGCAATGGTTTTTCCCGGCAAAGCCGGAGGATGGGAGAGGCGCGCAAAAGCTTCATAAGCGATCGCGCCGATAGATAGCAATAAAATCACGGCATTGAATAATGCTGCCAGGATGGTGGTTTTGCGATACCCGTATGTGTATTTTTTGTTGGATTTTACTTTCAATAGCCTGAAAGCCAGTAAGGACAAAGCAAGGCTTCCCACATCGGCGAGATTATGGCCCGCATCAGAAAGAAGCGATAAAGAATGAATTGAAAAGCCATAAATAGCTTCTATTAAAACAAACAACGCATTGAGGCCGATACCAATTATAAAAGCGCTGTTCACGCTGGTAAGTGTGGCTACGTGGCTATGGTCGTGATGCGAGTGATTATGATGTGAATGATCGTGTTCCATTTATTTAGAATTCGTTTGCTTTTTTTAAGCCGGCAAATTATTAACGAAGGTAAACAGGTTTTTTATTGATAAACAGTAAACCAACAAATAAAGGAGATTTTTAATAGTATAAGTGTTTGAAATGAGCCAATAAAAACACAGCTTGTCATCCTAATGTAATTACAACCGGCAGTTAATTAAATTAACAAAAAGAAAGCTATTGATTTTATGATGAGAAATTGTAGTTAAATACTCACAAGTGCACGTAATAATATTTTATACTTTATACTTTACTGTCCGGCTGAAAATTATAAATTTTAATGAAACACTTGCTGGCATTAAGTTCACGGCCCTTCTTCACCTCAGGCGAAGGGGAGTCGGGATTAGGCCAATACAAGCGCGGTTTTCATTGAATTAGTCGGACAATGATGATTTTACCCCATTTTTTAACCCGCTTCTCAATAGCGGGAGGCTGATTTTATTCTCCCCACGCGGTAATCATGATGTCGCGACTACCTCCATGATTACGGTGTTCACACAAATAAATCCCCTGCCAGGTTCCTAATGCCAACCTTCCGTTAGTGATTGGAATCATTACAGAACTACCAAGCAGCGAGGCTTTCAGATGCGCCGGCATATCATCATCACCTTCGTAGTTGTGAATATAATTTCTATCATTTTCAGAAACCGTTTTATTGAAAAAATATTCAAAATCCTGCCTTACTGTGGGGTCTGCATTTTCATTGATGGTTAACGAGGCAGAGGTGTGTTGAATAAATACCTGGCATATTCCGGTTTCCAGATTTTTAATTTCAGGCAGCGCTGCCACTATTTCGTTGGTGATTAAGTGAAAGCCTCGCTTTCTTTCCCTAAGTGTAATAGGTTGTTGAAAAATTTTCATAAGTAACAATATTAATCTGAAAGTTAATTTACATCTCCGGGGCTAAAGTAATACTAAAGACGTCAAAGAAGTTATTATATACAGAAATGCTTAAGAAATATTGACTTAAATTTACAATGAAAAAATTAATTTAATATGGCTACAAATCCTAAGGATCCAAATAAAAAAAAGGTTTATGGCGATCCTGAATATTCCGCAAAAGATGACATTTACAACCGTGAAAAAGAGGAATCTTATAATGACAGCGAATTGCCCCGCGAGCAGGATGGAGAAGAACCCGTTGCGTTGGACGAAGGCCTTGACGTACCCGGCGCTGAGTTAGACGATGCAGATGAAAAAGTTGGTGAAGAAGATGAAGAAAATAATTACTACAGCCTTGGCGGAGATGATCATAGTGACCTCGACGAGGACGAAGAACAAGATGAAGAAATCTAATCTGATACCGGCTAATTCGGTTTTTTTTTATATTATTATCACTGTTGCAGAAAAACTGCATCACGTATTTTCGGTATCGTTTGCGTAAATAAATCCGTTAAAAATCTTTGCTGTTAATGATTATGGGTTTACAATTGTAACTCAAATGCAAAATAAAATCATGAACCTGTCGCGCTATACGTTAAAAAAAATATCACCGGACAATGTATCAATTCCTTCTACAGAAATCTTTGACCTTCCGGAAAAGGTATTACAATTTGGCACGGGTATTCTCCTGCGCGGCCTTCCGGATTTTTTTATTGATAAAGCCAACAGGAAGGGAATCTTCAATGGCCGTATTGTAATGGTGAAGAGTACTTCAAAAGGCGATGCAACTTTATTTGATAGCCAGGATGGGTTATATACCTTATGTGAAAAAGGAATTATAGATGGCAAAAAAATTGAAAAGAATACAATCAATTCGTCCATAAGTCGCGTGTTGACTGCACAGAATGATTGGAAACAAATTTTAGAATGCGCGAAAAATAAAGATCTTAAAATTATCATCTCTAACACTACTGAATCAGGCATCCGTTTAATGAGTGATGATATAAGCCACTATCCACCTGTATCATTCCCCGGAAAATTATTGGCTTTTTTATATGAACGATTTAAGTTGTTTAATGGAGATGACCAAAGTGGGTTTGTAATTATTCCTACCGAATTAATTTTAGACAATGCGAAAAAATTGGAAGCTATTGTTTTGGAGCTTGCTCATTTAAATTCACTCGAGCCCGAATTTATCGAATGGATTGAAAAATCTAATTTCTTTTGCAACTCTTTGGTGGATAGAATTGTAACCGGAATGCCGGATGAAAAAATAAAAAATAAAATTGAAGATGAATTAGGTTATAGGGATGAGTTGCTGACTGTGAGTGAGATTTATCGTTTATGGGCTATCGAGGGCGACGATAAAATCAAGAAGATTTGTTCGTTTGCTGATGTTGATGACGGCGTGGTAATTGCAAACAATATTGAATTGCAAAGAGAGCTAAAACTGCGTTTACTGAATGGAACGCACACGCTTACCTGCGGCCTTGCGTTTCTTGCAGGCATTGATACCGTGCAACATGCAATGGAGAATAAAATTTCAGGAAGGTTCATTGAAAACTTAATGAGAAACGAGTTAGGGCCTTCAATTCCCTACAAAATTAATACGGAAGTGAAAGAAGAATTTATTTCTAAGACACTCGATAGATTTCGTAATCCGCATATCAATCATCAATGGAAAAACATAACGCTGAATTATACATCTAAAATGAAAATGCGCTGCATTCCATTGTTGATTCAATTTTATAAAGACCATAAAAAACCACCCCCGCTATTTTGCCTTGGTTTTGCTGCATATCTATATTTTATGAAGCCTGTAACGCAGGAAGGGAAGGCATTTTATGGAAAAATGAATGGAGTGCCTTACCTGATAGAAGATGAAATGGCAGAGAAATTTTTTATTTTTTGGAATAATAACTCAATAGATGAACTGGTGGAAAATGTTTTACAATCATCAACTTTCTGGGATGCTGATTTGTCTAAACTTCCGGGGTTTCAAAAAGCTGTAACTGCGAATTTAAAAGCCATTATCAAAAATGGAATGAGCGCCGTTTTGGAAGATGCTTGCTTGAACAAATAGAGATCTGAAAAAAAATCAGTTGACTAATAAATTCATTCATTTTCGATTTTGGTGAGTTACCAATTAGCTGCGCATCCCAACTTCGGTTTTTTTTCATTTGATGGATCATCATTCAACTAAAAATTGAACAAAATAGAAATCGCGCGAAAAAGTCGTTTTACTGTAACGATGACTGATAGCTGAGAAGCGAAACATCGTTGGGCTATATCAAATAAGAATTCTGATTAATTGTTTTTAATGGGAAAATTTAATTTGGCTTCAACAAAAAATTTGTGACTAAAATTATTTTAGATGGGTACATCAAATAAAAATTTTAAAATTTATTACAGGAATGTAATTCTTTTTTGCCCGTTAATTTTAATTTCATCTTTTAGTATGGCACAAATAAATAACGAGCTTTCACAAACAAATACCGTGGATTCTTCATTCGATCTTTACCTGTTAATAGGCCAGTCAAACATGTCTGGGCGAGGTATTATTACCGAAAAATTTAAAGAAGAAGGCAGTCCGAATCTCTTTATGCTCACCAGGGATAATAAGTGGATTCCGGCAAAAAATCCGCTGCATTTTGACAAACCAAAAATAGCAGGCGTAGGGCCTGGAATGTCATTTGGAATCAAAATGGAAAAAGGGAATCCAACACATAAAATCGGGCTGATACCTTGCGCCGTTGGCGGCACCTCTATTGACACGTGGAAACCCGGCGGTTACGATGAGGATACTAAAACGCATCCTTATGATGACATGCTCTTGCATTTGCAGGCGGCTCTTAAATCAGGTGTGTTAAAAGGCGTGTTATGGTTGCAGGGTGAGTCGGACAGCGATCCTGAAAAAGCTGCCGTTTATCTACCAAAACTGGAAACATTGATTAAAGAACTTCGAAACGTTACAGGCATTCCCAATCTGCCATTTGTAGCAGGTCAATTGGGCAGATATCGTGATGAATACCAGAACATAAATAATGTATTGAAACAACTGCCTGAGCAAGTTTCTTATTCAGCTGTCGCTTCCTCTAAAGATCTTACTGATAAAGGAGACAAGACGCATTTTACTTCGGAGTCACAGGAAAAAATGGGCGAACGTATGGCAAAAGAGATGAAAAAATTACAAAAGAAATTAAAAAAAGATTAAGCACCTTTCTCTATCCTGCGGTTGCTTCCCGTTTCACAATTGTTTTTTTTGCAACATTAGAGTGAAGGGTGATACAAGCCTTTTTCCCGGCGCAATCATAAATGTCGATGGCGGATTTTCAATATTTTCTGGAGGATAAATTTATTGTCATCGGTTGATCGATATCGTTTGCGTAAATAAAATTAGTAAATTCCATTGCTATTAATAATTATAGGGTTACTCTTGTAAACGCTTGATAAAGCAATAAGCATGTTAATGAAACTTTTATAAAAGAGTTTTTCTGGTGTTACTTTTAAAAATAAATTTTTATGAAATATAAAATGGAACAAACATGGCGATGGTTTGGCCCATCCGACCCGGTAAGTTTAAGTGACATAAAACAAACCGGCGCAACAGGTATTGTCACCGCATTGCACCATATTCCTCATGGAGATGTATGGACTAAGGATGAAATTAATAAACACAAACAGGTTTTGGAAAATGAAGGATTTAAGTGGAGTGTCGTAGAAAGTATAACTGTTCATGAAGATATAAAAACCAGGACCGGCAATTACAAAGAATACATTGAAAAATATAAAACTTCCATTCGCAATGTTGCCGCTTGTGATATTCCTGTAATCACTTATAATTTTATGCCGGTGAACGACTGGACACGCACTTCTCTTAGTCATAAAATGCGGGATGGCTCACTGGCGCTGTATTTCAACTGGGTAGACCTGGCTGTTTTTGACTTATTTATTCTAAAAAGAAAAAGTGCGGATTTGTCTTATTCAAAAGATATTGTACAGAAAGCTGAAGATAGATTTAAGAATTATTCTTCAAAGCAGCTGGAGGATTTAGCAGGTGTTGTGATGTTTGGTATTCCGGGTGAAAAAAAGATAACAACTGCTGATATGTTGCAGAAACTTGAATTGTATGCTGACATAAATGTTGATTCACTGCGGGATAATCTCTGTGAATTTCAAAAAGAAATCAGTACGGTGGCTGAAGAATGTGGCGTTGTATTGGCCATTCATCCTGATGATCCGCCTTTTCCTATTCTTGGCCTTCCAAGAATCGTAAGTCGTATGGAAGATTTTGATTACTTTTTAAATAAAGTAGACAATAAAGCCAACGGGGTTTGTTTCTGTACGGGTTCACTTGGCGCCTCTGCGAAAAACAATTTAACGGATATGGTTAAACGCATTGGAGAAAAGATCCATTTTGTGCATTTAAGAAATGTCACAAAAGACGACGAAGGTAATTTTTATGAAGCAGATCATCTTGGTGGAGATAATGACATGTATTCTATAACGAAAGAAATCTCAGACCTACAACAAAAATTAAAGAAGTCAATTCCTTTCCGTCCGGATCACGGCCACCAGATGATGGATGATTTGAACAAGGTTTCCAATCCCGGTTATTCTGCCATTGGAAGAATGAGAGGGCTTGCTGAAATACGCGGGCTTGAAACAGGAATACTCGGTTCATAAAAATATTAGTTATATTTAAAGCTATTTTTAAGCGATAAGCCAAAATTTTACTGAAATCGTTTTTATTCATTCTAAAAATAATCGAATGCCTGAAATTTTACCAAGCAGTGGTGCTTCCTCTAACGTTACTGCGATTAATGAAAAAGTTGGTAGATACAGATGGACTATTTGTTCTTTGCTTTTTTTTGCAACTACTATTAATTACCTCGATCGTTCTGTGATTAGTTTATTGAAAGAAGATCTTGACGTCCGGTTTCATTGGACTGAGTCCGACTACGCACATATTGTAATGGCATTCCAGGTTTCGTATGCGATTGGTATGTTAATAGCTGGTAGATTTATAGATAAAGTAGGAACCAAAATTGGCTATGCAGTATCCTTAACTTTGTGGAGTATTGCTTCGATGGGCCATGCGTTGGTTACAAGCACGCTTGGATTTTTAATTGCGAGGGCCGGACTTGGCATCAGCGAAGCGGGCAACTTTCCTTCTGCGATAAAAACAACTGCGGAATGGTTTCCTAAAAAAGAACGGGCTTATGCTACCGGTATCTTTAATTCCGGAACTAATATTGGTGCTATACTTGCGCCGCTTACGGTTCCTTTTATTGTAGCGAAATGGGGATGGCAGGAGGCTTTTGTTATTACCGGCGCGTTTGGTTTTATATGGTTGATATTTTGGTTTATATATTATGAGATACCTGCAAAACAGAAGCGATTATCTAAAGCTGAATTTGATTATATCCACAGCGATGTTGATGAAGCGGAAAATAACGCCGATAATGCTGCGCTAAAATCGGATGTTGAGATCAATAAACGGGTTCCATGGATTAAATTATTAAAATACAACCAGACGTGGGCTTTTATTCTGGGCAAATTTCTTACTGACCCTATTTGGTGGTTTTATCTCTTTTGGCTTCCTGCATTTTTATATGCTCAGTACGGTATTGAAGGTACAGGAGTGGCGCTACCGGTAGCCATCGTTTATACCATGTCAACTGTTGGAAGCATTTGGGGTGGCTGGCTTCCTATGTATTTTATCAAACACAACTGGCCTGTTTTTCGTGCGCGCAAAACATCTATGCTGATCTACGCTTTTCTTGTGATACCAGTGGTTTTTGCTCAATACCTCGGGTCTATTAATATGTGGCTGGCCGTTTTCATTATCGGCATTGCCACTTCGGCTCACCAGGCGTGGTCAGCAAATATCTTTACGACCGTTTCGGATATGTTTCCTAAGAAAACAGTTGCTTCTGTAACGGGTATGGGCGGAATGGCAGGTGCATTGGGCGGCTTATTAATTGCGTTTCTTGCCGGAAAATTATTTGATCATTTTAAAGCGCTGGGGAATATTGATACGGGGTATTACATCATGTTTATTATCTGCGGGTGTGCTTACCTTCTGGCTTGGGTAGTGATGCATATCCTGGCGCCCAGGTTGAAGCGAATTGATTTTGATTAGGCCGAAAACAAAAGACAAATTAAAAAAACAAAAAGCAAAATAAATTTTGAAACAATTTTTATGAAAAAATTTTTAGACGAAGATTTTTTATTACAGTCAGATACTGCTAAAACATTGTACCACGATTTTGCAGAAAAAATGCCTATCATAGATTACCATTGCCATCTTCCGGTAGCGCAAATTGCCGATGATATCAATTTTCAAAACCTGACACAAATATGGTTGTATGGCGATCACTATAAATGGCGCGGTATGCGTTCCAATGGAGTGGATGAAAGCTATTGCACGGGCGATAAAACTGATTATGAAAAATTTGAAAAGTGGGCAGAAACTGTCCCTTATACTTTACGCAATCCTCTTTATCACTGGACGCATTTGGAACTGCAAAGATATTTCGGCATACATGAAATTTTAAATCCTGGAAATGCGAAAAAAATCTATGATGAATGCAGTCAAAAGCTACAGACCAAAGATTATTCTGTTCGTAATTTGCTGCGTAAAATGAATGTAAAAGTTGTTTGTACTACGGACGATCCGACCGATACATTGGAACACCACCAAAAAATAAAAAACGATGGTTTTGAAATAAAAGTCTTGCCGGCGTTTCGTCCTGATAAAGCCATGAATGTGGATAATTCTAAAACGTTTAATGCCTACATCGGGAAATTGGAATCAATAAGCGGAATCGCCGTTACTTCCTACCAAACTTACCTGGAGGCCTTAAAACAAAGGCATGATTTTTTTGCAACGATGGGTTGTGGTTTGTCAGACCACGGATTGGACTATATGTACGCTGAAGATTATTCTGATGAAGAAATAGAAAATATTTTCAACACAATCCGCGGTGGAAATGAATTATCATCGATTGAAAATTTGAAATTCAAATCGTGTATGCTGCATCTCTTCGCAGTATGGGATTGGGAGAAGGGCTGGGTACAGCAATATCATATCGGTGCTTTCAGAAATAATAATTCCAGGAAATACAAGGATTGCGGCCCGGATACCGGTTGGGATTCTATCGGTGATTATTTACACGGAAAACCTATGGTAAAGTTTTTAAACCGTCTCGATTCGAAGAACCAATTGGCCAAAACAATTATTTACAACCTGAATCCTAAAGACAATGAATTGATAGCTACGATGGCTGGCAATTTTAATGATGGAACAGTTGCCGGAAAAATTCAATTCGGTTCAGCATGGTGGTTTTTAGATCAGAAAGAAGGAATGACGCAACAGATTAATGCATTATCCAATATGGGTTTGGCGAGCAGGATGGTAGGAATGATAACAGATTCCCGCTCCTTCCTTTCTTATCCGCGCCATGAATATTTTCGCCGAATCGTCTGCAACTTATTTGGTGAAGAAATAGAGAATGGCGAACTGCCGGAGGATATTGAATGGACTGGAAAAGTGATACAGAATATTTGCTATAATAATGCGAAAGATTATTTTGGATGGTGAATTTTGCATATGCCGTATTTAAAAGGCTAATTTGAAATAGGTCAAAATTGTTCGTTTACTGTAAAAGAGGGAATAATTATAAAAGGTGAAATCTCCGATAGCTTTCTTTTACATTCAATCGGATTTGAATAAAATCAGCGAAACAGTAGGATTTCGTTATTGAGAATATTTCCTGCATTTCACTATTTCAAAGAACATTTTTTTGACTAAAATCATTTCGTTCTTTTATGAGCAATCCAAAACCAACACTCAAACCCAAAATTGGAACCTTTATTGATCCTCTGACGGACTACGGTTTCAAATATTTGTTTGGCAGAGAACCTTGCAAAGATTTGCTGATTGATTTTTTAAATGAACTTTTCAAAGGACGGAAAGTAATCAAAGATTTGACCTATAATAAAAACGAACGTTCCGGGCCAGGAGTTAAAAGTCGTAAAATGATTTTTGATCTCACTTGCACAGGTAGCGACGGCGAACAATTTATTATTGAAATTCAGCGCATTCACCAGCAATATTTTAAAGACAGGGCACTTTATTACAGTTCCCGGTTGATACACGACCAGGCTCCGCAGGGTGGCAAATGGGACTATTCCCTCAAAGAGGTTTATTTTATCGGGGTGATGGATTCTGTTTTAGAAGATTCGGATAAGAATGAATATCTGCACAACGTGAGGCTGTCTTACGAAAAATCGGGTAAAGAATTTTATAAAAAATTGGGTTATATTTTCATAGAAATTCCTAAATTTACAAAGGCTGAGAACGAATTAAAGACAGGAGTGGATAAGTGGTTATACCTCTTAAAGAATCTTAGCCGGTTACAAAAGATTCCGTTAATATTAGACAAAAGGATATTTTCAAAGCTGTTTCATATAGCAAAAGTATCCAACTTAAATAAGGAGGAATATATGAAATACGAAAAAGATTTAATGGCATCGTGGGATGAATACGCAATTAAAAAGACAATAGAACACGATCGTAAGAGAGCTATGGAAAAGGGCCTTGAAAAGGGCATTGAACAGGGCCTTGAAAAGGGCATTGAACAGGGCCTTGAAAAAGGCCTTGAAAAAGGACGTGAAGAAGGACTTTTAGAAGGGATGGAAAAGAAAAGCTATGAAGTAGTGAAGAACCTGCTTTCCAAAGGGAAATTTACAATATCAGAAATTGCCAACTTTGCCAACGTAACTGAAGCATTTGTACGAAAAGTAAAAAGGAAATAGGCTGTCTTTCCTATCAGATTGGCTTACATGCGAAAGCAAAATATTCCAAAAAAGTTCGTTACTGCAGGTGGTCGGAAAAGATACGCTCTTAAGGCAATCTGAACCCTCTATCAAAAAGCGTTTTATAATTTTACCTTCACCACCATCTTTTTTATCACTTCCCCGCCAATCATTGGAGCATGCACATCTTCCGGATAAAAAATAGCAAACTGTAATTCGTGAAGTTCAAAATACGTATCCGGTGTATCATTAAAAAAGATAACATCCTTTTCTGGATTATAGGGCGTTTTTATATCAACACAACTATTGCGTGGTTTCCAGCCAAGCGTTTCGTGGCCCGCGATACAAACCTGGATGTCTATGCAGTGATCATGCGCTTCAAATTTTGCGTCTGCTTTTTCAGTTCCTTTTTTTTCAGAAACAGACGCATGAAGATTATCGCCATCTACGGGATATTTGCCAATTTCTATTTCTCGCAGGTTTTGGTTTTTTATAAATTCAAATGCCTCTGCAAAAAGAGGATGAACATGAATATATTTTTCGGCATTTGATAAGGCATCAACAATCATACTTTTAATTTTAACTGGATTTAAAAATGTTTCAACATTTGCATCAACCTGCAAACCACTATTCACCATTGACCATTCACGATTGATGACGCACGATTCACCACTCACCTTTGCACCCTTCCTGATGCATCACCTTTCATCAAACCCTTTACCTCACTTAATGTAGCATGATTGATATCGCCCGGTATCGTATGTTTCAATGCAGATGCGGCTACGCCGAATTCAGCGGCATCTTTCAAATTCATACCGGTCACTAATCCGTAAATAAATCCGCTTGCAAAAGAATCCCCGCTACCTACCCGGTCTACAATGCGCACGGAATATTCTTTTGAATGATAAAATTCAGCTCCGTCGTAAACCAATGCGCTCCATCCATTGTCAGAAGCGCTGTAGCTTTCGCGCAATGTGGAAGCGATATATTTAAAACCAAATTTATCTTTCATCTGTTGAAAAACGTCTTTGTAACCGTCAAGATTTAATTCGCCTTTGGTGACATCTGTGCCTTTACTTTTAAATCCTAATGTGGTTTCAGCATCTTCCTCATTGCCGATGCACACATCTACATACTGGCATAGATTGGTCATTACTTCTTTAGCCTTTTCTTTGCTCCACAATTTTTTGCGATAATTAAGATCAATACTTGTTGTGATTCCTTTTGCCCTCGCAGCTTTCAGTGCAGCTTCGGTAAGTGCTGCCGCTTTATCACTCAGTGCCGGCGTGATGCCTGTTGTATGGAACCATGAAGCGCCATCCAATATTTTATCAAAATCAAAATCTGAAATTTCAGCTTCTGAAATGGCCGCATCTGCCCTGTCATAAATTACCTGTGAAGCACGCATTGAAGCGCCGGTTTCTAAAAAATAAATACCAAGCCTTTTTCCGCCACGGGCCACATGCTGAGTATCTACTCCATAACGTCTTAAATGATTGATGGCTGATTGGCCTATAGCATTATCAGGAACTTTTGAAACAAAAACCCCATCCAACCCGTAATTACAAAGAGCCGCCGATACATTGGCTTCGCCGCCGCCATAAGTAACATCAAGGCTGTCTGCCTGCACAAATCTTTTAAAATCCGGAGTAGATAAACGAAGCATAATTTCTCCAAGTGTTACAACTTTTTTTGACATGGCTTATTTTTAATTTTATTTATAATTGAATTGAATTGAAACTTTCAAAGTATTGTCAAATCTCTTTCTTATTTGTTTAAAGAACAAAAATACACACAACAATTTTTGAAAAAAATACGAGAACGATTGCGTAAAAAAAAATTGCTTAATAGCAATAAATCCAATAACATTGTTCAATTATAAAACATAAACTCATGAGTAAGAAAACAGATCTATTGAAATTGATTCCGGAACAAGGTGTTTTGCCTCTTTATTTTTACAAGGATACCGAAGTAAGCCTGCAGGTTTTGCGCACCCTGTACAAAGCAGGAATAAGAGCCATAGAATATACCAATCGCGGGGAAGCTGCCTTGCAAAATTTTTCAAAAATGCGTGAAGTTTGCAACAAGGAATTAAGCGGTATGTACCTCGGTATCGGAACTATCAAAACAGGTGAAGCGGCTCAATCGTTTATTGATGTGGGCGCCGATTTTATAATCTGTCCTGGTCTTGTGGAAGCCGTTGCCAACGTAGCGGATAAAAACAACATGCTTTGGGTGCCGGGATGTATGACGCCCAGTGAAATTATTCATGCAGAAAATATGGGCGCTAAGATGATCAAACTTTTTCCCGGAAATATATTAGGCCCGGAATTTATGAGCGCCATAAAAGCTTTGTTCCCGGATCTTCTTTTTATGCCTACAGGAGGTGTAGATTTAGACAAAGAAAATATTGCATCGTGGCTAAAATCAGGTGTGTGTGCCGTAGGAATGGGAAGTAAACTTATCAGCAACAAATTGTTGGAACAAAAAGATTATGCAAAAATGGGAGAGTTAACGCGTCAGGCTTTGGATATTCTGAAGTCGCTTCGATAATTGTTACAGTTTTAACGACCCTGAATTTCTGTTCCCGGTAAATAAACAAATAGCAGCAATTTTTATTTTGTGGCCAAAAAAAAAGGGCAAAAATGGTTGCCCTTTAAAGTTTCTTTTTCAAATTCGTGATTTTAATCCGATGCGGAAATTCATTTTAATTTTATGAATTATTGTTTTTTAACAAATCTATATTACCTTCATCGTCCAATTAAAAAAAGGATGAAACAAAACGTGATTAAAAATTCTTCTTCTGAACCGGCAATATTGCTTGCCTCTGCAATTCGTACCATCACAACCCGCTAGGGTTGTACATTTCTATATCATCCACCGGGCTCCAAAGCTTTAATTTACATTAAAGGTAATTCCAAAAGATTCATTTTATTAATTATTAAAAGATATGCGTGTACTAAAATTCGGCGGTTCATCTGTAGCAAATGCCGAAAATATAAACAAGATCATTTCGATATTGAAGGATCGGTCTGAAAAGGAAAAATTAGTGGTAGTAGTTTCCGCGTTGGGTGGTACTACGGATGCTTTGCTCAATAGCGTGATAACCGCTTCTAAAGGCGACGAGAAATATAAAGACGAGCTGCGTAAGATTGAAAGCCGTCATTTGGAGGTAGCAAAACAATTAATACCTGTGGCGAACCAGAGCAGGGTCTTAAGCATGATAATGCAACATTGCAATGAGATGGAGGATATTTGCACTAGTGTATTTTTACTAAAAGAATTAACATCCAGAACCAGGGACAGGATGATGAGTTACGGAGAATTACTTTCTTCCCAAATTATTGCAGCAAAATTTCAATCTTCAGGTTTCGAAAATAAATGGGTAGATACAAGAAAATTGATAACAACCAATTCGCATTATGAAAATGCGGTGGTAGATTTTGAATTGACTAATAAAAAAATCAAAGATTATTTTGCTGCGTCAAAAGATTCTTTTTTTGTAGCGCCCGGATTTATAGCTTCGGATAGCAATGGCATTACGACTACCCTGGGAAGGGGCGGCTCAGACTATACCGCTTCAATTATCGCATCTGCCTTAGATGCCGTTGCGTTGGAGATATGGACTGATGTAAGTGGAATGATGACCGCTGATCCGCGACTGGTAAGCAATGCAAAGATTATTCCTCATATATTGTACCGCGAAGCAATGGAGCTTTCTCATTTTGGCGCTAAGGTTATTTATCCGCCTACGATTCAGCCGGTGATGATGAAAAACATTCCGGTTTGGGTTAAAAGTACTTTTGCACCCGGCGAACATGGTACGTTGATTGAGAATTCCATTGTTAAGAATAATAGCAGTGTCCGGGGTATTTCCAGCATCAACAAGATCGCGTTGTTAAGCCTTGAGGGAAGCGGGATGGCAGGTATTCCCGGGTTTTCTAAAAGGCTTTTTGAAACTTTAGCAAACGAACAAATAAACGTGATTTTAATTACGCAAAGTTCATCGGAACATTCCATTTGTGTCGGTATTGAGGAGCTGTATGCAGAGAGTGCAAAAGCTGCGGTGGATAAGGCTTTTGACTATGAAATAGAAAAACATAAAGTAGAACCTTTAAAGATAGAAAAGGAGCTTGCTATCATAGCGCTGGTGGGTGATAAGATGAAAAGCCATCCCGGCATCAGCGGGAAAATGTTCAGCGCTTTAGGGAGAAACGGTGTAAATGTGAGAGCAATTTCACAAGGATCTTCTGAAAGGAATATTTCCGCGGTAATTGCTGCGAACGATGTGAAAAAAGCCGTGAACGTACTTCATGAAGCGTTTTTTGAAACTACCTATAAGCAGGTGAATTTATTTATAACCGGTGTGGGAAACGTAGGGTCACGGTTGCTGGCACAGTTGTCGCAGCAAAATCAATACCTTCAAAAGAATCTTCGTTTAGCCATAAGAGTTATAGGAATCGCTAACAGCAAAAAAATGGTTTTTAATGAAAAAGGGATTGATTTAAAAAACTGGAAAGAGTTGCTTCTTGGCGGAGATAAAATGTCGCTTTCAGAATTTGTCAATGCAATGCAGGAAATGAATATGCGCAATTCTGTTTTTGTGGATGTAACAGCCAATGAAAATATTGCAAAACACTATGCAGAGATATTGCAGAAAAGCATCTCTATTGTTGCCTGCAATAAAATTGCTGCTTCGTCTTCCTATGGTTATTATGAAAAGCTGAAAAGCCTTGCGCGCGAATTCAACGGCCATTTTCTTT
>Ga0134126_10002498_pt1 | contig 23161 bp, 20 predicted proteins | sample KB31752_FD_96881 | JGI IMG/M metagenome (GOLD analysis project Ga0134126, IMG submission 96881) | Terrestrial soil microbial communities with excess Nitrogen fertilizer from Kellogg Biological Station, Michigan, USA - KB3-175-2 | ecosystem: Environmental > Terrestrial > Soil > Unclassified ... | reverse complement strand
TCGATCCCGGGCGTGTACGGCGGCTTCGTCGACAAGATCCCCTTCGGCGCCGTCGTGAACAAGGCGCTCACGGTGCGGTCGGGGCAGACTCACGTGCAGCGCTACATGCGCCCGTTGCTCGAGCTCATCGAGAAGGGCTCGATCGATCCGGGATTCGTGGTGACGCACCGGCTCGCTCTGGAGGAGGCGCCGCGCGCCTACCGCATGTTCCGCGACAAGCAGGACAGCTGCATCAAGGTCGTATTGAAGCCCTGGGCGGACGTGCCGACCGTCGAAGCGGAAAAAGTCGAGGAGACCGGCCGCATTCTCCACTAGCGTTTGCCGGTTCTCGTCACATCGCCGACGGTCTCCAGAATGACCCGCGCGCCGTTCTCCAGGAGGTAGGCCCGGAACGCGGAGGCGATGGGGGAGAGGATCTTCTCGCGCAGGTGGATCACGTACCAGTCGCGCACGATCGGCAAACCCGCGACATCGAGAATCGCGAGCTTGCCCGCTCCGGCCTCGAGCCCGATGGTGTGTGAGGAGATGAAGCTCAGGCCCATGCCGGCCATCACTGCCTGCTTGATGGTCTCGTTGCTGCTCACCTCCATGGAGGTGCGGAATGGCACCGCGCGCTCGCGAAAGACGTGTTCCATCGATGCGCGCGTGCCCGAGCCCTGCTCACGGATGATGAAGCTCTCGCGCATCAGTGACCTCAGTGGGATACGGCGGCGGCGGGCGAGGGGGTGGTCCGGGGAGGCGATGATGACGAAGGGATGGCGGGCGAATGGCTCTGCGGTGGTATCGAGCTCGCGCGGCGGCCGTCCCATGATGACGAGGTCGAGCTCGTTCGCGCCGAGGAGTTTCACGATCTCCTCGCGATTGGCGACGGTGAATTTGATCGTGACTTCCGGATAAGCCGGTGTGAACGCCGAGAGCAGCGTGGGGGCGAAGTACTTCGCCGTGCTCACGGCTCCGAGCTTCAACTCGCCGCGCTTCAAGCCCCGCATCGCGGCGAGCGTCTCGCCCGCCTCGCGCAGCAGCTCAGTCACCTGAGTCGCGTAACGCAGCAGCTCCGTGCCCGCGGGCGCGAGGCGGATCCTACGGCCGATCTGCTCGAAGAGTGGCATGCCGACCTCCTCCTCCAGCAGGCTGACCTGTTGGGAAACGGCGGGCTGTGTCAGGTGCAGCTCCTGCGCCGCGCGCGTGAAGGAAAGATGCCGCGCCACAGCGGCGAATACGCGCATTTGTCTTAGCGTTACGTTACGCATCCATAAGTATCTCTTATCGAGATGCCAATAATATCTAACTAGACCTAATACAAATCAAGGCCGAGGATCGCCCCGTACCCCAACCGAGCATCCGTGGGAGCCCCGCATGAGAGTCCTCGATGACAGCAAGCGTGCCAAGACCGGCGCCGCCCGTTACCGGCCCGGAGTGCTGAAGTATGCGCAAATGGGTTACTGGAACCCTGAATACTCCCCGGCCGCGACCGATGTGCTGGCCCTCTTTCGCATCACCCCGCAGGAAGGCGTCGAGCCGGAGGAGGCCGCGGCGGCGGTGGCCGGCGAGTCCTCGACGGCTACCTGGACCGTCGTATGGACGGACCGACTGACGGCCTGCGACCGGTACCGGGCGAAGGCCTACCGGGTGGAGCCGGTGCCGGGCGCTCCGGGACAATACTTCGCCTACGTCGCCTACGACCTCGACCTCTTCGAGCCGGGCTCGATCGCGAACCTGAGCGCGTCGGTCATCGGGAACGTCTTCGGCTTCAAGCCGCTCAAGGCGCTGCGGCTCGAGGACATGCGCTTCCCAGCCGCCTACGTCAAGACCTTCGCCGGACCGCCGACCGGGATCGTGGTCGAGCGCGAGCGGCTCGACAAGTTCGGCCGGCCGCTCCTAGGGGCGACCGTCAAGCCGAAACTCGGGCTGTCCGGCAAGAACTACGGCCGCGTCGTCTACGAGGCGCTGAAGGGCGGCCTCGATTTCACCAAGGACGACGAGAACATCAACTCCCAACCTTTCATGCACTGGCGTGACCGCTTCCTCTACTGCATGGAGGCCGTCAACCGTGCGCAGGCTGCCACCGGCGAGGTAAAGGGGACCTACCTCAATGTGACCGCCGGAACCATGGAGGAGATGTACGAGCGGGCGGAGTTCGCGAAGGAGCTGGGCTCGGTGATCGTCATGATCGACCTCGTGATCGGCTACACCGCGATCCAGTCGATGTCGCGCTGGGCGCGCCGCAACGACATGATCCTGCACCTGCACCGCGCGGGCCACTCGACCTACACCCGCCAGAAGACCCACGGCGTCTCCTTCCGCGTGATCTCGAAGTGGATGCGCCTCGCGGGCGTCGACCACATCCATGCCGGCACCGTGGTCGGCAAGCTCGAGGGCGATCCCAACTCCGTGCAGGGCTTCTACAACGTGCTGCGCGAAGGCCGCAACCCGCAGGATCTGCAGCGCGGCATTTTCTTCGAGCAGGACTGGGCAGGACTGCACGGCGTCATGCCCGTCGCCTCCGGCGGCATCCACGCGGGCCAGATGCACCAGTTGCTGCACTATCTGGGCGAGGACGTGGTGTTGCAGTTCGGCGGTGGCACGATCGGCCATCCGATGGGCATAGCGGCCGGGGCGATTGCCAACCGCGTCGCACTCGAGGCCATGGTGCTCGCGCGCAACGAGGGCAGGGACATCTGGAACGAAGGCCCCGAGATCCTTGCCGCGGCCGCGAAGGACTGCGCGCCCCTGAAGGCTGCCCTCGATGTCTGGGGCGAAGTGACCTTCAACTACACGAGCACCGACGCGCCCGATTTCGTACCCACGCCGGCCGTCGCCTGAGGAGTCAGCCATGAGAGTCACCCAAGGCACTTTCTCCTTCCTGCCCGACCTCACCGACGAGCAGATCGCCAAGCAGGTCGAGTACTGTCTCGGCAAGGGCTGGGCGGTGTCCATCGAGTACACGGACGATCCGCATCCGCGCAACACGTATTGGGAGATGTTCGGTACGCCGATGTTCGACATCCGCGACGCCGCTGGGGTCATGACGGAGGTGACTGCCTGCCGCAAGACGTTTCCCAACCATTACATCAAGATCAACGCGTTCGATTCCACGCGCGGGCGAGAGTCGTTGCGGCTGTCGTTCATCATCGGCCGCCCGGCGGCGGAGCCGGGATTCGATCTGGTGCGCCAGGAGGGACCCGGCCGCACCGTGCGCTACACGACTCGCTCGTATGCGACGGAGCGACCCGAGGGAGAGCGGTATTGAGCGCTTATGAACACAAGAGCCGATGCAACGCAGGCGGGTGACGGGTCTCTCGATCTCGAGGCGGCCTACCGCGACTCTCATGTCGGGGAGGTGCTGGACAGCCTCGATCGCGAGCTCGTAGGCCTGACCCCGGTCAAGAGCCGCATCCGCGACATCGCCGCGCTGCTGCTCATCGACAAGCTGCGGCGGGGCGTGGGCCTCTCCTCCGGCCCGCCGGCGCTGCACATGTCCTTCACGGGCAACCCCGGCACGGGCAAGACCACGGTGGCGATGCGCATGGCGGAGATCCTCCATCGCCTCGGCTATGTGCGCAAAGGGCATCTCATCGCCGTGACGCGCGATGACTTGGTCGGACAGTACATCGGGCACACGGCGCCGAAGACGCGTGAAGTCCTGAAGCGGGCGATGGGCGGCGTGCTCTTCATCGACGAGGCGTACTACCTCTATCGTCCGGATAACGAGCGCGACTACGGCCAGGAGGCGATCGAGATCCTGCTGCAGGTGATGGAGAGCCAGCGCGACGACCTGGTCGTGATCCTGGCCGGCTACAAGGACAGGATGGAGACGTTCTTCCGCAGCAACCCGGGCATGTCCTCACGCATCGCGCATCACATCGACTTTCCGGACTACTCGCCCGGGGAGCTGCTCGCGATCGCGAGGCTGATGCTGGAGCAGATGCAGTATCGCCTGAGCGCGCAAGCGGATGAGGCGCTGCGGGAATACATCGAGAAGCGGCGCGCGCAGCCGCATTTCGCGAATGCAAGGTCGATCCGCAACGCGCTCGATCGTGCGCGGCTGCGGCAGGCGAGCCGGCTCTTCGAGCGCAAGGGCGGAGCGATCTCACTGCAGGACCTGCAGACGATCGAGGAGCCGGACCTGCGGGCGAGTCGGGTATTCCGGGAGCAGCACAACTGAAGGGGGCGAGCGTGACTACCAACAGCATGTTCAATACCGGCACCATCACACGGTTTCTCATAGAGGAGCAGAGGCTGCTCAATGCGGCGGCGGGCACGGGTGGGCCGACCGGCAGCTTCACGGCCATCGTCAATGACGTGCGTCTCGCCTGTAAGCGCATCGCGACACTGATAGGCAAGGGCGCGCTGGCGAACGCGCTGGGCGATGCGGGAAGCGTCAATGTCCAGGGCGAGACACAGATGAAACTCGACGTGCTCGCGAACGAGATATTCGTGCGCACCAACGAGTGGGGCGGGCAGCTGGCGGGGATGCTTTCGGAGGAAGAGGAGCAGCCATACCCAATACCGGATGCCTATCCGCGCGGACGCTACCTGTTGCTCTTTGATCCGCTCGATGGCTCGTCCAATATCGACGTCAACGGCTCCGTCGGAAGCATCTTCTCAGTGTTGAAATGCCCGGAGGGGGTCTGCGAGCCGACCGAGACGGACTTCCTGCAGCCCGGAAGCGCGCAGGTCTGCGCGGGATATGCGATCTACGGGCCCGCGACCATGCTGGTGCTCTCCACCGGACGCGGCGTCAACGGCTTCACGCTCGATCGTGAGATCGGGGAATTCATGCTGACGCACCCGAATCTGCGCGTGCCCGAGACGACTTCCGAGTTCGCGATCAACGCGTCCAATTCCCGGCACTGGGAGCCGGCCATCCGCCGGTACGTTAATGAGTGTCTCGCGGGACAGAGCGGGCCGCGCGGCACCGATTTCAACATGCGCTGGATCGCCTCGCTGGTAGCCGAGACGCACCGCATCCTCATGCGCGGCGGCGTATTCATGTATCCGCGCGACCGCAAGGATCCGGCGAGGCCCGGCCGGCTGCGACTGCTCTACGAAGCCAACCCCATCGGCTACCTGATCGAACAGGCCGGCGGGCGCGCGAGCACCGGCCTCGGGCCCATACTCGATGTCGTTCCCGAAAGTCTGCACCAGCGCATCAGCTTCGTCTTCGGCGCGCGCTCGGAGGTCGAGCGCATCGAGAGCTATCACCGGGACCACAACGAGTTCGAGCTCGATGCGCCGCTCTTCGCCGCGCGCGGGCTCTTCACCCAGCACGTTTGACCGAGGCGATCACTCATGTCCGCGCGTCATCCGATCATTGCAGTCACCGGCTCCTCGGGAGCCGGCACGACCTCGGTCAGCAAGACCTTCGAGCAGATCTTCCGCCGCGAGCGCCTCACGGCGGCGTTCGTCGAAGGCGACAGCTTCCATCGCTACGATCGCGCGGGAATGAAGGAACAGCTCGCGGATGCGATTGCCCGCGGCGATCAGCGGTTCAGTCACTTCGGCCCACAGGCGAACCTGTTCGCCGAGCTGGAGGAGCTGTTCCGCGGCTATGCGGAGAGCGGCACCGGGAAGGTTCGCAAGTACCTGCATGACGACGTCGAAGCTGCCCGCCATGGGCAGAAGGCGGGCACGTTCACAGAGTGGGAGGATGTCCTGCGTGATACGGATCTGCTCTTCTACGAGGGCCTGCACGGCGCCGTGGTGACGGAAGAGGTCGACATCGCGCAGCACGTCGACCTGCTGATCGGCGTCACCCCGGTCATCAACCTGGAGTGGATCCAGAAGCTCCACCGCGACAAGTCTACGCGCGGCTATTCCGCGGAAGCGGTCACCGACACGATCCTGCGCCGCATGCCGGATTACGTGAGTTACATCTGTCCGCAGTTCTCGCGCACGCACATCAACTTCCAGCGCGTCCCGGTCGTGGATACGTCGAATCCGTTCATCGCGCGGTTCATCCCCACGCCTGACGAGTCGTTCCTCGCCATCCGCTTCGCGAACCCGCGCGGGATCGACTTTCCTTACCTGCTCTCGATGTTGCACGACTCCTTCATGTCGCGGCCCAATACCATCGTCTGCCCGGGCGGCAAGATGGACCTGGCCATGCAGCTCATCTTCACCCCCATGATCTGGAGGTTGATGGAGAGGCGCAAGGACTGCGTGGCACGCGAGCGAGGGAGGGTCAGTGCATGAGCCTGGCGGCCGGAAACGCGGCTCGCGCCGCGCCGCCAGCAGGAGAGAGGTCAGATGCCAGGGGACTGCGCATCGAGGCATTGATTTTTGACGTCGATGGCACGCTTGCAGACACGGAGGAGGCTCACCGCCAGGCGTTCAACGACGCATTCCGCGCGCATGGACTCGACTTCTGTTGGAGTACCGAGCTTTATCGCGAGCTCCTGCAGGTGACCGGCGGTAAGGAGCGCCTGGCGGCTTTTTTCTATCGAACCCGCCTCACGGCGAGCGACCGCATACTGCTGTCCGGCCTCATTCCCCGGCTGCACGCGACCAAGACATCGTTCTACAGAGAAAGCATGGAACGCGGCAGGGTGCCGCTACGATCCGGCGTCCGCCGGCTGATGGCCGAGGCGCGCGCCGCGGGCGTGAGGCTGGCCATCGCCTCTACGACCTCGTCGGACAATGTGTCGGCCCTCCTGGAGGGGGCGCTCGGTTACGGGGCGTTGAATGAGTTCAGCGTCATTGCCACCGGCGATGCTGTATCACGCAAGAAACCCGCTCCCGACATCTATCTGCTCGCGCTCAGCCGGCTCGGCATCACGGCCCGGCGCGCCGTCGCATTCGAGGACTCGGCGATCGGCGTGGCGGCGGCGAAGGCGGCAGGCCTGCTAACGGTGGCTACGCCGAGCGACTGGACACGGGAAGAGGATCTCGCCGCGGCGGACCTGGTGCTGCCGTGTCTCGCCGATCCCGCCTCGCCGCTGGGGCCTGCCGACGCGTGGCGCATCGGCGCGCCTTATCTCGGGCTCGAGCAGCTCGCCATCTTTCACGCCGCGACCCTGCCGCGGGTCGCGCATTCCGGTTGATCACTCACACTGACACGGGGAGAACGGCATGGCATTCATCTCGCTGCGACAGCTGCTCGATCATGCTGCGGAGTTCGGCTACGGCATTCCGGCGTTCAACATCAACAACATGGAGCAGGTGCAGGCGATCATGCAGGCGGCGGCCGAGAGCGACAGCCCGGCGATTCTGCAGGCATCCGCCGGTGCGCGCGGCTATGCCGGAGAGCCTTTCCTGCGGCACATCGCCCAGGCCGCGGCCGAGACCTGGCCGCAGATCCCGCTCGTGATGCATCAGGACCATGGCGCAAGCCCCGCGGTATGCCAGGCGTCCATCCGCTCCGGGTTCACGAGTGTGATGATGGACGGATCGCTGCGGGAGGACATGAAGACGCCGGCCCCGTACGAATACAACGTGGAGGTCACGGGTCGCGTGGCCGACATGGCGCACGCTGTAGGCGTGTCGGTCGAGGGCGAGCTCGGCTGCCTGGGATCGCTGGAGTCGGGGCAGGCAGGGGAGGAGGACGGCGTGGGAGCCGAGGGAACCCTCACCCGGGAGCAACTTCTGACCGATCCCGCCCAGTGCGTCGACTTCGTCGAGCGCACCGGGGTCGATGCGCTCGCCATTGCGATCGGCACCTCCCACGGCGCCTACAAGTTCTCACGCAAGCCGACGCGCGAAGTACTTGCTATCCCGCGCATCGCGGAGATCCATCGTGCGATCCCCAACACCCATCTGGTCATGCACGGCTCCTCATCGGTCCCGCAGGAATGGCTGGCGCTCCTGCGCCAGCACGGCGGTGACATTCCCGAAACCTACGGCGTACCGGTGGAGGAGATCCAGGAGGGCATCCGTCACGGTGTTCGCAAGGTGAACATCGATACGGACATTCGCATTGCGATGACTGCGGCGGTACGGCGGTCGCTGGATGCCAATCCCGCCGACTTCGATCCACGCAAGTTTCTCAAGGCCGCGACCGCCGCGGCGCGCGAGATCTGCAAAGCGCGCTTCGAGGCGTTTGGCTGCGCGGGCCAGGCTTCGCGTATTCACCCGCTGCCGCTCGAGCAGATGGCCGAGCGCTACGGACGCCGGGAGCGGCTGCGCCGGGTGGGTTGAGGAGGGCCGGGCGAGTTGCTTCGGCTGCGCTATGCGGTGCAGGCGCCCCCGCGGTTTGCTCAGCTCGGCTTTTTGGGTCCCCCGGAGGCGCCGCCGCGGCTCGATGCGCTCTCGCGCTGCCCGTTGCCCTCATCTTTAAGTGTGCGAACCTCGTCCGCGAAGTACAGCGGCCTCGCTCCCTCACCGGTTGAAGGCTCGACGGCGAACAGCAGGTCGGTCAGCTCGTCCGCGTGCTCTTCCTCCTTGGCGAGGATGTCCTCCATCATGACCCGAGATGTCGGGTCACGCTCCCCGAAATAGCGGATCATCTCCCGGTAGCTCTCGACGGCGATGCGCTCTGCGATCAGGTCCTCGCGGATCATGTCCGCTAGCGAGTTGCCTTCGCGGTACTCACTATGGCTGAGGTCCGTGAGCTTCGCCGGATTCATCTCCGGCTTGCCGCCGAGCTGCTTGATCCGCTCGGCGATGCGCTCGGCATGCTCCTGCTCCTCGCGCGCGTGCTCCTTGAACTCCTCCTTCACGGCCTGGGAATGGATGCCGGTCGCCATGAAGTAGTGGAACTGGTAACGCAGCGTGCAGACGAGCTCGGTGGCGAGCGCTTCGTTGAGAATCCGGATCGACTGCTCGCGATCGAGCTGATAGTCCGGGGTGATCGCCCCTTGTGAGATGTGCTGGCGCGCGCGCTCGCGAAGCGCCTGTATCTGCTCGAGATGGGTCATTGCCGGTCTCCTTTTACCCGTCGATCGCCCGCGCCCGACGGCACGCGGCTGCGAGCGGATGTATCGGTAGCGAAGCAAAGTGCGAGCCCATCCGAGGTGCCGCACTGGAGAGAGCGACGTCGTGCCGCTAATACCAATACAGAACCAATGTGCGGTGCGTCTGACGCTCACCACGGCGTAACTCTTTAATGCAGCGAAGAAATTCCGTTGCAGCGCAACTTGGTCTCTGCTTGTGTGGCATTCGCCAGCAAGTGGTACTAGAATGGCACCTAAATGGTCATGCTCATGAGCTGTCCAAACGAGGATGACAGCCATGCAATTTCAGGCCGGAAGGTCGCGACAAAGACAAACGGCCCGCCCGTCCGGCGGGCATTGCTTCAACGACTACATGGGTGGGTAACTTATGAGAATCCAGAGGTCTACGTTGGTCGGAACAGCCGTCGCGCTGGCGCTATTCGGAGGAAATCTCCCGCCGGTTGCCCACGCGGATGGCCAGAGCAGTCCGGCTCAGGGCCAACGAAAACCTGGCACCATGCTCGCATCTGCCAACGGCTCCGGCGGCTCGACAGATGGTCAGGCAAGCGCAAGTAGCGGCCAACCGCAACCTGCCGCAACGGCTTCAGCTCCAGAAGAAACGAATGTCCTCAACCCCATTGTCGTGACCGGGTCGGCTTACCCCGAGCGCCGGTTCGATGTGTCATACGCAGTCAACTCGCTTACGGCCGACAAGATCAAAGAGCTCGCGCCTTCGAGCTATTCGGATCTTCTGGGTGATGTTCCCGGCATCCAGGTGGAATCGACCGGCGGCGACGCCGAGAACGTCACCCGCGTGCGCGGCATCCCCGGCGACCGTACCGGCCTGATCGTCGAGCAGGACGGTCTGCCGCTGTGGCCACAAACCGACGGCCTCTTTTTCGATTCCACGGATGGCATGAACAGGTTCGATCTGATGACCCAGCGGGTAGAAATCGTTCGCGGCGGGCCTGCGCCGGTTTACGCGAGCAGTGCGACGGCGATCGCCAACAACATCACCGTCAGCGGCGGACCCGTCGCCAAAGGTGCGGCCGAGCTGACCCTGGGCGATACCGGGCTATACAGGGGGGACGTTTATCAATCCGGGCCTTTGAGTGACAGCACCTACTACGCGATTGGCGGGTTTCTTCGCTATAACAACGGCTATCGCGACAATGGCTTTCCCAATGACCGTGGCGGCCAGATCCGCGGGAACATCAAGCATGTTTTCGACACTGGCTGGGTCAAAGTCTCGGCGCAATATCTGGACGATGCCAACGTCTTTTACCTGCCGATCCCGACTGCCGATCCGCGCAATCCATCGGTATCGCTCAATCCCTATATCAACTATTTCACCGGTACCCTGAATTCCCCTGCGCTGCGGGACGCCGGCTTCCAGTATTATGACCAGAATGGCGTTTTGCAGAGCTTCAAGCGGGATCTGTCGAACGGACGTCACATCAAGTTCGGCAATGTGGGACTGGACTACGAGGGGAACTTCAACGGAACGACCGTCGACTTCAAGTCGAGCCTGACCAAAGGCACCCTCACTTTCGATGCATTCTATTCCACGAGCAATCCGGTCGACGGCACCAGCTTCGCCGCGTCCTATCTGGCCGCGGCGCGCACGGCCTTCGGCTCATCCGTCGATCATCTCGGGTACACGATCGCGGGTGTCCCCGGCACGACGGTCTATGACCCTTCGTCCGATTCCGGATTGGTCATGCAGGGCCAATATCGCGCGGTGAATGCGAATTTCTACTCCGACGAAAATGATTTGAGCGCGACACGCCGTTTCGACACCGCCTGGGGATCGCACGACGTGAAAATCGGCGTGAACGGGGCCTTCTGGGGCCTCTCCGGGTTCGAAGCCTTCCAGAACTATCTGGTGCAGGTACGAAGCCAGCCGCAGCTCCTGAACCTGGTTGCCTACTCCAGCAGCGGAGCCATTCTGGGCTCTGTCACCAACAATGGCGTGCTGCAAGCGACTACGACGCTCAATCAGATGTCGCTCGATGCAAAGTCACTGGCCGTATATCTGAACGACACCTGGGCGATCACCGACAAGCTCCGGTTGGACGCCGGCGTCCGCAGCGAGCGATACGACTACACCGGCAACTTGTTCGTGACCTCCAAGCAACCGCTGCCGGGTCCCACCCTGGCAGCCAGCTATGCATTGGGCTTCACCGGAGCGATGCAGAATATCGACGTGAAGCCGACGGCCACCAATTGGACGGTCGGCGTGAACTACGACTTCACGGACTCGATCGGGGTATATGGGCGTACCTCTGAGCTCACCATGCCGCCGCAGCTCGGGAGCTACACGTCTTATCCGCTTGGCTCGACGGTTGCGAGCAAGGCCTATCAATATGAAGTTGGTCTCAAGCTTGCCCATCGGCGCAGCTACCTGTACCTGACCGGCTTCCTCACCGATTTCAATCCGCTCAATGCCTCGTTTCAAACCTTCAATCCGCAGACCGGCGGGCTCACGAACGTCAATTTCCTGGGTACGGCGCGGACAGACGGTGTCGAAGCGGATGGCGACTTGCATCTCGGCGATCTGTTCGATGCCGCCGATGGCGTTTCGCTCCTTGCATCACTCACCGTCTCCAGCCCGGAGTATCGCAACTTTTCGAGTGTGACCGGTGCGAGCGCCGCGGCCATCATGGGCAAGCAGATCGTTCGTGAACCCAAGATTTACGGTCATGTCGGGCCGGCATTTGACACCAAGCTCGGCTTCGACACGGATTTGCGGCTCTACGCGACCTATGAATATGTCGGCAAGCGATATGTCGATGTGCTCAACACGACGGAGCTTCCGTCTTATGGGACGCTGGGCGCGGGCGCGATCGTGACGCGGGGCGAATGGCAGATGCAGGTCGTGGGCGACAATCTCACCGATGCGCATGGGCTGACCGAAGGCAATGTACGCTCGGATGAGTTGGCCGGGCAGGGCACACCGACGGCCATTTACGGCCGCCCGCTCTTTGGCCGCAGCTTCCGCGTCATGATCACCAAGAAGTGGTGAGCAAGTCCCGATTCGCCGCCGCGATTGCGGTGCTCGCGCTCATCTGGCAACCGGGGCAGGCTGCCCCGGTTGCCAATACGCAATGGGCGGCGCTGGCGCACAGGCTGTTTCCCGCTCTCGAAGCGATCCCTGCGGATCGTCTCGATCCTGAGGCTCGTGCCGTGCTGGCGGCGCGGCAATCGAGGATTGACGGCTGTCATCAGGTTGTCGGCTGCGTCCTGAAAGCCTCCCTCTGGACGAACGCCGAGAGCGCCGTATTTACCGGCCATGCAACGAAACTCATTCCTGCCAATGGGTTGTCCGTCGCGGTGCCGGATGACGGTCTTCACGCGCAATTGATGCGTGAGTTTCGAGGCCTGAACGAGATTCTGCGTGTCTATGGGATGAGTGCAAAGCCGCGCTACCCCGAAATCGACGGACCGAATCCCGCCACGGATCCTTCTGAGGCGATGGCCACGCTTCATTCCGCGATAGATCTCGCGGACGCCGCGCGCGATGATCCCGCAGCGCGTCTCGATCCCAGCATCGGGCTCGCGCTGGCCTTGCTCGACGACAACGACCGCGATGATGCCGTCGCCTTCGAGTCGCGTGATGCCAGATACAACGCGGGCGCGCTGGCCAAGGCCAAGGCGCTGGATTGGACGAAATACCGATTTACGGCCATCATCGTACCCGGTATGGGCCCCGATGACTTGTCGACGCCGCTCAGCCCCGGCGGTAAACTGCGCGTCCGCTTGGCGGTCCGGCGCTTCGCCGAAGGGTTGGCGCCATTCATCATCGTCAGCGGTGGCATGGTGCATCCGCGCGGAACCCGTTTCGCTGAGGCGATCCAGATGCGCAAAGCGCTCATCGAGGATTATGGTGTGCCGGGCGACTCCATTGTCGTCGACCCCTACGCCCGGCACACGACAACGAACCTGCGTAATGCGACGCGCAGGCTCGTCGCGTTGGGAGCGCCGCTCGACCGCGATGCACTGATCGTCTCTGATCCCGACCAGATCCGATACATCGAGAGCCGGGAATTCGCCGATCGCAACCAGCGCGTTCTCGGCTACGAGCCTGGTACCATCGGTGCTCAATTGGCACCGTTCGAATTGCCATTCCGCCCCTCGCGGGCGTCGCTGCGGGTAGATCCCATGGACCCCCTGGATCCCTGAGCACCCGAGATGCCACCGCTAGACCGCCTTGCGAGATCGGAGCTGTTTCCGACCACGATCTGGCAGGGTCGCGCTACGGAATTGGCAGCTCGATTCCCGGAATGGATCGCGCTCGTCCATGAGTTGCGTGCCTCTTCGCCGGAGCCTGCGGGGCGGACAAACCGGCAGGGCTGGAACAGCCGGGACATGGATATCCTCGGCCGTGGCCCGTTCGCGGATTTGCAGGCGCTGCTCACGCGGGTGGTCCGCGTTGCGCTCGAAGAGGTCATGAGTGCACCGCCGGATTTCAAGCTCCAGTCCTGGATCAACATGCATGACAAGGGCGGGTTCAATTTTCCGCACATGCATGAGGGATGCTTGATCAGCGGTTGCTTTTATCTGCGCGTGCCGGAAGGGTCTGGAGGCTTGATGTTCCGTGATCCCAGGCCCGGCGCCGCCAATGCGCGCATCAAGGGACGCGGTGCGAACGCCCATCGCGATATTCACCTGGCGCCGTCGGACGGGCTGTTCGTGCTCTTCCCATCCTGGCTCGAGCATTACGTGGAACCGCACCGCGGCGATGAGGCGCGCATTGCAATCGCCTTCAATGCTATCGAAGCCTGAGGGTTTACCGCGCGCCCAATAGTCTCGTGGTCAGGCCGGCGCCGCTGCGCCATTAGCGGTTGAACGTCCGTCGATCCAGGTGTCGATGACGTTGAGATGGTCGTCAGCCAGGACCAGGTTGGCGCGGTAGCCCGGCTCGATGCGGCCCAGCTCGTGGGACAGGCCGAGAAACTCGGCTGGGTAGAGGCTGGCCATGCGCACCGCTTCCGGCAGCGAAATACCGAGCAGGGAGACGGCATTGCGCACGCAGCTCGCCATGTCGATGTTGGAGCCGGCCAGACGGCCGTCTTCGTCCAGACAGGCGGTGCCCGACACGGTGATGTTGCGGCCCTGCAGCTTGAAGGAGCGGGCGTCGGTACCGAGGCTCGACATGGCGTCGGTGACTAGCATGAACCGGTTTGCTGGCTTGCAGCGCATCGCCAGCCGAAGCACGACGGGAGAGATGTGCTCACCGTCGACGATGATGCCGCACCAGCTGTCGAGGCTCTCCAGGGCCGCGCCGACGACGCCAGGCTCGCGACCCGTGAGCTGCGACATCGCGTTGAAGAGGTGCGTGAAGCCTGTCAGCCCATGACGGAGTGCCTGTACGACCTCCAGATACGTGGCGTTCGTATGGCCGGCGGAGACGATGACTCCCGCGGTCGTCAGCTTCCGGATGATGTCCGGTGTCGTCATTTCCGGAGCCAACGTGACCAGGGTGCGTCCAGTGCGGAGCGAGGTGAGCAATCCCACGGCGCTGGCGTCGAGCTCACGGAGCTTTGCCGGGTCGTGCACACCTTTACGCTCGACATTGAGGAAAGGACCCTCGATGTGGATGCCGAGAACGCCCGGTACGCCGGCCTCAATGGCACTGCGTACCGCGGCGATTGCACGCGCTACGACATCCAGGTCCGCGCTGATCAGCGTGGGCATGAACCCTGTAGTGCCGAAGCGCCAGTGCGCATGTCCGATCTGCCTGATAGCCTCGACGCTCGGCGAGTCGTTGAACAGCACACCGCCGCCGCCATTCACCTGCGAGTCGATGAAGCCCGGCAGCAGCAGGTTGCCGCGGAGGTCGACCTGGATCGCCCCGCGACAGCTCGGATGACTTTCGGGAACGATGTCGAGAATGCGGCTGCCCTCGAGCAGCACGCACTGTCGTGCGACGAGCGCCTGCTCGCGCAGCACCCGTCCGTTGAGAAGCGCGATGGGCATCAAACGGTCTCGGTCACTTTTCTCAGGTTGGGCGGCCGGTCGGGATCGAGGCCACGGGCCAGGGACAGGGCGTTCGCCATGCGGTAAAAGGCTTGTGCGATCAGCATGGGCTCAATGACAGGGTGTGCGGCGTCCGAGGCGAGGTTCAGGGCCCCCTGACAGCGCGAGCCGGCGATGATGACGTCGGCCTTGCGGGCGACGAGCTCTTCGGCGAGGGCTTCAACGCCGGCGCGGGCCTCATCGTTCTGGGAGAAGACGAGCACGGGGAAACCGGGGCGCACCAGTGCCATGGGGCCATGGCGCAGCTCCGCGGCGCTCACTGCCTCGGCATGTAGTCCACAGGTTTCCTTGAGCTTGAGTGCCGCCTCCTGCGCCACGCCGAGTCCCATTCCCCGGCCGACCACGAAGAGACCGGTGGCTGATTTCAAACGCTCGACCGCCGCGCTCCAGTCGAGACTCCAGGCGCGCTCGAGGTGTCTCGGCGCCTTGCGGATCTCCTCGGAAAGCTCCCGATCGTCGGCCCAACATGCCACCAGGTGGACGATCGCGGCCAGCGACGCGATGAAGGATTTGGTCGCCGCCACGCTCGTCTCCGCGCCGGCGCAGAGCGGTACCACGTGATCGGCGCGATGCGCGAGCGGCGAATCCGTGGCGTTGACGAGTGCCACGACCATCGCGCCGGCCTCCCGCGCCTTGCCCACCGCGGCAAGGATATCCGGGCTGGCGCCCGACTGGGAGATGGCCAGGCACACGGAGTTGCTGAGATCAGGGCGAGTGTCGTAGACGGAGCTGACGGATGGCGCGGCGGAGGAGGTGAGTACGCCGAGCCGCGTCTCGATCAGATACTTCGCGAAAGTCGCCGCGTGGTCGGAGCTGCCGCGAGCACAGGTCACGACAGCGCGCGGCGCGAGCCGCCGCAGCCGCTCGCCGAGCCGTTGCATCCTCTCCGCGTTGGAGAAGAGCTGATCGCGAACGGCTTGCGCCGCCTGTCCGGCCTCGACATGCATGCGGGTGGACATCTGGCGCTCGCTCACGACGAGACGCTCAATTCGGCGACGAAATCGTAGATCTCGCCCCGGTAATAAGTCTGAGTGAACTCCACGGCACCGCCGTCCTTGAGAAAACCCAGCCGCTCGACCAGCAGGCCGGCATCCCTCTCCTTCGCCTTCAAGAGCTCGGCCTGCTCGGCGGCCAACAGGACTGCACGCAGCCGCTGCAATGCGCGTACCGGGCGGCTGCCGGCGCGCTCCAGCGCTTCGTACAATGAGGACTCCACCGCATCGATCGAAGGGAGGCACGAGGCGAGCACGGTCGCGTACTCCACCGCCATCGGCGTATCGTCCGCGAAGCGGATGCGATGAAAGCGATACACAGGCGTACCGGGACTCGAGCGTAAGGTAAGCGCTTCCTCGGGGGTCACACTGCCGGCCGATTTCTTCAACCAGACGCTGTGCGGCATTCGGCCGCGCGCGCGCATGTCTTCGGAGAATGAAGTCAGCTTGGAGAAGTTCTTCTCCACGCGGGCGGACACGAAGGTTCCAGATCCCTGGCGGCGGACCAACATGCCTTCGCTCACGAGGCCATCGATCGCCTTGCGCACCGTGATGCGCGAGATGCGGAACTCGTTGGCGAGGTCGCGCTCGGGCGGCAGCGCGTCGTCAGGGCCGAGCACGCGATTCTCGATCGCCTGGCGCAGCGCCCGCTGCAGCTGCTGATACAGGGGCAGGGGGCTGGACTCATCCAACTTGCCAACGCTCTGTGACAGTATCAAAGCTGCTCTCCTGCGCGCGGGCGCTCGAATGGTTCTAATATTACCAATACATAACCAGTTTGTGCCATATTGGCACTCAGGTAAAGCGTAACTCGATGTATCTGAATGGAAAATATTTTGAGATCGATGATTGGTCTGCATTGGAATGGCATTTTATCATTAGTGGTACTATAGTGGCACTTAAATGGTCCCTGCCGTTCCGCCCGGCAGCCGGGAGTGGAGCCGGACGGTTTTGCATTGCTATAAGGGGGGACCTGACTTCGCATCTCCAGTCCGAAAGTCTTCTGCAAAATGCGCCCCATTGAGAAGCTTCGTCCGCTCGTCCTCGTGGCGCCACTTGCAGGCTGGAGCACCCCGCTCGCTGAGACGCCCGACCCGGTTTTTGCCGGCCGGATGCTAGGCGACGGATTGGCCATCGATCCGACCGGCTTTACGCTTCACGCGGCCTGCGACGGCGAGATCATCGCCTTTCCGGAATCCCGACACGCCATCACATTGCGCACCGAAGCGGGCGCCGACATCCTGATGCACGTCGGCATCGACACGGTGGGCCTCGCTGGCGAGGGCTTCGAGGCACACGTGAAGCTCGGGCAGCGGGTGACTGCGGGGCAGCGGCTGATCACTTTCGATCTCGACCTGCTGGCCCGCCGCGCGAAGAGCCTGCTGACACCTGTTCTCGTGATGGAGGGGTGCGGCTTTACGGTCGTACGCCGCGTCGAGAATCGTGAGATCGGGGTGGGCGACGTCCTCATGGAGATCGCGCCGGTCGAGGAGGCTGGCCAGCGGAGCGAATTTGGGCAGCGGGAGTCCGCCGAGGTCGGCAACGAGACAGGAGAACGCCGGCGGGTGCGAGTGGCCCTCGAGCATGGAATTCATGCTCGGCCGGCGGCACACATCTCACGCGTGCTCAAGGGACTCGCAGCCGAGGTCAGGCTCTCAGCGCACGACCGTACCGCCAATGCACGAAGCACCGTCGCTCTGATGAAGCTTGGAGCTCACCGTGGTGATGAAGTGGAGATCCGCGCGTCCGGCACCGATGCAGTAACTGCTATGAACGCTGTGGCGGCTCTCCTGACCGCTGTGGGCGAGGCGAGTGGCGGTGGCGGATCTTCACCGACCCAGCAGCGTACGGCAGACCAGCCTGTCCGCCAACACGCTCCGATGGAAATGCGCGCCGGGACCATCCTGTCCGGCGTCATCGCGAGTCGGGGCCTCGCTGTGGGGCAAGCCGTGCCGCTGGGCCTTCGCGAGATGGACGTCGCGCCGAACGGGGCAGGTGTCTCGCACGAGACATCGGAACTCGAGCGGGCCAGAAGTCAGGTTCGGTCACGATTGGAAGCGGCTCGCCCCTCGGCATCCAGCACGGCCCGCGAGATCATCGAGGCGCATCTGGCGCTGCTCGAGGACCCGGAGCTCGCGGAGAGTGCCCTCTCACTCATCGCCGGGGGCGCAAGCGCCGGATATGCGTGGAGGCAGGCGGTCCGGGGCAGCATTGAAGCACTGAGCGCATTGGGTGATCCGCGGATGGCTGAGCGCGTGGATGACCTGCTGGATCTCGAGAGGCAGGTGCTGCTTGCCGCAAGCGGCAATCCCGACGTAGCGATTCAAGAACTGCCGCAGGATGCCATCTTGGTCGCGGACGAACTGCTGCCCTCACAGCTGGTCGCCCTGGATGCCACGCGACTGGCGGGCATCTGTCTCGCGGCTGGAGGAGCCACTTCGCACGTGGCGATTCTGGCCGCGGCGATGGGTATCCCGGCATTGGTCGCTCTCGGCCCCACGGTGCAGCGGATCATGGCGGGGACGGCGCTGCTGCTCGACGCCGATGGCGGCCTGCTGCACGTCGATCCGGGCGCGGAGCGCCTCGCCGCGGCACGCCGGCAGCTCGAGCTCAGGGCCGCGCAGCGCGCAGCCGAGTGCGAGGCCGCACAACGCGACTGCTACACGGCCGACGGACAACGCATCGAAGTCTTTGCCAACATCGGATCGCTCGCGGAAGCGCAGGCGGCGGCGCGCAACGGCGCCGAAGGCTGTGGTCTGCTGCGGACCGAGTTCCTGTTCCTCGACCGGGAAACTCCGCCGAGCGAGGCAGAGCAGCAGGCCGAATATCAACAGCTTGCCGCGGCGCTCGCGGGCAAGCCGCTGACCATTCGCACGCTCGACATCGGTGGCGACAAGCCGATCGCCTACCTGCCGATGCCGACGGAGGAAAATCCGGCCCTAGGCCTGCGCGGCGTGCGCACGAGTCTCTGGCGGCCTGACCTCCTGCGTCAGCAGCTGCGCGCGATTCTCAGTGTGCGGCCGTACGGACAGTGCCGCATTCTTCTCCCGATGATCACGGACGTGGCCGAGATCCGCTCCGTGCGCGCCATGGTCGAGGAAGCGCGCAGTGACCTGGGACGGGGTGAAGCCATCGAAGTGGGCGTCATGATCGAGACGCCGGCCTCGGCCTTGATGGCAGACAGCATCGCGGCGGAAGCGGATTTCTTCTCCATCGGCACCAATGATCTCACGCAATACACCCTGGCCATGGACCGTGGGCACCCCGAGCTGGCGGCGCGCCTCGATGCCCTGCATCCTGCGGTGTTGCGGCTGATCGCGCGAGCCGCGGAGGCCGCGCAGAACCGCAAACGTCGCGTAGCGGTATGCGGCGGCCTGGCGTCCGACTTGGCGGCGGCGCCGATATTGATCGGGCTGGGGGTGCATGAGCTTTCCGCCGTGCCGTCCGTCCTTCCCGAGTTGAAGGCATTGGTCCGTAAGCTGACATTGAAGGAATGCGCCCACGTCGCGCGCCAGGCGCTCGAGCAGAGCTCCGCCGAGGCGGTGCGCGCGCTCGGAGTTCACCTGGCGGCCCGCGACAGCGAGCCACAATCCGTCTAACCCAAGCCCGCGATCCGCTCGGGTCGCGACTGCAGCGCACAGCGTCATGAAGCAAATATTCGCCCAACTGCAGAGAATCGGCGGCGCGCTGATGCTGCCGATCGCGGTCCTTCCGGTCGCGGCGCTATTGCTGCGCTTCGGTCAGCCGGACCTCCTGAACCTGCCGGTCCTCGGGGCCGCAGGGCAGGCGATCTTCGACAACCTCGGCCTTCTCTTCGCCGTGGGTGTCGCGGTCGGACTAGCGCGCGAGAATCACGGCGCGGCGGGCCTCGCCGCCGTGGTGGCCTACCTCGTCACGACACAAGGGGCGCAGGTGTTCATCACGCCGCCCGTAGCGCTCACGGCGCTCAGCGCGCAAGCGAGGAATCTGGCGATCGAGGCATTCAAGCAGAACGAGCTGAAGACGCTCACCGTACCGGCCGGCATCCTTTGCGGGCTGCTGAGTGGCGTGCTCTACAACCGGTTCCACCGGATCAATCTGCCGCCTTACCTGGCATTCTTCGGCGGCAGGCGGTTCGTGCCCATTTTGAGCGGTGTCGCGGCGCTCGCTCTCGCGGCGGCCTTCGGTCTCGAGTGGCAGCGGCTCGAGGTTGGCATGGATACGTTGAGCCGCGCCGTGCTCGCCGCCGGGCCGTGGGGGCTCTTCGGCTATGGAGTGCTCAATCGCATCCTGATCGTGACCGGCCTGCATCATGTCATCAACAGCATCGCCTGGTTCGTGCTCGGCAACTATCACGGCCACACCGGAGATCTCAACCGTTTCTTCGCCGGAGATCCTACGGCCGGGCAGTTTATGGCCGGGTTCTTCCCCGTGATGATGTTCGGGTTGCCGGCCGCCTGCCTTGCGATGTATCACACCGCGCTGCCGGACAGGCGCCGCGCGGTGGCCGGCCTGCTGGCATCCATCGCGCTGACTTCGTTTCTCACCGGCGTCACCGAGCCAGTCGAGTTTTCCTTCATGTTCCTCGCGCCCGCGCTCTATGCCGTGCACGCGCTGCTCACGGGCTTTTCCTTCATCATCATGAAGGCGCTCGGGGTGCGCCTCGGGTTCGGCTTCTCGGCGGGACTATTCGACTATGTCCTCAACTACAAATTCGCCGCCAAGCCGCTCTGGCTGCTTCCGGTCGGCGCGTTGTATTTCGGGCTCTACTACGGTGTCTTCCGTTACGCGATCGTCAGGTTCGATCTGAAGACGCCCGGGCGGGAGACCGCCGCCGCAGCAACCACCGCTCCGTCGGTGGGATCCGACGACCGGGCCCGGTCTTACATCACAGCCCTCGGAGGCGCCGGGAACCTCGAGTCGGTCACGGCCTGCACGACGCGCCTGCGGCTGATAGTCAGAACGCACCAGACGGTCGATGCAGAGGCACTGAAGCGACTGGGTGCGCGGGGCATCGTGCGACCCTCCGCTACCGCGCTACAGGTGGTAGTAGGGCCCGTTGCGGATCAACTCGCCGGCGAGATCAGGGAAACCATTGCAGTATTGCCGCGGGGGAGTGAGCGGCCACAGCCCGCCTCTGCGGTAGCTCCGTCAGGTACGTCCGATGTACGCGACGCGGCCGCCGCAGCCGCCGAGGCTCCGTCGCTCGAGAGATCCGTAGTTCAGAAGCTCTTCGACGCCTTGGGTGGTCGCGCGAATGTCCGCAGCATCGAGCGGGCATCCTCGCGGTTGCGCGTGGGAGTCACGAACGCGGCGAAGGTCGACAGCGCGGCGATTCGCGCACTCGGCCTGCGTGGAGTGACCGTCGCTGCCGCTGATTGCGTCCACGTCATTGTAGGTCCTGCCGCGCAGTCCGCCTGCACCTCGCTACGCGAGCTGCTCGCGTCCTGATCCAGCTGTCATGGCTGCAGCAGCCTGCTGAAGTCGACCGTTTTCCTGCGCAGACCGGGCAATTCCGTTACCCCGGGAGTGAAGATGAAGGAAATCTCCGTATAACGCCCGTCGAAGGGCGAGCGAAAGAAATGTAGCCGCGCGTGCTCGATCTCGACGATCCAGCATTCCGGAATGCCGTAACGCGCGTAGAGCGGCGCTTTGATCTTGCCATCGTAACGGAAGGTCGAGTCGCTGACCTCGATCACCAGCAAGGTATCGTCACCGGTTGCGAAGCGGGACCAGTAGAAGTCCTCAATCTTTCGATCACACTGCATATCGCGAGTCGGTGCGGCAGGCATCTCATCAAGTGGAATCAGTTTGCGCCCGCAACGAGTCGACGGAAATGTCTGCAAGGTACGTGTTTGTATGAAAATGCACGGCGCGGTCATAACTCGTCACAAATGCGCATAACGAGTGGGTGCCAACTTACGCGCAGCACAAGTTTGGGAGCGGCGTCTAGTAGATACGTGCGATTTCACGGCGGTATCGGACGTGTTCTGCGGACGCGTAGGCGCCGGGCCGTAGTAATATAGGTCGCGTTCCCGTCCCATCCGTCCCGAAGAGGAGAGTCCCCATGATCCGCAAAGCCAAAGCAATCTGGCGCGGCACCGGCCGCACTGGCAAGGGCGAGCTGTCGAGCGATTCCGGTGTCCTGGCCGCCACACCGTATTCGTTCAAGACCCGCTTCGAGAGTGAGAAAGGTACGAATCCCGAGGAGCTGATCGCCGCGGCTCATGCCGGGTGCTTCACCATGGCGCTCGCCTTCCAGCTCGAGGGCGCCGGGTTCTCACCCACTGAGCTTGCCACCGAGGCCGCGGTCACGCTCGAGCCGGAGGGACAAGGCTTTAAAATCAGCAAATCCGCCCTCACACTGCGTGCAAAGGTACCCAATATCGATGCGGAGTCTTTCGCCCGGCTGGCTGGCGATGCCGAGAAGAACTGCCCGGTATCGAAGCTCTTCAAGGCGCAGATCACCCTGGACGCGAAACTCGTCTGAGGGCTCTCGCGGCGATATGATGGATCCGAAGTCCGCATCCTCAACCGACCGTAACAAGCAGAGGAATCGACAATGGCCACTGATCGCAAGACCCCTGCCCTGGACACTCCCTCTGGCTTGAGCGCTGAAGCGGTGAAAGATCTTCCGCCCGCTCTCACTACGCTGCTCGCCGACACCTTCGCGCTATACGTGAAGACCAAGAATTATCACTGGCACATGTCAGGCCCGCATTTTCGCGATTGGCATCTGCTGTTGGATGAGCAGGCGAGCCAGGTCTTCGAGATGACAGACGATATCGCGGAGAGAGCGCGAAAGATTGGCGGACCCACGCTGAAATCAATCGGACAGATTTCGCGCCTGCAGCGGATCAAGGACAACGATGCGGCCTTCGTGACTCCTCGTGACATGCTGGCGGAGTTGAGGGAAGACAACAAGCAACTCGCCGGCTACATGCGTTCCCTGCACGGCACGTGTGATGAGCTCGGCGATGTGGCCACTGCGAGCCTGCTGGAGAACTGGATCGACGAGACGGAAAGGCGCGTATGGTTCCTCTTCGAGGCCACCCGTCACGCGGAAGGCTAATCTCCAAACGACTCCGATCAGTGCGGATTGCTGGTGAACCCCCGCGGCCGCGGCAGGCCGACGGGGGTCACCGTCGCACCGCCCTTGGCGCCGCACTTGGAGCAGCGCAGCCGCGGCGCCAGGTTTTCCAGGCTCATCGACCAACCCACGAGGCGTGCCAGCGCCTCCGCTGCGATGTCACGTGAGGCGCCGCAAGCCGGACATTTGAC
>Ga0134126_10002497_pt1 | contig 23168 bp, 15 predicted proteins | sample KB31752_FD_96881 | JGI IMG/M metagenome (GOLD analysis project Ga0134126, IMG submission 96881) | Terrestrial soil microbial communities with excess Nitrogen fertilizer from Kellogg Biological Station, Michigan, USA - KB3-175-2 | ecosystem: Environmental > Terrestrial > Soil > Unclassified ... | reverse complement strand
GGCGTGGCGATTCCGGCGAACGTCGGCAAAGAAAACGAGGTCGAGAAGCTGGTGGCGGAGACGACCAGACGATTTGGCCGGGTGGATGTCTTCTGCTCGAACGCCGGAGTCGGCGTGGCGGGCGGGCCAGAAGCTTCCGATGATGATTGGCAGCGCAGCTGGGAAGTAAACGTGATGGCGCACGTATTTGCTGCGCGGGCGGTACTCCCGCAGATGTTGGCGCGGAAGGAAGGGTATCTTCTGCAGACAGTATCGGCTGCAGGCTTGCTGACACAGATCGGCTCGGCGCCCTATTCAGTGACCAAGCACGCGGCGCTGGCTTTTGCTGAGTGGCTATCCATCACTTACGGAGATCAGGGATTGCGCGTCTCCGCACTATGCCCGCAGGGCGTGCGCACCAACATGCTTGCGCGGGCGGAGTTTGCCGGAGGAGCGTTTCTGCTCGAAACAGCGATTGAGCCGGAACAGGCAGCAGACGCTGTGGTCGAGGGCATGGCAGAAGAAAAGTTCCTGATCCTGCCGCATCCCGAAGTAGCCAAATATTTCCAGAACAAAGCGACGGATTATGAACGCTGGTTGCGCGGCTTGCGCAAGCTTCAGGCGACAACACAAATCCTGTCCCCAAAGATCTGACCCCTGAAGACAGGATTGTGTGTTTTCCCAGGATTGAGGCCGGATTACTTGTCCTTCCGACGTTCCTTGTCTTGTTTATCTTGGAGCTTACGCTGCTGGGAATCGTGTTTCTGTTCCTGGTGCTGCAGCTGCTGCTCCTGTTTTTGATTCAACCGTTGCGTTTTTGCCGGATCAGGATTGTTCTGTGCCATCTTTTGCCGTTCGTCTGACTGCCGGCGTTCTGTCTGCTGACGTTCCTGGTCCTGGCGGTTGTGCAGCTGCTCAAGCTGCTGCTGGTGCCGCTGATCCATTTGCGAATTCCCGCCGGGTTGCGAGTTGGCTGCGGCAGAGGCGTTGCTGCCAGGCCGCGAGGAAGGCGGACGATCATTGAAGCCCCGACCGTTCCGGCCCATGTTGTCTCCGCCCGCAGGATGGTCAGTTACACCAGGATTGTTGTTAGCGATGTTGCCTGGCTGATTGTCGCGATTTCCTTCGAAATTACCTTGCTGGTTTCCGTTGGGCTGCGGTCTCTCATTCCGCCCGCCGTTACCCGGCTGATTCCCGCGATTGCCTTCGAAAGTACTCTGCTGGTTTCCGTTAGGCTGCGGTCTGTCATTCCGCCCGACGTTGCCCGGCTGATTCTCGCGGTTTCCGCCGAAGTTCCCAGGATGGTTTCCAGTGGGCTGCGATCTGTCGTTCTGGCCGACGTGCTGCTGAGGGATCCGCGGAACTGCGGCAGGAGCAATCCTCACGTTGTTGCGAACATCGACGCGTTCTGTATTCCGCATTTCCGAGATGGCCGGCGGCCTGCCACCATTCGAACGGATAAACTCCTGCTCCTTCGCGAAGGAAACACGAGGTGGTGGAGGAGTGGTCCTGGCAACCACAGTACGGCTTATCACAACCGCTGGCGGCCGGACTCCGACGCGGACCGTTCCAAGAACCGCTCGCCGTTCAGGGGCAATCGCGGGCGTAGCAACCGTGACCGATCCGCGAACGATCTCGCGCTGATCGATTCTGACAACGTTTCTCGATACCGATCCGGCCGAGACAAACGTTTCATGGTTGATCACTGTAACTCCGCCGGCAACTTCACGGTTCACGTACCGGACTTCGGCGACATTTCTATTCGTGTAATAGTTGTTGATGACGGTGGTGCTTACCCTGGTGTTTGTGATGTTGATATTCGTTACGTAAGTGCGACTCACGCGATATGACGGAACAAACACTTCACGCGGTCCAAGGGGAAACCACCCCACATTGAGGCCGACCCCAAAATGCGGTCCGCCGACCCACGCCACCAGAGCGGGAGCGTATACAGGGCGGACATAAACAACGTGCGGCGGAGGAGGAGGAGCGGGTATCCATCCCCACGCTCCGTTCACAAATACCCAGCGACCGTAGTGGAACGGCGCGAATCCCCAGGGAGCATCGTCAATCCAGGTGTAACCCCACGGCGCGATGTAAGCCCAATGGCCGTAGTGATACGGAGCCCAACCGACGACGGTGGTGTGTGGGAACCAGACCATGCCATAGTCCGGAGTCTGTCTCCACCAGCCGTAATCATCCAGATCCTGGTAACCAATCACGTCGGGCGAGACATAGCGAGACGAAACAGACAAATCTTCATGGCGGTCGCGATCCGCGCACCACCGGTCAAAGTCGTCATCACGGCCGTAATCGCCGATATCAGCCTGAAGCTGATCGGTACCGGTGAACGTGCCCATTTCCTCGGCATGCAGGCTATACGCGGAACCGCCGCCGGTCACTTCGCCTTCGCCGCTGCCGACCCGGATGACGGTAGCGTCACCGTTTTCGTTCACGTTGACGCGATACACGCCCGAACGAAGCACGGAAAAGGCCAGGCTGGGGGTATCGATTTCAAATGTCTCATTTTCATCGAGGTGCTTCACGCGTACGCGCAACTCGCCTTCGGTAAGCTGAATCTGGGTGACGTTGTCATTCAAATTCAGGAAGGAAAATCCGGTACTGTCGCCAATGCGGAGCGACGCGGAGCCGATATTCAATTCGGCACGCGAATCTTTATCCGTCCACAGCTTGTCGCCGGTCGTCATGGGACGATTCACCACGGGGGAGACCCAGTCATCCGTTCCCGCGGGCTGAAAAGATACTGAGCCTTGCGTGAAAGCAAGCCGCGCGACCCGTGACGGCGGATCATCGTCGTCGTCCGCAGCAGCTCGCAAAGGCGCGACTATCGCGAGAATCAGCGCGATGCTCAACAGGGTGATGAATCTAAAGCGATGTTTTTCCATCTTTTTCCTCTTGGTCTGGACCTTGCGTTTTTCAACGCTCCACAGCCTCTTGCTCGACAAGCCTCTGACGGATTGCGGTTCCCTTCGCCAGCAGGCCAATTTTGTTGGTGCGCAACAATATGCTTGTAAAGGCGCTTAACAAAATCGAAGCAATACCTCAACCGTATGGGCTATTTAACACCAGAGCTGGTTCAGAGTTGCTGTCCCCATTGGTACGTTGAACAAAGGTGTTTTACAAATTTGGGTTCCGGAATGCGATTTGCAGTTTGGACAGAGCCCAGGATGGGCATTTGCATCACTTCTGCCAAATCGCTCTACCTGACGGCCAGGGTTGCCATTAATATGATCGAGACTTGGAGAAGCGATGCAGCCGCAAACACAAATAGAGGCAACAACAGTAAGCGAATCTCAAATTGAACAACAGGAACCGCACGCGCGCGAAGCGTGGTCCTTTTCACGCCTTACTGGGTTCCGGTTTGCCTTTGCCTATCTGGTGCTTTACTGCCTGCCGAGCCCTCTGAGTTTTATTCCGGGAGTCAGCTCACTTTTTGGCTGGTACGACAAGCTTTGGCAAAAGCTGGTGATCTGGACCGGCGCCCACATTCTCCATCTCAGCCAGCCGGTGCAGTATCCCACGACCGGGAGCGGTGACACCATGCATGATTACATCCAGAACATGCTGATGGTGGTGTTTGCCCTTGCCGCAACTGCGATCTGGTCTGTACTGGACCGCAAACGGCGCGACTACAGTTATCTGCATGCGTGGCTGCGTTTATATGTACGACTTTTTCTTGGCGCGACGCTGTTAGGTTACGGCGCATTCAAGGTGATTAAATCGCAGTTTCCATATCCTTATCTGAGCCGGCTTTTGGAGCCTTACGGTGACGGTTCACCCATGGGGTTGCTGTGGACCTTCATGGGCTATTCCAGAGCCTACAATGTGTTTACCGGACTGGTGGAGATGGTTGGCGGCGCGTTTGTGATTGTTCCCCGACTGGCGACGCTGGGCGCTCTCATCTCTGCTGCTGCCATGACCAACGTTTTCATCCTCAACATGAGTTATGACGTTCCGGTAAAAATATTTTCCCTGAACCTGCTGCTGATGAGCTGCTTCCTTCTGTTGCCCGAACTCAGGCGGCTTACCAATGTCTTCATCCTTAACAGGCCCGCGCTTCCACTTGAATCTCCGCGATTGTTTCAGCGTCGCTCGCTCACCTTGGGACTCCTGGCAGCGCAAATCATCTTTCTTTTGTGGTGTGCCGGATCCAGCCTGCATCAGTCCTATCGGCAGGCAAAAGATTACGGGGATCTCGCCACACGGCCTCGGCTGTACGGCATCTATTCGGTCGACGAGTTCATCGTGGACGGACAGCCACGCCCGCCACTCTTTACTGACCAGACTCGCTGGCGTCGCGTGACCTTTGACCTGTACAACAGCATCATCATTTTGCCGCCGGACGGCCCGTCACAGCGATTCCGGGGCAAATTCGACGAGAAAGCGGGAACGCTCGAACTGAGCAAACCCACCGACGAGAAATGGAAGGCGAATTTCACGCTTGATCGCTCGACACCTGGCATCATGCTTCTGTCCGGCAAGATGGACGGAAAAAAGATCACCGCGAAATTGAAGAAGATTGAGCTTAATTCGTTCCTGCTGAACAATCGCGGATTTCACTGGATCAGCGAATTCCCATTTAACAGATAGTCCAGAACAGGCCGCGAATCAGGCCTACTCAGTGCGAAGACACACGGCAGGGTCAGTACGAGCGGCGCGCCGTGCCGGAAAATAAGTTGCAATCAACGTGACAAGACCCAGGATGATCACAATCGCAACAAGAGTCACGGTGTCAGTGGGTTGCGTTCCGAACAGCAGACTGCGGATGAATCGCGAGAGAAATAGAGCCGTGGCGAGCCCTGCTCCCAGCCCGAGAAGCGCGATGGTCATTCCTTGCTGCACGATGAACCGCGAAATGCCATGTGGGGTAGCGCCGAGTGCTATGCGAATGCCAATCTCGCGGGCACCCCGGTTCACAAGGTAAGAGATCACGCCATAGGTACCGATTGCGGCCAGCATCAGCGCAAGCACTGCGAACAGGCCGAGCAGTGACATGGAAAATCGTCGTTGCGCGAGGGAGTCATCCACACGCTGCTCCATCGTAAGGACGTTATAAAGCGGAAGTTCGGGATCGAGCTCGCGTACTTCTTTGCGGACGGACGCAGCCAGCCCCGCGGGCTCTTGATTGCTGCGCAGCACAACATTCATGGCGCGTACCGGATATTGCGCCTGTGGAACCATGTAAGCAATGCGCGATTCAGAATCGAGTGCGTCCTGACGGATCCGGCCTACAACGCCCACCACGGTTAACCATGGCGATTTGTCATTCGCGCCGCCAAAGTGAAATCGCTTGCCCAGCGCACCCTGTCGCGGCCAGAGCTGCTGCGCCATGTATTGATCAACCACCGCGACACGCGGACTATCGCTTGTGTCCTGATCGTTGAAAAGCCGGCCGCTATGCAAGGGGATCTGCATAGCCTCAAAGTAATGGCCTGCCACGATGCGAATGTCGGCGTTGATGAAGCTTTCTCCAACCGCAAGGGTCCGCCCTTCTACAGTAATAGGTCCCCACGCGAACATCTGGCTCAAGGGAAGATGCGAGACGCCACCAGCCGCGCTGACGCCGGGAAGGCGCTCCAGCCGGTCCCAGAACTGCCGATAGGTCTGGACGATGGCAGCGCGGTCTGTGTACTTACGACCGCTCATGGTCAGCTCCAGAGTGAGCACGTTCCGCGGATTGAAGCCGGGTGACACTTCAATCAATCGGGAAAAGCTGCGGATGAGCAGTCCCGCCCCTGCCAGCAGGACCACTGAGATCGCCAGTTCGGCGATGACAAGCAGCTTGTTGAGATTGTGGCGTCGTCCCCAGATGGAATCGGCGGCCGAGGCTCCGCGAGCGGCGTCCTGCAGGTTGGACTGCACATCTCGCCGGGCAAGACGTAGCGCGGGCGCCATGCCGAACAGAACTCCAGCCGCCAGCGAGATAATCAGAGTAAAAAGCAGTGCGGGTCCACTCACCGCGATCTCATGCAGCCGCGGAATCTGTCTCGAGCCAAGCACCGTCACCACCTTGATGCTTGCTGCAGCAAAGAGGATACCGGATGCGCCTCCCAATAAGGCCAGTAGCACACTTTCCGTGAGCAACTGCCGCACCAGACGTCCACGGCCCGCGCCGAGAGCCGCCCGGATCGCAATTTCCTTCTGGCGGGCCAGAGCACGCGCCAGAAGAAGGTTGGCAACGTTCGCGCAGGCGATCAGCAGCACCATGCCTACAGCGCCCAAAAGAATCCACAGAGGTTTGCGGACGTTTCCTACAACCTGGTCGAGCAGTGGCACCACTCCGAACGTAAGACCCCCATTGGGAGGATAGAGATCGGGATGCTCCCTGCGCAATCGGGCTGTGATGGTATCCATTTCCGCCTGGGCATGCTGAACGCTTACTCCCGGCCTCAGGCGGGCCATGATGTTGTAGTCTTCGTGATCGCGATTGGCCGCTGCGTCGACAGCCATGGGCAGAGGCAGGAGAACTTCTGCATCTTCGGCGCCGTTCAACGTCGGCAAGACTTCGCGCGGAAGAGAGAACGACCTGGGCAGGACGCCGACGATTTCATACGATTTTCCGTTTATATTGAGCGAACGACCGATAACGCGGGGGTCACCGCCGTAGCGCCTCATCCACGTGCCGTTGCCCAGCAAAGCTGTTGCTGCGCTCCCGGCAACGTCCTCCTCTGATGTGAACAATCGGCCATAAGCGGCGTGGGCGCCCAGCATCGGAAGAAGATTGGAAGAAACGTGAATCGCTCCGACCCGCTCTGGCTCACCGTCGCCGGTGAGGTTCTCGACACCGCCAATGGCAATGGCAACGTCGTCAAAACTCCGGCTGCCGGTCTTTACGCCGAAATACTGTGCGGTAGAAAACCAGTCCTGCGTGATGCCCAGCCCCGGTGAACGGTTCCACAGAATCACCAGACGATCGGCATTTTTGTATGGCAGAGGGCGCAACAGCAACGCATTGATCAAGCTGAAAATCGCCGCGTTAGCGCCGATGCCGATGGTCAGCGTAAGTACTGCGGCGAGCGCAAACGTCTGATTCTTCCAGAACCCGCGGAGCGCGTAAGTCACGTCACTGAATAGTGTCGACATGCGGGAAGAATGCCATTGTTGCATGTTGGACGCGAGCAACCAAGGGAGGAGAGCAATAAGTTACCTGTAAGTTCCTGGTTGGCAAGTCGCCTTGGCGAGCGACAGTTTTGCGAATGCAAAAAAACAAGGGAGCCCAGAGGCTCCCCTGTTGAGGTGTTACAGATTTAAAGGTTAGAAGTTGAACTTCGCCACAAGCTGCATGGCACGAGCGTTGTTCTTGAATGATTGTGTCGGATCGTTGAACGCCGAGTTAGCTGCGCGCACGTAGGAAGTGACTCCTGTGAATCCGAGAGAATCAACCGTATTGACACTGCCCGGCAGGAACTGGGAGTGGTTGAACAGGTTAAAGGCACTGGCGACGAATTCAACGTTGGTTCTCTCTGTGGTCTTGATGGTCTTTTTCACAGTGAGATCCCAGTTGTTGGTTCGCGGGGCAGCCAGAGTGTTGCGGCCTGCCGTTGCCAAAGCGCCGCTGGCAGCCTGAATGTACTGTGCATTGGGGTTAACTGCTACGTAACCGACAATGTTTGCCGAAGGGCAAGGATTGCCCGCAGTTACAGCGATGTTGCAGAGTGTTGTAACTCCGCTTCCCGTTCCGGGCACACCATTGGGATTGAAAATGGTGCGGTCTGGAGCGGAATCACCATTCAGGTTTGAGTCTTGTCCAGCACCAGTGCTGCAAGGCACATTCGTAGTGACGGTCAAGCAGCTCGGATCGGCGGTTACGCCGCTGCTCTGCGGAGTGTACATCTCAGGAGACTGGAGCTGATACACAGGGGCGATTTCCCAGCCACCGAGAAGGTTCTTGGCCATCCAGTTCTGTGAGTTCTTGAAGAACGGCAGAGTGTAGATGGCTTCCAGGCTCAGACGCTGACGACGGTCGAGCGCGGAAGTGGACATGTCAGCTGCGAAATTCTGCGAGTTCTGCGGACGACGCGGCGTCAACAGGGTCGAGAATACATCGGCTGTAGAGTTGTCTTGCGCATGGCTCCAGGTGTAAGCAGCCAACAGCTGCAGACCGTTGGAGTAGTTGCGGGTTACCTGCGTCTGCAGGCCGTGGTAGATCGATTGTCCCAGAGGCTGGAACGAGGTGATCGGTCCAACGAAACCGGCTGCGCTGTAGGCAGGCAGGATCTTGGGAACGGCTGCTCTTACACTCGCCAGCGTGCTCGTGAGACCGGCAACCGTTGCCGCGTCCGGCGGAGTGAGGAAGGTGGGCAGGAAGTTCGACGGCGAAACGACAGACTGAATGTCGATCTGCTGCTGCACCGGGAGGTGAATACCACGGGTACCTACGTAGCGGACTTCCGCTGTGTAGTTCTTGGCGAAGGTGTGCTCAACTCCCAGGTCCCAGGTCTCAGAGTAAGGAAGCTTCTGCTCCGTGGGCAGGAAGTTGGCAGTAGATGCGCGCTGGTCAGCAACTGAAGAGAACGACTGGAGGCCGCTGCCTTGTCCAGCCGGCAGACCACCGTTGGCCAGGAAAGCGGTCGGGGACCAGTTGCAGCCGCCGACGCCGTTGGTGCTCTGGTTCACGTCGCAGGTTCCACCAAATTGCGGAGGAACAGCGAGAAGTCCGAGGTTGTCATACAGTACGTCGGTCGCCATACCGAAGCCGCCGCGAATGACTGTGGTACCCCAGAAGTTCGGGGAATACGCAAAGCCAACGCGCGGAGAGAAGTTCTTGTACTGCGGCTGCGGCGCGGCGAAGTCAATCAGACCAGGCACGCTGGCAGCGGAGTTCAGACTCTGGAGCCGCTCTGTGAACGGCACCGAGGTGAATTCCCAACGCAGTCCGGCGTTCAAAGTAAGGTTCTTGGTAATGCGGAACTGGTCATTGCCATAAACGTAGATGGCTGACTGGTCGCCGTAATAGGTGTTGCTTCCGGTTGATCTCTGGCCGAACGAGCTGGGCACTTGATCCGTGAGGTACTCTTCCGTGCTTCCGTACTCGTAGTCGCCGCGTGCGCGCTGCGTGAAGCCCTGCGGAGAGATGTACTTCCTGCCTTCGATTCCGAACTGCAGGGTGTGCTTGCCCTTGACCCAGCTAAGGTTATCCGTCGCCTGGTAAACGTTCTGAATACCAAACTGCGGAGCATTGGGATCAGGTCCAACCTGGTTCAAAGTGTCATCAAAGGTCAGGTTCGGGAAAGAGGGAAGCCCCGGGAAGGGGAAGTTGCCGTCCGTGAAGGTCTGGGTGTTGCGGTTGAAACCGACGCGGAATTCGTTCGTCAAAGTCGGCGCAAAGGTGTGGTACTCACTCAGGGTGATTACATGGTCCCGAACCGGAACGGTGGTGAAGAAGGCCGGGATATTGGGCGAAGCATCAGTTGAATCGTTCTTCTGATAGATGTAGCGGAAACGCAGCTGATCTTTATCAGAGAGGTTCACGTCCACGCTGTTGGTGCTGGTGAAAGTGTTGTTGAACGCTGACGGGGAAAAGTCGATCTCGCCCAGTTCAGCGCCGCCACCTGTGGTGCTCGCGCCGATTGCCGCGCAGTTACTATCTGCGGCCGCGGGTGCAGCTGCAGTGCCTTCAAACTGCTTCAGTACGCTGAAGTTGTTCTGGCTGAGGCCGGGAAGAGCCGATAGTGTGGCATAACCGGCCGCCGTAGGCGCGCAGATAAAGAGGCTGCCAATCGCCCGGTGGACCGGATTGTATTCCTGGTTGGTGAAGAAGAAGACCTTATCTTTCCAGATAGGTCCGCCCACCTGGCCGCCGAAGCGGTTGTTATCAAAGGCGGGATTGGTGAAGTTCGGGCCGCTCTGTGTACGCGCGTCCTGTGCATCGATCGCGTTCAGGTTGCGGTTCTGGAAATATTCGTACACCTTGCCGTGCCATTGATTGGTTCCGCTGATGATGGTCTGGTTGAACTGTCCACCAGAAGAGTGACCGAATTCAGGAGAGAACTGGTTCTGCAACACGGTGAAGTTCTCGACCGCATCGTTCGGAATGGTCACGACCGGGCCGGTTACGGACTTGCTGTTGTTGTCCACGCCTTCAATGGTGAAGTTGTTGTTGCGTGCGCTGACCGGAAACCGAAGGGCCGGTGCCGGCGCCAATACCACCGCTGGTGGCCACGCCGGAGTTCAGCAGCGAAAGATTGAGAACGCCCAGACCAACGGTGGCGGTGGGCAGTTCCTGGACCTGCTGGTTCGCAAAAGTGTTCTGGATCTGCGGTGTGCTGGTATCGATGGTCGGAGCTTCCGCAGTGACTTCTACGGTGGTCGAAGCCGAACTTACGGCCGCGACGATGTTCGCGGTAACCTGATGGTTCAGCTGGACCGTAACATCTTTAAAGCCGCCGGTCATACCCGCGCTGGTCATCTCCAGGCTGTAGTGGCCGACAGGAAGGTTGACGAAGTGATATTCGCCACCGGAGTTGGTTTTGGTCGTGGTTTTTACGCCAGTGCCCAGGTTTGTGGCGACAACCGTGGCATTGCTGACCACCGCTCCCGTGGAGTCGGTGACAACACCGAGGAGGTCGCCGCTGATGGCCTGCCCATGCATCATCGTCGGAACAATCATTGAGATCGCGATGATGGGCAGGACCAAGGCCGTCGCAAAAGTTAACTTACGCAGGAAATTGATCATGGTGCCTGCCAATGCACTCTGAATTCCAAAGTACGTCCATATGTTTCTCTCATATTTGCAACGACGACTTTATGAAATCTATGTTTAACGGAATAAATCTCTCGGTCGTGATACGACAAACCATATATCGTACATGTCTTATCACGATCAGAATCCAGGCGGAACATAGGTGCTTTATCTGAGCTTTTTTTAGCTACGACTAGGCGTTCAATGACCCGAAGTAACTATCTAGTGAAACGAACTAATTACCACTCCTTAACCGTACTTAACGAAACTAAATACTGTGTAATCCGGAGTAAGTCGCCGCCTGTCGCAGCTGGGGTGACCATTACTTGAACAATCTCTGATGTGGAAACGAGTTTTTTTGCCGGCACAAGAAGATCGACTGCGCTAGGCAGGGATGGCCAGTTCAGCGGCCTTGGCTTTTAGCGCGCGCATGTCGAGTTTGCCGGTGCCGAGATAAGGCAGCGCCTCGACGTGGAAAAACTGGTCCCGGCGCGGCTTCCACAGCGCGGGAATATCGACCTCGGCCAGACGGGCGAGGACGGGCGCTACTCGCTCGTCGGACAGCGTGTGCAGAACAACCAGGCGTTCCCCTCTGCGCTCATCGGGAACAGCAGATACAACAAAAAGGCGCTCTGCTTCGGCGCTCATCCCGGCTTCAGCTGCGTTCAGCAGCTCATGGAGTTCTTCTTCCACCTTGATATGCGGCACCATTTCTCCGCCAATCTTGCTGAAGCGGCTGAGCCGGTCCGTGATCGTAAGGAAACCGTCCTCTTCCACGCTGGCGATGTCACCCGTGATGTACCAGCCGTCATCGAAGGCGGCTGCCGTTTTGTCGGGCCTGCCAATATATCCCTGCATCACATTGGGACCTTTCACCATCAGCATTCCGGGCGTGTTCGGCTGGAGACCCTGCATGGTATCCGGATCAACGATGCGCACGCTCACACCAGGCAGGGGATGTCCGATGGTGCCACGGCGGGCGCCGATCTGCCGAAACCCGGGAGCCCGAAAATCACGGATATTGACCGACACGACCGGCGAGCATTCCGTGCAGCCGTAGCCTTCCAGCGGCTTAATGCCGAAAGTTTGTTCAAAGCTTTGGGCCAGGCGGTCCGGCATTTTTTCCGCGCCCACAAGAACGACGCTGAGGCTGCTGAAGTCGTCTGGCGAGCAGCGCCGCAAGTAGGCCTGAAGAAACGTTGGTGTGGCGATAAGAAAGGTCACTCTATATTTGCGCACCAAACGGCCGATCACCTGCGCGTCCAGCGGGTTGGGATGGTAAACGGTGCCAATACCGTGCACCGTTGAGAGCCACAGGCAAACCGTGAATCCGAAAGAATGAAAGAACGGTAGAATGCCGAGAAGCTTGTCGCTGCCATCCAGATAGAACACCTGTGTCATCTGGCGGATGTTGGAAATGATGTTGTGATGCGTGAGCATGACACCCTTGGGATCACCGGTGCTGCCGCTCGAAAAGATCACGGTTGCCAGATCGTCAGTGGTGGAATGGCGCGCTCCGAGTGCGCGCTTGAGCAGGGCAAAAGGAAGCAGCCAGGCAAAAACCAGCGCTGCGATTTTTTCCAGCGTCTTTGGCTCAGCCAGCAGATCTTCGAGCAGGAGCAACGGGCACGGCACTTCAATCTTCTGGATCTTATCGAGGAACGCCTTCGACGTAATCACTGATTTCAGATTGCACTGGTTCGCACTGGAGGAAATCAATTCGTTACTCGCGGTGTAGTTGAGATTCACCGGAACAAGGCCGCAGAGTGTGGCGGCGTAGTTTGTCAGCGCACCGCCAATCGATGGCGGAAGCAGGATCCCAACCATTTCCTGGTTCTTCCACACAGGGCGGAGCCTTCGCGCAACGAAGATGGTCTTCATGAGCAGATTGGAGAAACTCATTTGCGGGATGCGCGCGTCTGCGCCATAAAAACGCAACGGGTATCGCCTGCAGCTGCGCACAAAGGCACGATCAAGTGTGCGACGAGGATGATGGTCTGCCGCGAACGCCTGACTGCCCAGGTCCTGGACAGCGCGGCGTACGTCAGTGGCAGGGGTCGCGGCAGGCAGAGCTTTACCAAAGCTCACTGTAACCGGATAGTGAATATTACGCGGAACTTTCCAGACGAAACGCCCCCGCTCAAAGCTGAAGATGCTGCCCCAAACCCCATGGAGATTCACCGGGATGATCGATGCTTCTACGTTCTTCATGATCCGTTCTACGCCACGACGGAAAGGCAGCATTTGCCCGGTGCGGCTGATCTGACCTTCCGCAAAGACACAAACCAACTCTCCATTGCGGATGGCCTGTCCGGCAATTCGAAGCGAACGGATCTTATCCCGCGGGCGCAGGTCGGGCGAGATGGGAATCGCCTGCATAAGAGCGAGAAAGGGCCTCAGCAGCGGGTGTTCGTAAATGTCTTTGAAGACGAGAAAACGGATGGGCCGCTTAGCTGCGGCACTGATCAGCACCACGTCCACGAAACTCATGTGATTGGCAACGAGCAGCCCGCCGCCCTGGCGGGGGATGTTTTCAGAGCCGATCACTTTAATTCCGTAGATGAGGCGGCTCAAAGCCCAAAGGAGGAGATGCAAACACCAGTTAGGCAGGCCGATAACAATGCGGGCCAGGAATGGATCCCGCGACGCGGGAGACTCGGGAAGTGTGCCGGTAGCGGACATGAAGAGGCCTCAACAGCCGGGCACCTGATGGCATTGCTGGATATATTGTAAATGCGGCGCAAGGTTATCTCGCCGCTTTTTGTGCCCGCGGGAGCTTTGCCTGGTAGGCCGGTGAGCTAGACGGTCATTAGTTCCTTCTCTTTGGCTGACGCCATCTCCTCCATTTTTTTGATTTCGCCATCCGTAAGCTTTTGAACTTCGTCGAGGGCTTTCTTCTCGTCGTCTTCTGTGATCTTTTTGTCTTTCATGGCTTTCTTGATGGCGTCATTACCGTCGCGGCGAACATTACGGATTGCCGTGCGATGGTCTTCGAGGATCTTGTGCAGATGCTTCACCATCTCGCGGCGACGTTCTTCCGTGAGCGGCGGGACGGGAATACGGATCATCTTGCCATCGTTTTGCGGATTCAGTCCCAACCCGGCCGCGCGGATGGCTTTCTCAATGTCGTTCATGATGCCGGGGTCGAAGGGCTGGACAGTGAGCAACTGCGCGTCCGAGGCGTGCACCTGGGCAAGCTGATTGAGCGGCATTTCTGAGCCGTACGCCGCCACGCGTACCGGATCCAGCATGTTCACCGTCGCGCGGCCGGTGCGGGCCGCGGCCAGATTGGTGCGGAAGTCTTCCACGGCTTTATCCATGCGCGCCTTCAGCTGGGTATAAACCTCTTTGAGACCAGGGATTGCCGCCATTGCAGATTGGGCCATGAGAAAGCCTCTGTTCTTAGAGTCGGAAAACGTTAGATTATATCTTGGACGCGGCGACACAGGGCAAATGGCGGCCGCTCATGGTTCTTCTCCGCCCTCGCCCAGACGTACCTGGCCGTAGTTGAGCAGCGTGACGATCGCGACTCCCCCGACAATGTTGCCCAGTGTCGCGGGAAGCAGCCACCGAAAATAATCCGCGAAATGCAGATGTCCTGACATGACCGCCGCAAAGATCTCTGCGCTGCTGGCAATGCAGTGGGAAAAATGTCCGGCGCCGACGACAAAAGTCAGGAGCCAGGTAACCACAATCTGGCCAATCGTCCAGTGGCTGGCGGTCACCATCCATGCAACCAGTGCGATCAGCCACCCACCAATAATTCCCTTGGCGAAAATGACCGCGAAATGGCCTTCGGCTGCGTGGAGTCCCAATCCCGCGAGCGCATCAGCAAAGTTGTGCGGCAGCGCCCCGGTCTTCATGAGCAGCCAGCCGACAAAGACTGCTCCGGCAACATTCGAGGCAAACACCACGGACCAGAGCCGCAGGGTGTTGAGCACGTGCTTGCGCTCATCGAGGACCAGCACCACGGGATAGAGAGTGTTCTCGGTGAATAATTGTGCTCTGCCGATGATCACTACGATGAAACCGATCGGATAAAAGAGGAACGCAACAAATTGCGCTATGGGTGAATCTCCCAGGTAGCTCAGGGCAAGGGCGACCGCCAGACCGGTAAGTCCCATGCTGATGCCACCGGCAAGGCCGGAAAACATGAGACCCGTGCTGCTGCGCGAAAGCTCATCGCGGCCATTTGCGGCTACCTGCTCAAAGATTTCGTGCGCGCTGCGGCGTGTGCTCTCCTGCATATACGGTCGCAATTGAGATGCATGCCGAACCGGGGGTTCTGGCTGTCGATTTCCGCCAGGAATTAACCGCGTTTTAACCACCGCTTTGACCAGGATGACTATAAAGAGTGGAAACCCTTTGAATGCCTCACTGAAGGGCTCCTCACCTCTGCGATCCGGGGAGCCCTTTAGATTTTGCGAATTCCCAATAATGAACGGCAGGTTGCGAGAAGGTGCCGGCCTGAGACAACTCAGTGCCATCTGCTTACCTCTCTTATGAGAGAAGCTTCGACGGCGCTTCAGGCAAGAAATGGACAGCAACGTCACGCTATTGTGGATCGGGAACAGGCACGCATCACCGGCCATTACCGGTGGCGTCGAACAGGCGGGATATCGCTTGATCACTGCTTGCGGCCTCACGGAGGGACTCGCAAGCCTGCGGAAAGAGCAAATCGACCTTGTCATTCTGGAAAACGACGTATCGTGCGTGCAGGGTGAACTGGCGGCGGTCAGGCTGAAGAGCGCTGCACCCCGAGTACCAATTCTGCTGCTTTGTGATCCGCTGGATTCAAGCACGCCGCAGGCTTTCTTTGTCAATCTGATTCTTGGACTGCAAGCCAATCCTGAGCTGCTGTTGCGCGCGATTGCTACGCTTTTACCTCAGCACACACGAAAGACAGCCAGCTAGAAATTGGTTGCGGTAATGTGGGGCTTGCGGGCCATCTGCCACGTATGCCACAGAATCCTGAGTGTCGCCAGGACTGGGATCGAGAGAAACACACCAATTACGCCAGCAACCTCGCCGCCGGCAAAGACTCCAAACAAGACCAGAAGAGGATGGAGTTGCAGGGTGCTTCCCATGATCCGGGGAGAAGTGAAGTAGTCCTGGATGCCCCGCCAGACCACCAGAAAAATCACCAGCCACAGTACGTGCCCGTAACCGGCAGTGAAAGCCACCCCGACCACAAGGAGTCCGCCAATCACCGGTCCCACAACGGGAATGAACTCCAGTGCGCCCGCGGCGGGTCCGAGAGCAAAAGCGTAAGGCGTTCCCATGGCCCAGAGGACGAACGTAAGCACCACCACGGCAAGGGCCGCCAGCGTCATTTGCGCGCGGATGAAGTGGCCCAGCATGGTATTCATTTCTACAATGGTGGCCGCCACGATCTTGCGGTTTCCGCGGTCTTCCACTGCTCCCACAATCGCATCAGCAAACTTGCTTCCGTCTTTCAGGAAAAAGATGGCGAGGATAGGCACCAAGAACAGCCACCAGGTGTTCTGCACGCTTTTTGCCGCGCGAACGAGGAAGTTCTGACTGGTGTCAATGATCTCGCGGCGATGTTCTCCGACAAAGATCTGCACCCGTTTGACCGTGTCGCGAGACCAGCCATGCTGGGCGGCAATCTGCTCCACCAGCGCCCCGCTGCTGATTCGCTCCATCAATTCGGGCGCCTGGCTCCGTAGCGTGTTGGCTTCGTCCATGACGGTCGGTCCAGCGGCAACGGACAGAACGACCAGGACCGCCGCGAAAATGACGTACACCGCTGCGATTGCAGCTCCGCGCGACCCGCGCAGCCATTTCTCCAGCCTGGCCACAGGCGCCGCCAGAAGATAGGCGAAAAAGATGGCGAAAAGAAAGGCAATGATGGCCCGCCACGCGGCGTAGAGGAAAAGTAGAACCAGGCCAAACATCAGAGCGGTAAAAAGTGCCTGCGCGGTCTTTTTGTCGAAAAGCTTAATCATAGCTGGGCTTTTAAGACAGGGATCAAGCCGGCTCCGAACCTAAACGAATTGTACAGTAGACAACCGGTCAGGATTTCGTTCGGAACCCGACATATCAACGTTAAAACGTCATTTTGGGTGCAGAAATTCAGCTCTGAATCAGGTAAAATACAGTCGCAATGGCGCGAAAGAAGGCCAAACCGATCGTCGAGGAAGACCTCTCCAAGGATCTCTGGATTTCACCCCGCTTTTCTCTCAAGGGCCAGAACGGAGATCGAGCCTGGGACCACAGGCAGGTCGGCAACCCGGGAAGCGCAAGATTTCTGGAACTGGCGGACATCGCGCTGGGAACGCGCAAACCGGAACCTCCTAAGAAAGCCACTACTCGCGTCTCAACTCACGACACCGAAAAGCCGGAACCATACAACGGCTAAAGCTCGCCGACGCTGTTCCTGAATCGTTGCGCCGTCTGGGATAATCTGCAGTTCATGCCTGAACTTCCAGAAGTGGAAACCATTGCCCGCGGGCTGAACCAGCGCGTGGCTGGAGACCGGATTGAATCCGTGTGGCTGGGCAGCAAGCCGGAACCACTCAAATCTTCAGCCACTGCCATTATCAAGGCTCTCGAAGGCGCCAGCATCGAACGCGTGCAGCGGGTGGGTAAGCATATTGTGTTTGATCTCGAACGCCACGATAAGAAGCAACACGGTCAATGGATAGTCCATCTGGGAATGACCGGACGCATGCTGGTGTGCCAGGGGGATGCGGAAAAAGCCAAGCATACCCACCTGATTGCCCAGCTAAAGTCAGGCCGGGAACTGCGCTTCGTCGATCCCAGAAGATTTGGACGGCTGGAAGTCCGGGACACCGGTTTTAGCGGTCCAGGCACCGAGCCGCTACGGGTGAGCATTGAGGATTTTGCCAGGCTGTTCCATAGGAGCAAAGCTCCGATCAAGGCTGCCTTGCTGAATCAGAAATTCCTGCATGGAGTCGGCAACATTTATGCCGATGAAAGCCTTTTTCGAGCCGGCGTTCGGCCTCGCCGCCGCGCCCAAACCCTGACCCGGGCGGAGTTGCAGCGCCTTCATGCAGCGTTGCAGGAAGTGCTGCACGAGGCGATTGCTGCCGGCGGATCTTCCGTCTCTGACTATGTGGGCGCGGATGGCGAAGAAGGGTTCTTTCAGTTGCAGCATCGCGCTTACGGGCGCGAAGGCGAGCCGTGCCTGGTGTGCAAAACGCCAATCAAGAAAATCGTGGTTGGCGGACGCGGCACACACTATTGCCCGAGGTGCCAGAAGTAGGAGAGATGTTTTGAAGAGATACCTGAAAAGAGAAGGGGCTCACATGAGCCCCTTCTTTGACTGGAGTGGAATAGACCTTACTGTCCGCCGCAGTTCAAGGGTTGCGGAGCGGATAGATGGGTCAGGACGGTTTCATCCGGATAACTGTAAGCGTTATCGATGGCGCTTGAGTTCTGCTGGAACATGAACCACGGCAATAAAGCCTCGTTCTGGGGATGGTAGGTGAAGCCGTTGATCGTGACCGGGAAGGTTGGATTCGGAAGGTCCTCGATTACGTCGCCGTCCTCCATAAGATCCTGGCATTGTCCAGCGGGATTCAGCCAGAACGGGGTGATGTTGTGGATGTTGTCAAAACCTACAAAAGGATCATTGAAGGTTTCAGCGATTTCGTGACTATTCGCGGTCACATCCTGGAACCCCCCGCCGAAAATGCCGGGATTGATCCAGCTGGAATAGTTCAAGACGAAGAATCTCGGCAGGTTGCCATTAGAGGGAAGGTTAATGGCATTGCCCGGTTCGAAGTCGAAGGTATGGAACCCAAGCACGCAGCAGTTATTCACGTTCCCGTTGAACAGGAAAGCGCTCGGGAACAGGAAAGTAGAGATGTCCTTGGTGGTGATGTTACCGGCGACTTCAGCCTGGCCAATGATTGACGTGTTATCCGGCCCGGCAGGGTTTTGCGGGAACAGCTCGTTGTTGAACGTGCGGGAATTAATCAGCACAAAGAAGCAGCAGCTTCCGTCTGCGTTCAGTGCGAACTGATAGGTGCCGCGGAGCAGGGTCATTACTTCAGTTGGTTTCACGCTGGCCGCAAGAAGCGTGTGCCAGTCTGGCTTGGCCTGATTGCCGAACTCGGCGCGCTGGACTGCGTCCGTAATCTGCGTCGGGACCGGGCTGCTGCTGAAATTCGCGTTGGAGAACACAGGCCCATTTAAGAACGGTTGGATGAACGGGGTCACGTCAGAAAAGAGACGCTGGCACCCCGGCTGCACGGGAACATCAATACCGCAGGTTTCAACAATGCCGCCGATCACGATCACGGACCGCGGCGAACCATCGGCATTTCGCAGGTCAAGGGACACAGGAATTATGGGAGCATTGAAGGTGGTTGTTCCGCCTTTATTGGGCGGATTGCCAACCATACTGAATTCCCAGATGTGATGAGCGCTGCCGTCGAACAACACTCCCTGGGATTCAAAATGGTCGGTGAAATTAACAAGGGTATCGACCCCGAGGGGGAACCCGTGAGGCGTAGGGATATTGCCCTGCTTATGTGCTTGCGGAGAATTGTTTGCATGTCGAACGTGTAATCCCGCCGCCGCGAAATTGGGAGGCAGCGCATCATTATCCTGCGCAAGCGCTGCAAGGCTGAAGCCGCACAGCGCGGCTAACATGAACCAGGGAGCAAATCTCTTCATGGGGTCAGTTCTCCTTTGGGCGGAAATTATAGCCTGCTCTTGGCAGGAGAACTTGATCCTCGATACTTAGTACTTGTAGCTCACAAGCCGACTATAAGCAGTAGTTGAGTTAGTCGAATGGAAGTTCGCTATAGGTATCAGCAGCTCACAATTACTCACACACGCACAGCACGGGCATTTGGCAGTAGGCCTTAGCGAATGATTGAATGCTTGATTCATGGAAACATTCTGCGTCGTGCCCGGAGTCCGGGGGGCTCGTAGTTTAATGAAATACCTGGAGGATGAAGATGGCAAAGGCGCCACTAACTTTTACGTATTACATCGCCGCGCCTGTTGAGAAGGTCTGGGATGGATTCGTCTCGAAGGAGGCGAATCAAAAGATCTTCATGGGTGCGGACTTCGAGATTGAGTTAAGGCCTGGCGGGGCGATGACATGGTCGGGTCCGGGTAAGGATGGGAAGCCGATGCGGTATGTCACAGGTGAGGTGCTGCGCGTCGAACCGCCAAAGCTGCTCGAATACAAGTTTGGAATGGGAGATGGAGCGGTGATGTCGAAAGTGAAGGTGGAACTCACTCCGGAAACCGAGGCCGTGAAGGTTGTGGTGACGAATGATGGGCGGCAGGAAGACGATCCGGCCTACGCTCAGAATGTGGACGGCTGGCCGCGGATTCTTTCACGATTGAAGACTCTGCTGGAGACGGGAAAGACGTTTCGGCCACATTAAGCATCGCCTCAATCGTAAAGGCAAGGCTCACCACGGAGTGTCCGCGCCAAGGGTTCCCAAGCGGTTTTATTGTCGCTTCGCCTGCGGCTCCGCTCCGGCCTACGGCAGTGAGGTTGGGAATTTTTTCTTTGCTTACCCAGGGCTTATCCCTCGTGGCGCGTTGCGCAACTCGGGAACGCGCCTGGGCTAACTTATGCCGCCTCCGGCGCTGGATATTCACGAATGAGAGATCTTCGTAGCTCCCGGTTACATTTTCGAGAGAGGCACGGAGAAAGACAAAAGCAGAACCTTTGATCGGCTGAGCGGAGATCGACACAGCTTGGGCTGAAGGGGCAGTGGAGGATCACGGAGAATTCTGTTGAAGACGGGGAAGACGCAGTAGGTGTGCGGCATGATCAGCGCAAGACCCGCCACGCTTCCGGCGGCTCGATGGGTAACTCAACATCTCCCACAATTCTTACAATCCCCTCCAGTCGTCCCAAAAAATCCTGGGATGGCTCCTCTCCTGGAACCAGTTTGGCAACAACTTTCCCCCGTTTGGTGATCAATACCGGTTCTTTGGTTTTCTGTACGCTGTCCAGGAGAGCAAGACAACGTGCCTTGAATTCTCCTGCGGAAATCTTTTTCATGGCCTTATATCCGTGTCCATAGTCTTTGTACCATGGCCATTAACGACTCTGAGCAATCTGGACGCAGAAGTCTGGTATGGTCATTGAGCGATCGTTGTCGAAAGTGCTGGTGGAAAAGATTGGAAAATGTTCGCAGCTCCCAGTTGCCTTTTTGAGACACGCGGAGAAAAAACAAAAGCAGAATATTGTGAAAGGCAGCGATCCCGCTAAGGTGTTTCCGTCCGACAATTCAGCTCCTCAATCCACGACTGAGCTGCGAACCCGGATGTCTGCTGCTTTCCAGTCTGATTGCTTCCACAAGGAATGCCGACACGATCAGGATCAGGACCATCGCTGCAAAGAACGCTGTCAGCGCCCATGGGGATCCGGAGTCCTTGTCGCGCGGATCCGCGACAGCGATGGACTCAGGATGGCTTGGTGCTGATAAGGCCCCCGAAGGGAAGCGTGATATGTGATTCATACAACCCTCCCTTAAAAGTTGAACGTCAGCGCAGCGTTGTAACTGCGGGGCGTAACAAAGTGCGTTCCGCTGAATGTGGAAAGGAAGTTGTACAGCGCTTCCTCGTTCGTAAGGTTGATCACGGTAAAGCGCGCCGCCCATTTATAGCGATCGCCATGAAACAAGTTGTCGTGACCTATGGCAGCGTCAAAGAGATTGCGCGCGGCAATTCTCGGGGGGTTGCGGTCATCATTCTCCGTCCCCGGCGCTGGGATGGAAATATGCGTTGATCCAAACAGCGATGGTGCGCAAGAGGTCAGCGGAGAAGTCAGCGTGGGAAACACGTTCCCACAAAAGAGCCCGGCTTGCATCTGCTGATCCGCCGTGAAACCGGTCAGATCCACCGGCGTTGTGCCGCTTACAGCAAAAGGAACCGCGCCCGCGACCATACCGCTGTCATACCGCCAGTTCCATCCGATCCATGGCCCGCGTTTGCCCACCTGGTATTGCAGGTGCGTCGTCTGGTTGAACGCTTCATCGTGATCAATGCGGAAAGGAAGGCCGTTCTGGCCCACTGTCTCGCCAAGTCCCCCGATCTGCGGCGGGAAGAACCTCGCCGATACGCTGGAGAAAACAAACAGCGCCGTAAAGCCGTGATAGTTCGGCACGCTCACGCGTCCTGCCCAGCCGGGGATCTTGGAATTGTGCCACTCGATTGGGAACGTGAGCGGCGTCGCTCCCAGTACGCTGAAGTCGTACGCGTTGTGTGTGTACTTGGTGATGTACTCGCCGGAAAATACCAGGTGTTTGCCGAATGCCTGCTCCACTCCCGCGTGAAACTCGTTGCGCCATCCCGGACTGAAACTGTCCGGGATACAGGCCACCAGCGCGGCAATCACGTTAAAGTTGCAGCCGGTTGCGGAGATGATCAGGTTCTCATTGAACGGCGTTTCCAGGACACGAGCGTAGGACGCGCGCAACACCGTGCCGGTCGGCTTGATGTTGTATGCCACTCCAACCCGAGGCTCGGCCTCTTTGTGGCTGGAAAACCCATTGTAGAAGTCGCCGCGCAATCCCAGATTAAACGTCCAGTTACCCTCCGTAATTGCATCCTGGATGAAGAGCGCCGTTTCCTTGATGTCCGTCGTTCCGCGGAACGGAAATAACGTGCTCGTTGGAGAAGCGCAGTTATCGGCTGCCGATGGATTAGGCCTCGTCAGATCAAAGCATCCAAGGAACGGCAGAAAAGGTGACGCGGTAACTGCAGGATTTGATCCGTTGTTCGGACTCAAGCCGACTCCTGCGCATTGCGAAGGATCACTAAATCCAGGCACCGCCGCGCCTGCAGCATTCACGCAGGGCGCATTGAATGTGGGATCAACGATTCCAAAATTGTCATGCTCGCTCAGAAAGAAGTGCTGATATGTCACTCCGACTTTCAGGTTGTGTCCGTTCTTGACGTATGAAATATCGGAGCGAAGGCCGGCATTCGTCAGCTTGCGGATTTGTGAGAATGTCTCCTGCTGCAAGGGCCCCAAGTCGGCAAAAGGATTGTTGCTGGGATAGTAGTTGTACTGATCGTGGCGCATGAACGCGCCCAGTGTAAGCACTGTGTTCGCATTCAAGAGCCGGGTCCACGAAGGTGAAATGTTGAAAGTCCGTATCTGCGAACGCTGGTCCTGAGCTCCCACCGGGTTCCCCAGCACCGGATCGGTCTCTCCAGTGTTGAGTGTGTCGAATGAATTAGGAGTTTGAAACCAGGAGCGGGTAAAGCCCAGGTTCAAGTGCACAGAATCTTTGTCCGAGAAGGTAAAGTCCGCGCGGTCAAAAATATTTTGCTGGTTCCCTTTGTCGTGAATCGCCTCAAACTCCGGCGGATCGAGAAAGCGCCCGGTGTTCATGCCGCTCACAGAAATGAAATTGCCCCAGTTCTGTCCGCCATAGCCCACGTTGAAGTCAACGCTTGCCGTTCCGAAGCTGCCGTAGGAAGTCGTGATGCTGCCTTTGGGCGTTGTCATACCCTGTCC
>Ga0134126_10002496_pt1 | contig 23174 bp, 15 predicted proteins | sample KB31752_FD_96881 | JGI IMG/M metagenome (GOLD analysis project Ga0134126, IMG submission 96881) | Terrestrial soil microbial communities with excess Nitrogen fertilizer from Kellogg Biological Station, Michigan, USA - KB3-175-2 | ecosystem: Environmental > Terrestrial > Soil > Unclassified ... | reverse complement strand
CTGTTGCGACGCGTCCGCGATTACGCGGAGGTCCGCGCGCAGGGGCGCATTACGTTAGACGTAGCCCGCGATGCCCTTGCCATGCTCGGCGTGGATGAACACGGCCTCGATGAAGTAGACCGCACCCTGCTGCTCACCATTATTGAGAAATATTCCGGCGGGCCGGTTGGATTGAACACCATTGCCGCATCGCTGAGCGAGGAAGAGGACGCAATCGAGGAGATTTACGAGCCGTACCTCATGCAACTCGGCTTGCTCGACCGGACCCCTCGCGGCCGCATAGCGACGGCACTGGCCTACAAGCACTTCGGCAGGGAAGAGCCGCGCCGGCAATCAGGGCTTTTCGCCTGATACGAGCGGGCGATTCAGTCGTCGGAAAGAAGCGGCGCTGCGCAGGCCTCTGAAGCCACCAGCGGCAGCGGGGATTGAGTTGCGCCTGCTGCCCAGCAGCGCGCATCGCGTACGGGCGCGTAGGAGAAGCGGTGCAGCGGCGACGGGCCGTGGCGCCGCAGGGCTTCCATGTGTTCCGGCGTGCAGTATCCCTTGTGCTGCGCCAGTCCGTACTGCGGATATATCCGATCGAATTCCTCCATTCGCTGGTCGCGCTCGACTTTCGCAAGAATGGAGGCAGCGGCGATAGAAACCGAGCGCGCATCGCCATGAATGAGGGCTTTCTGCTCGATGGGAAGGTCCAGCTCGACGGCATCCAACAGCAGAAAATCCGGCAGGGGATCAATCCTGGAAAGAGCCGCGACCATGGCCTGGCGGCTTGCCTGATAGATGTTCCAGGCGTCTATTCGCGCGGCATCAATTTCAGCGGTGGCCCAAGCGAGGGCGTGCGCGCGAATTCGTTCGGCGAGTTCGCCTCTCCGCTCCGGCGCGAGCTTCTTCGAGTCATCCAGACCCACAATGCGCCGCCGGGGATTAAGAATCACGACCGCGGCGACGACAGGGCCGAAAAGCGAGCCGCGGCCTGCTTCGTCCAGCCCGGCAATGCGCATCCAGCCGCGCTGGCGCGCTTCGCGTTCGTAACGTGAGCCGCACAGGCGTCCCATCGCGCGAAATTCTAGCACGTGTGTCGCACCGTATGCGCCGGAGCGAGGCAGAAGTTTTCCACAGGCTTTTTACTCCGATCGGGTGTCGCGACGGCCGCGTCCGATCTTCCGCAGGCGCTGCGTGAATCGAATCGGCGTGCCGGTGAAATCGAAGGCATTGCGCAGTTGGTTTTCGAGGAAACGCTGGTAGCTGAAATGCAATGGCGCTACCTGGTTTGTGAAGAGGACAAAGGTGGGCGGCGCGACCTTGGCCTGTGTGACGTAATAGATTTTAAGCCGCCGGCTGGTGGGTGAGGTGCCTCGGTCGAGATCCACGCTCGCGAGCCAGCGATTCAGCTCGCCGGTCGAAATGCGGCGATTTCGCGCCTCAGCGACGCGATTGAGCAGTTCATAGAGCGGCTCGACGCGCTCGCCCGTTAATGCCGATAGAAACGCAATCGGCGCGTAACTCAAGAATTTCAGTTTGCTGCGGATAATTGGTTCGTACTCGGAAAGCAGGCGGCCGGGACTCATTTTGGCGCTGGGAGCGCTGCCATCGCGTTTCGTGCGCGCCGCTTTTTCGCGGGACGCCTGGAGCGCCAAATCCCACTTGTTCATTACGATGATTACGGAGCGTCCGGACTGCTCGGCGTAGCTTGCAATCGTCGCATCGTGCGACGTGACGCCGACAGAGGCATCCACGACAAGCAGCGCCACGTCGGCGCTTTCGAGATGCCTGCGCGCCATCATGACGCTCAATTTTTCGGCGATGAGCTTGGTCTTGCCCTTGCGCCGGATACCGGCGGTATCCAGAAAACGATACGAGCTGCCGTTTCGCTCGATCACGGTATCTACCGCGTCGCGCGTGGTGCCGGGTTCGGCGGAGACGATCGCGCGTTCGGCGCCCGCGAGCCGGTTCAGCAGCGTGGATTTTCCGACGTTCGGGCGGCCGATAATTGCGATGTTCAATTCCGGCCGAGTTTGATGGCCATCGGAAGCAGGGAAGCCTGCGGTGACAGCGTCGAGCAGTTCATCCACGCCGATGCCGTGTTCCGCGGAAACGGGGAAGACGGCTGCCCCGAGCCGGTAAAAAGGTGCGGCGAGATCGGCATGCTTCGCCGAGTCGGCTTTATTGACCGCGATCACCGGCGGCTTGCCTGCTCGTCGCAGCAGGCGCGTCAGTTCCGCGTCAAGCGGCAGCAGCCCCGCGCGGCCGTCCACGACTTGCACGACGCAAGCTGCATTATCAATGGCGATGCGCGCCTGCCGCAGGATCTCGCCCGGAATGCCCGCCTTGTCTTCCGGCACAATTCCGCCCGTATCCACCACCTCGAATGCGCGGCCTTCCCATTCCGCGGTGCCATAGATGCGGTCGCGCGTGATGCCGGGCTCGTTTGTTACGATCGAACGGCGCGTCCCGGTGAGCCGGTTGAAGAGGGTGGATTTTCCGACGTTCGGCCGGCCGACAATCACGATAGAGGGCAGTAGTGTGTTCATCGTAGTATGCTGCACTGAACTTCCAAGAGTATCACGGCGCGGGTGCTGAACCCGCGATTGCGATGATGGTAAGATACCGCCGTGAAGTCGCTTTGCGGTCAGCAGCGCGGTTGGCAAGGAATACTCGCTGGGCCAAAGGCATCCGGCGCTGCTGTGCTCGTTGTAATCCTGCTCGCAGCGGCAGGACCGGCGCGGGCGCAGCAACCCGACCAGCGCGCGATTGACGCGGTCAGCTCCGCTCTGCGCGCGAGGGAATATTCGAAAGCGGACGATCTGGCACAGTCGTTTCTGCGGACTGCGCCCGGCAATGCGAAACTGCTGGCGCTCGACGGCATTGCCCTTTCGGCCATGCATAAGGATAAGGAAGCCCTTCGCGCCTACAACGCTGCGCTGAAAACCTCGCCGGATTTTATCGCCGCTCTCGAAGGTGCGGCCCAGATCGAATATCAAAATGGAAGCCCGCGCGCGGCTCCTTTGCTGGAGCACGTACTCAAGCTGCGGCCCGACGATCCCACCAGCCACGCTATGCTCGGCGCGATTGCCTATAAAAAGCGCGACTGCAAGTCCGCCATCACGCACTTTCGCGCAAGCGGAGATCTGATCTCGTCGCAGCCGTCGGCGCTGGATGAATTCGGCGTCTGCCTGGTTCGCGAGGACCGGGCGGTGGACGCCATTCCCATTTTCCGGCAGCTGCTTGCAGCTTCACCGGACAATACGGGCGAGCGATTTCAGCTCGCCGAGGCGGAATTTCTGGCTCGCGACAGCAAAGGCGCGGTGCAAACAATCCAGCCGCTGCTTAGCGGCCCGAATCCAGCCCCGCAGGTGCTTGATCTCGCATCGTCGGCGTACGAAGAGTTGGGCGATACGCCGCGCGCAGTCACGCTGCTGCGGCAAGCCATCGTTCAGTCGCCGAAGAGTGCCGATTACTACCTCGATTTCGCCACGCTCTCGTATAACCACGATTCGTTTCAAGTGGGAATTGACATGCTGAATGCGGGGCTGGCGCGGATTCCCAACTCCGCCCAGCTGTATCTGGCGCGAGGCGTGCTCTATGTCCAGCTTGCGCGATACGAAAAAGCGGAAGCCGATTTCGAGAGGGCCGAGCAGCTCGACCCCAAGCAGGCGTTCAGTTCCGATGCGCAGGGCCTGGCGCAATTCGAGCAGAGCGATCTCGATAAGGCGCTGGCAACCGCTCGCTCGCAGCTTAAATTGCATCCGAAAGACGCATTTTTGCACTACCTGCTTGCGGAGACGCTGGTGCAGAAAGGGGCGGCGCCTGGGATGCCTGAATTCAATGAGGCTCTTGGCGCCGCTGCGCGCGCCGTGCAGCTAAAACCGGATCTGATCCTTGCCCGCGACATTCTGGGCGGCTTGTATCTAAAGACGGGGCAAAATGCGAAGGCCGTCGAGCAATCCAGATTGGCGCTGCGCGTGGATTCCAGCGATCAATCCGCGATCTATCATTTGGTTCAGGCACTGCGTTCGAACGACCGGGATCATGAAATTCCGGGCTTGCTGAAGCGATTGGCATCCTTGCGCGAAGCGGCGCAGAAGACGGAATCGCAGCACAATCAGTATCGGCTGATCGAATCGGGCGCGAACGCGACACAGCCGGGAACTCCGAAGCAGCCATGAGGATCAGGGCAGGGTTGTGGCGTTTTTGGATTTGATGAAGGCGAGAACCTCATCGAGTTTCGACATGGCGCGAGCGCCAAGGCGGGTGCAGCACAGCGCGGCGCAGGCGTTGGCCATGCGGCCGGCGCGATCGAAATCCCAGCCCTGGAGCAGCGCGTAGGAAAGCCCGCCCATAAAGGCATCGCCCGCACCTGTCGTATCCACCACGTCCACCTTGAATGCGGGTACACGCGTCATTTTCTCGCGGCTGGCGATGATGCAGCCTCCCGCGCCCATGGTGACTGCGACGAGCTTCGGTCCGAGGTCGAGCAGCCGCTTTGCAATCCGCTCGAAATCCGATTCGCCGGTCAATTCCCGCGCGGCCATCTTGCAGGGTTTCAGCACGTCCACAAGTTTCAGGGCCTCGCATAGTTCGTCCTGGGTGCCGAGGTTCATCTGCGCGAAAAAGCTGGGCTCGACGTCTAAGTCGAAGAAGATGCGCACCCCTGCATCGCGGGCCACGCGCATCGCCTCCTTCACGGGTGCCAGCGGAAGCTGCGAGGCCTCTGTGTGGAAATGCTTCGCCCCGCGGATGTGGGGGGAGAATCGGTTGCGGATCTGAAAAATAGAAATTTTCCCGTTTACGTTGGGGAACATATAGATGCATCGTTCGCCCGAAATATCCACGGGAATCCACGCGGCAGAGGAGCGCGCGCCCTTGACGACCTCGATTCCGGAAAGATCCATGCGGTCTTCGACGAATGCCTGCTGGATGATGCGGCCGTTTTCGTCGTCGCCGATCAATCCCAGCCATCCTGCCGTAGCGCCCAGGCGCGCGACCTGCGTCAAATTATTGGCGGTGACGCCTCCCGCAAGGATCTGTACGCGATTCGCGTTGATCTTCTCTTCGGGGCCAAGCAGGCGGGGAACGATGGCGAAATAATCCACGGCGCAACTTCCGATGCCGACCACATCCACGTTTTGCGCAGGCGCCATTCCAAATCCTTTCCGTTGAACTGCCATTCATTGTGCACCTTCGAGATGCGAGGCGCCAGTTGACCGGAACGGCTCGCGTCAGGTACCGACGCGCACCGATTTTGCGATATTCATCAAAGTTGCCAGTGCGGAAAAGGCGGCGAGCTGCGACGTGCGCGGATTTGCATTCGAAGGTACGTTCTCAACCGTGACCGCGAGCCGGCCGAATTCGCCCTCGGCGCGAATCTCGTGAACGTTCCTGTTTCCGCCCGGCACTGCTACAACGCGAACCCGAACGGCCACGGAGGGTTCCACTGCAAAACGCAACACCGCGGCCACGTTCGACGTGGAAGGGAACGCGGCCGCAGCTTCTTCGGCGCTGCCCTCGAAAATGATCGTCTCGCCCGCCATGCCGTCGAGCTGCAAACCCCGCTCGATCACATATTTCGTGCCCGCGAGCGCGGCCACGGGCTTGCGGCTGGTGAGCGACACGGAATCAATCTGCCCCATCGAGGCGGATTTGATTCCGTCGAGTCCGGCGATTGCGCCGGAGGGAATGTAAATCCGGCAGCCTTTTTCCTGTGCCTTTCGAAACCACTCCTCGTGACCGAGCAGCCCCCCGACGCTCATGATGAGCATGTCGCGCCCTCGTGAAATCGCCTGGGGAACAAATTCGGGAAGCGCCGCCTGGCTTGCCGCCTCCACGACGAAGTCGCAAATCTCAAGCAGCGCGCTCATGGAAACTACGGGAGGTTTCGATGAGAGGCTTGCGGAAAGAGCCTCCGCTCGTCCTCGGTCCTGATCGCAGAGGGCGACGAGCTTTGCCTCTACGCGGCCTTGATCCAGAGCGGCGGCGAGGATCCCTCCGATGGTTCCTGTCCCCAGGATTCCCACTTTGAGCGGCATGGCGGACTACGCCAGTTCCAACATGCGATCTATTGCACGCCGCGCACGCCGCGCGATTTCCGCTGGAACGCGGACCTCGGGCGTCATCGTCTCCAGCGATCGGATCACGCTATCGAGCGTAATCGTCTTCATGAACTCGCAGATCGCGTTGGGATTCACGGGATAGAAAGTTTTCTCCGGATACCGCTTGCCAAGTTGATGCAGAATGCCGAGCTCGGTGCCCACGGCAAATTCGCTGGCCGGGGATTCACCGATGTGGCGCAGCATTCCTTCGGTGGAGAGGAAGAATGTGCGGTCCTGCGGCAGAGTGCCATCGAAGGCTTTTTCCATGCACGAGCTGACGCAGCCGCATTCGGGATGCAGCAGCAGTTCAATCTCGGGATGCTGTTCCATGATTTCGACTACTTGTTCGGGCCGAATCGTGCGATGCACGTGGCAATAGCCGGGATATGCGATCACGTTGGTGCGTTGCGTCTGCCGCGCAACGACGCTCGCAAGGAAGCGGTCCGGCACGAAGAGCACCCGTTGCTCCGCTGGGATCGAACGCACCACTTTCGCGGCATTGGCGGACGTGCAGCAGTAATCGCTTTCCGCCTTCACGGCGGCGGACGTGTTTATATAGGACACCACGACGGCATCTGGGAACTGCGCCTTCCATTTCAGCAATTCCTCCGCCGTGAGCGAGGCGGCAAGGGAGCATCCCGCTCGCAAGTCCGGCAGCAGCACCGTGCTTTCCTGGCAGAGAATCGAGGCCGTCTCGGCCATGAAGTGAACGCCGCAGAATACGATCACCTCGGCCTTGGTCTTCGCCGCCTGCTGCGAGAGCTTCAGCGAATCGGCTACCGCATCGGCAACTTCCTGCACCTCCGGGCGCTGATAATGGTGCGCCAGCAGAATTGCGTTGCGCTCGGCGCATAGCTCGCGGATGCGCTGTTGCTTCCGCCGGATCTGCTCCGGCGTATCGCTCACTGCCTCAACGGCGGGCAGGGTGTACCTGGTTTCAAAAGCTTCGTTTGCGGCTGGACTTGCCATTTTGTGTTCGTCTCCTAGGAAGATGAAATCGTTTCGCTAACGTCCAACGCGCGTGGCGAATGCGTCAGAGCGCCGACGGAAATTGCGTCTACACCGGTCGCGGCGTATGCCTCGATGTTTACTTCGGAAATTCCACCGCTTGCTTCGATCAGCACGGAATCCCACAACTTTGCGCGCTGAAGCTCATGGACCGCCTCGCGAAGCCTGGATGGGTCCATGTTGTCGAGCATCAAAAGACACGGGTAGTCGCTTGCGCCATCCCGCTCGCGAAGATTGCGATACGTTTCAGCCGCCGCGATGGCGCCGCGATTTGTTCTCACTTCGACCTCGATAAAAGCCGCGACGTTCCGGGAGTTCCACGCTTGCTCGATGGCCGCTCTTGCGGCTTGATCTTCGCTATTCGCCAACAGCGCGAGGTGATTGTTCTTAATCAGGATCGCGTCGCCCAAGCCGATGCGGTGCGTGCCCGCGCCGCCAGCGTGCAGTGCGCGCTTATCGAGAAGGCCCCAGGGCGTCTTCCGAGTGCCGACAACCCTTGTGCCGGGGTTAATGCTGCGGACCCGGTCGCCTAAGCGCCGCGTCGTGCTGGCGATCCCGCTCATGCGCTGGATCACGTTCAGTGCGACTCGTTCCAGCGAAAGCAAGTTGCCGCGGTCGCCTTCCAGCCGCAGCAGGGCCTCTCCCGCGGCGATTGCGTCGCCGTCTTGTTTCGCGTATTCAACGTTCACTTGGTTTTCCCGCATCAACAGCGCGCATTCCTGCAGACCGGCGACAATTCCCGTTTCTCTCGCAATAATTCGTGCTGAAGCGCGAGTTCCGCCCAATCGAAGGGCATCAACGGTCAGGTCACGGGGCGAAAGGTCCGCGAGCAGGAGTTCTTGGATAAAGGTGCGAACCGCGCGAACGTACGCAGGGTTCTCGATGGAGAGGGCGGCGCCTCTAAATAGCGCGCGCTCCAATCGTTGACCGCGGGACGCTGTTGGCACGGCAGCGACAATCTGGGTGGGCGCCGTCACTTTAAGAGAAAGCCCTTCCTGCGCAGCTCCGACTTGGCGCGGTCAATCATTTCGCTGCGCGAGGCCTCGACGGTATGCAGGTGAATGCCTGCCGTAAGCGAGGACAGCAGGGAGGCGTGGGTCGTCTGCACCTGAGAAAGAAAATCCTGCACATCGGCTCGCGTTTCGATCATCAGGGCGCCGCGCAGTTCGCCATACAGCGGGTGTTCGACAGTCACGTCGAGCACCTTGATCCCGTGATCCACCAGAATGTTCAATTCTTCCTCGGTGCGGGCGGGCCTGTGGCGGCAGGCAATAATCGCTCGGCGCGCTCGCGTCGCCTGTTGGGGCAGGCGATAGCCCCGCGGTGTGGCGAGAATCTCCTGGCCGCTCGCGCGAAGAATCGCCACATCTTGTACAATGCATTGGCGGCTCACCCGGAACTCCTGCGCGAGCTCGCCGCCTCTAACCGGCGCACGATGCGTACGGATCCGCTTCAGGATCATTCGCCGGCGCTCGTTGCCGCCATCCGGTCGAATGCCCGAACGGGATCGCCCAATTTCTGGAATAGCAGCCGCTGATGTGTTCGTCTCACTGACCATACATCTGTCTTGTCAATGACCATTGTACGCCAAGACCGCTGGTTTGAGCATCGCGAAAGGACCGGCTCGACCCTACGGAGCGCAGATCAGTCCTCAGTACCGCGACCTCTCAGGGCTCGGTGCGTCCGCCTCGAATGGATGGGGTCACAGCCTCCCCAAAGCTGAAGATAAGTGGGACAAAGTAGAAATGCTTTTCCCTTTTTCCGCGCCCTCGCCCTAATTGGCGGCATCAGGCTCAAGGCGTCCATATTACAGGCGTGGATTCAGCAGCTTACGGGAACATCTGTTCCGCCTTTGCTGCGGATGGCAAGGGAAGTGCAATCTCTCGGGTTTTCGGCTGCGACGGGTGTGTGTCCCCCTGTAGCGCAACCGCCGCCATAATATGCGCTGCGGGAGATTAGGAGTTAGATCTTTGAAAGCGTTCGACAGACGGGCGGGATTTGAATACCAGCGGCTGCCGCGTTCGGGGGAGGCGCAGAAGTGATTTTGTTTTACCTACTTCTGTGGATTCTGCCCCTAGTGAACCATCCCTTGTGGGGACGCCAGATCGGACCCTTCAGCGTCTTTGAGTATATCGGGATTGGCGCCCTGCTGTACGCGATCTTCCATGTCATTTCGAAAGGCGAGGTCCCGCCGATCCTGGGGACTTGGCAGGTGCGGCTTGTTCTGATCCTGTACCTCGTGGCGCTGGGTTCGTCCTTGGCGGGAGGCAGGTTTCCGAATCCAAGCTTAACGATCTACACCGCATCCATGCTTCTTTTTCCACTTGCGATCATGCTGGTGGACACGCTTGAACGGCTTCGGTGGGCCATCCTTTCCGTGGTGGGCGGCTACGCATGGGCATCGCTATATGTGATTCGGGAATGGCGAAGGGGTTCGGCACAGTGGAGCGGTTATCGGCCTGGCTTTATCGTGGGAGATTCTAACTACTTCGCGACGGCCGCAATCGTGGCCATTATCCTGGGATTTTGCCTCATGCAAGGAAAGGGTCCTCGATGGCAGAGGCGGTACTGCCTCACCTGCGTCCTCATTACGGTTTTCGGGGTGATGGTGTGCGCCTCCCGTGGCGGGTTCCTGGGGCTAGCGGTGGCTTTCGTGTTCGTTATCTGGCGCATGGAGCATCGGATCCGAAATTTCGCGCTGCTTGCAGTGCTGATTCTTCCGCTCGCGTTCCTGCTTCCCACGTCTCCGCTGCAAAGGCTCTTGCACCCCAATTATGCGGCGGAGGAATCCGAGCAATATCATCAGTTCGCCTGGACCGCCGGTTATCACATGATCGAGACTCATCCCCTGATGGGTATCGGCTTGGGGCGTTTCAAGCCAGAGATGCCCGACTATCTTTCGGTGCAGTTGCCCGAATATACGCTCGCTCACAATATGTTTATCGAAGTGGCGGCAGAGCTGGGATTGCCGGCACTGTTGTGTTTCATCGCTATTTTCTCGTCAACGTACTTCGGCTTGGGACGCCTTCGAAAATCGGACGCGGCCCCGCTAATCCGCGACGCGGCGTCGGCGCTTCAGGCCGGAGTCGCGGGGCTCGCTCTGGCCGGCTGTTTCGTCTCCGCGGAATACCAGAAGACTACGTGGACGGGACTCGCGTTGGCGGCCGCCCTCCTCGTGCTGGCGCAAAAACAGCAACTCGCCGGCAGCAAGGAAGACCTCGACCAAGCAGCACCTTTCGGAGGACCGGTTCCTGCGCCTCGCCTCGGGTCCAACGAAGGTGCGCTAGCCGGGAAATCGGTTCTTTTATCCGCAGCGCGGACGAAAACCGGTCTATCACGAGCCTATGACGATTTCAGATAGATTTCGAAATATCTATGATGTCGGGGACGGTCGCCGCCGTCTGCTCTCGATGGAAGGGATGCGGGGATTCGCGGTCCTCTTGGTTTTCTTTGTCCACTACGATGCGTTATACGGGGTATACCTGCGCGTCGGCTCGCCGCTGTACGAAATGTCGAGGTTTTTGGGAGATATAGGAAACACCGGTGTGGACCTCTTCTTCGTCCTAAGCGGATACCTGATTTATGGCGTTGTGCTCCGCAAGAAGACGCCTTATGGAAAGTTTATGCGCCGGCGCTTTGAGCGCATCTATCCCACATTCCTCGCGGTCCTGCTGGTGTACCTGCTCCTTTGCGCGGTGATTCCATCTGAAAATAAGATTCACGGCTCGTTTATTTCGGCCGCGGCCTATCTTGCTGCAAACATTCTGTTATTACCGGGCATCTTTCACATCACTCCAATCGTTACGGTCGCATGGAGCTTGAGCTACGAATTCTTCTTCTATTTTTCCATTCCGCTCGTTGTATGGGTCACGCGGATGGGAACTTGGCCTCGTTGGTCCCGAGTGATTTTCTTCGCAACCCTATGGGCCGCGTACCTGCTATACGCCTTCAGCGCGCATCATTCCGAGGTCCGGTTACTCATGTTTGTCGCTGGCATTCTTTTATACGAGGCGATGGATTCCAATTGGACGAAGGCGAAGCTCTCCCGAAAGGGGGAGCTTCTGGCGATCACGGCGTTCCTCGCAGGGCTGGTCTTTATCTTTCTATATGACGCGAAGACCGATTGGCTCTCGTTCCTTCCCGGCGCTCATGCGGGGAGAACGATCCTTCCGGGCGTCTCCGGGTTTCAAGGGCCGTATAAGGTGGTTGTGCTGAGCATCACATGTCTCTTTCTGGCGCTCTATAGCTTCCAGTTCGATGGTGTGTTGAAAGCGGTGTTCTCATGGAAGCCGCTAAGGTATCTCGGTAACATGAGCTACTCCTATTATCTGATTCATGGGCTGGCGTTACACGCGGTGGCTGTCGTCGTCGCGCGTCTAACGTTTTCCGCGAAGGAGGGCGCCATCGCGTATTTGATTTTCCTTCCGATAGGCTTCGCCTTCACCTGGGTAGTATCTACAGGTCTCTTCCTCCTGATCGAAAAGCCGATTTCGCTAAAGCCCCGGCCAGCCCCAAAGGCGCCAGTTTCCGCACCGACGACACTGCCCCCGGCGGTTGTTGCGAGCGAGTAAGTAAGGAAAGATCGTTAGTTGACTGGGCTCGTGGTCCGCTCGATCGTAGCTACTTTCGTTTGCTAACGGACATCTTCAGCCAGCGCGAATTAGCCTCTTTCACCGCGCCGATATAATTTCCGTAGTTCCCGGGCTCTCCGCCGCATGTATATCGTTCGAGTGGCGGAGAACAAGGAACGGTCGCGGACACGTCTTCGTGTCCGTCGTAGGCGTTGTCGAGGTGCGAGACCAGCCCCCAATTTGTGCCTTCGGACCACATGTCCATCCAGGCCCATAAGACAAACCCTACGTGCGGATTTGTGCCGAGCGAGCTTTTGGAGTTCATGAACGAGGAAACCGCGCTCGCGTATGCCTTCCCCTTGTCATCCTGCATGGCGTACTGCCCCTCGGGAATATCCCCGCCCTTCCGGAGAGCGGAATCCGGATTTGCCGCAAGGTAGACTCCGGAAATAAAGGGCCGATCCCCATAGTTCCTGGCGATAAAATCGAGGCGGGCTTGATCGAAGGAGCCCTTCGATTCGTCGTCTTCAAAAAGATCAATATACTCTGCCGCGGCTTGGAGGACCGGGCCGGGCGGCACTCCATCCCAACTTCCCAGTTCTCCGATCACCATCGCCTTGGGGAATTCGGCGTGAACACCATCGCGAAGCATTTTGAAGTACCATCCGGCTGTTTGCTTCAGAAACGCATCCATATCTTCGCGCACGCGCGGATTCATCCGTTCGACCTTTGACCCAGTCATTGGATCGAGCGCATTCCAGCTATTGCCCAGCCACGCGCGATGCGTGGGCCGCAGGTCTTCATCCATCAGCCCCGTTCCAATCCCCCAGCCGTTCTCTGCGTAACTCACCGTCAAGGAGGCGCCGCGCGGGGGAGCGTCGCCGGCCCTGAAGGCTAACTGCACCAAACCGGATTGATAGTTAACCGTTCCCGTCAGCTTCGGACCGAAGATTGTGCCGTCGCCGATATCGCCGCCGATCGGGATTCCCTTCAACGAAATTTGCACCGAATATCTGCTGGGATGGAGCTTCTGAAGCACGTGCTGAAACGTAAGCGTCGCGCCGTCGCCATGCCCCAGCGCCTCGTCGCTTACCGTTGTTCCCGAGGAATCGAACGTGGTGTAGCTCGAGCCCCATGCGGTATTCAGCGCCGCGACGGATTTGTATTTGCCCTCAAGCATATTGCGCAGCGCGATTTTCGTGTGCATCGCGCTGTCGCGATATACAAACCCGAAATTCGCGTTCGCCGTTTGCACCGGAGACTCCGATAAAATAAGCAGCGCCAAGCTCGGATTGTTCTTTCCGGCGGGCACGGTGGGGAAATCCGGGCCGGACATAAAGCCGTACATTTCATCGCCGTCATCGCCCAGTACCCCTAGCAGAAAATCGCGATGCGGGCTGCTCTTGATGTCGTCCCACGAAAAGTCCTGCGACATATCGCTGGCCAGCCACGTTTGCATCTTGCTGTCGTAGTAGTCCCCGATTCCGCCGGACGGAACGTAGTCCCGGTAAAAAATGCTGCGTGCGCCCATAACGTCCTTCACGGGATCGCTCAGGAAGCGAACGTCGGTGTCCTGCTTTGTATGGATGGCGGGATTTCGCATGGAATAGAACGATGGCCTGACCTGTCCCATGAAGGGCAGCAATATTTTGTGAAAGGAGCGGCCACTTGCATCCGTGGCGATGGGCAGAACGAACTGATACGCGTAGGCGCCAATCGTGTTGAATCCCCACGCACGCATGCGTTCGAGGGTAGCGTCTGACCACGCATACACATTGCCGTACTTTGCTGCGACCTTCTTTTCCGCCACAGCGTCCGTTTGATTGATTAATTCGACGTCCTGCAGAAATAACCCGTGCCCGGCGGGCGTGCAGATCCACCAGCGATGGTTCAGCTCCTCCGCGTGCCATGCATGGGTTCGTGCGGCGCACGCGATATCCTCTCGCCCTCCATATTGGTCTAGCGACTGCGCATGGCATATACAGGACGTCAGGAGAAGCAGCGCGATAGCGAATACGCACCTAGGCAACGCGCGGCATACACGGATTTGATGGCGACCCACGATTTAACCTTGGCCAATCAGCGCGAAAATGCGCGCCGGCAACACCATGTGGGCAAGCTCCCGTATTTCGCGGACGGAATATTGGGCCACCAGGAAAAAACCCGCGATGAGCAAGATCCAGATTGCAAAGGATGCGAAAGGCCGATGACCGCCCACGATGACGGCGGCCAAGGCCGATAGACACAAGCAGCCGAGGAATGCCGCGTAAATGCGTTTCACCGAAAAATGGTAAGGCATTCTGCGCATCAACAGGAATAGGAGAACAATCTGATCCGAAGTTTCTCCCGCCGCCCACGCAAGTACGGCGCCCAGTAAGCCATAGCGATTCCATAGCGGGAAAAATGTCGCGCAGAATACCACGCAGCGAATCACCTTCGCCGCAATGGTCAGATGCGGCTGGCCGATGGCGGTAAATAGCGTCCCGCAAAACCAGTTCATCACCTGAATCCCGGCGAACGGGAATGCGAGTAGTCCCAGCTCAACCAGATTCGCGTACTTTGATCCGAAAAGTCCGAATACCGGATGCGCGAACAATGTCGCGAATGTGGCTGCGATCACGCCGCATGGCAAAATGAATCGCAGGTAGACCTCTGTCAGGTGACGAGACGAGCCGTAATCTTGCGCGGCCAGTGTATTCGTGAGGGATGGTAGCAGGCTATCGAGAATGAACGTTGCGAACGTGGGGATAATGCTGATCAGCGTCAGCAGGGCAGTGTACCGCCCGAGCATCGTGACCCCCCCCAAATCCACAATGAATATGCAGTCCAGCTGCCGGCTCAGAAAATCCAGCACGCAGTTCGCCTGCAATGAACCGGTGTACCGCCAAAATCCCCGCGGCAAAAGAAACCGGAATGATTTCTGGATCGCCTCCTTCCCAAGCCTCGATGCCAAGTGCAGGCCCGCGACAACGGTCAAGAGAAGAGCAAGAATCAAATAGAGTGACCAGATGACCGGGAAATAGTGCTTCTCCAGGAATGCACGCGCGCACAGAAATAGAATCAGGTAGACCGCAAAATTCGAAAAGGTGATGAGCCGGTTATAGATCTGTGCCCACTTGATTTCGAGAAGCCCCTTCAGAGCCGCTAGGAGGATCGAGAAAAGTATATAAAGGGGAGCGAGCCAGATCAGCAGGATCGCAAAGCGATTGCTGATTTCGCTGCCGAGCACATACCTGAGCCCCTGCGGCCAAAGAGACCCCGCGATCTGGTACGGCAGAACCGCCAGGAGGGTCAAGAAAAAATAGGAAAGCAGGAATGCTCCCCTGTCCTCTGGAGCAAGCTCCGGGAGAAACTTAATGGCGACCCCATTTCCCCCAAAAAACAGAAAGACGGATGTTATAGCGATGTACATCGAAAGGACCGTGTACGTTCCCAGGAGGTCAGGCCCTATGCGACCGAGCACGATCGTCGTGACAAACCCCAGCGGTGCTGAGGCAATGGAAAGCCAAAGCGTCCAGCGCATGCCTGAAAGCATCAGGCCGCGCTGACGTTCGGGAATCGTTTTAAGCGAGCCGGGGATAACGCTCAATTTTCAGCAGTCCGTTCTTGGATTTCCGGCACGATGGCGATAATTGTACCTAAGCGCAGCAGCGGGGCGGAGGGGAAATCGGCTTGCGGTTCGTTCAGTGTACAATTGGGCGTCCGACGGGCGCAGTCCTAAGCGATTCAGTGACCCAAGCTGGGGATGGCTAAAAGAGCGGAGCTGTGTGTGAGTGCAAATGGCGTGGTTTCCAGAAGCCAGCGGGGAAGCGATGGTTCTCTTCGCGATTTGGGGGAAAGCTCTCGGATGAACGTTGGGATTTGCACAGATAAAGAATATTGGAATCAAGCGGCTCTCAATCTCGGCGCATCAATTTATCACTCCTGGGAATGGGGGGACCTTCGGCAAGCTGAAGGATGGCGTTCCTGGCGCGTTTTGACCGAAGAGAATGACCAGCCCGTCGCAGTCACACACATCCTTGAAAAGCGACTGCCGCTAAGGCTCGGCGCGTTGCTTTACGCGGCGCACGGAATCGTGAGCCGCGAAAATGACGACGCGGCCGTTGTGACAACGGCCCGATGGCTCAAGAATTTTGCCCGAGAACGGCGAGCATTTCTGCTCCGTGCGGACCCCGAATTCGCGGATACCGACGACAACAAAAAAAAGCAGCTCGTCGAGAATGGCTTTCGCTCAATTCCGGATCAATGGTCATTTTGGAACTCGCCGCGGGCCACTATGGTCGTGGACCTGAAACCCCTGGAGGACGACATACTGCATCGTATGCGGAGCACCCACCGGCAGCGAATCCGTAATGCCATAAGAGACGGCATTGACATTGAAGTGGGAACAGAACCCAGCCATCTGCAGGACTTCTACAATATGGTTCTCAAGAGCAGCCAGAGGCAAGGATTCGTGCTCCGAGACTCTGGACACTTTGAGCTGGTTCGGCAGATTTTTCTAAAGGCAGGAAAGGGTCTGATTTTCATTGCGCGACAGAATGGGCGCCCCGCGGCAGCTGTTCTTTCTCTCTTCTTTGGAAGTACGTGCCTGTACCTGCACGGGGGATTCGACCCGGAGATCAAACTGACCGGCGCAACTGAAACCTTGCACTGGAAGGCAATGCAGTGGGCAAAGCAAATGGGGTGCACAAAATATGATTTTCTTGGAACTGGCACGAAGCATCCGCCCATGGAAGGCAATCGCGGCTACGGCCTCTATTCCTACAAAAAAGGCTTCGGTGCGGAGTTGGTTTATACCGCAGGCTACTTCGAATTGAGACGAGGTAAGGCGCGCTATGGCCTCCTTCGTCTGGCCGAACGGAACCCTAAGCTCGTTGACCTTGCCGTGAAAATTCGATCCCTCCGTTAGCCGAATGAACCAGCCAACGGAGGGATCTTCGATGTAGCGCTAGTGGGTGAGCCAAAGCTTATTGGCGTTTTGTATGGGAGTGATCGCGTCGCCGTAGTTGCCGGGCTCTCCGCCGCAGGTATACTGCTGGAGCGGAGCTGAACAGGTCACGCTTGAGGATGTGTCCTCGTGGCCGTCATAGGCATTGTCCAGGTGCGAGACTAGCCCCCAATTTGTCCCCTCGTTATCCATCCAATCCCACAGGATGACACCCACGTATGGGTTTTTCCCCGAGGAGGTCTTTGCGCCCAATAGCGTCGAGATCGTATTCGCGTACGCCTGTCCCTTTTGGGCCTGCGTCTGAAACTCCCCGGACGGCGGAGGATTTCCACCACTCCCGTAGTTTGAATCCGGGTTGGCGGCGAAGAAAACGTTTATGAGCGTAGGTTTATTGCCATAGTTTTTAGCGAGAAAATCCAGGTGGGCCTGGTCCCAAGTCCCGGCGGTGTCATCATTCTCGATGATGTCGAGATATTCTCCAGCCGCTTGCAGGACAGGCGCCGGCGGCATCCCCGACCAGCCGGAAAGGCCCATATCCACTAGGGCGTTTGGAAATTGGCTGTGGACGCCGTTCGCCAGCATTTGGAAATACCACTCGGCGCAGCTTTTCAGATAAGCGTCCATGTCGGTCGCCACTCCCGAATTCATCTGAACCACTGTTCCGCCCAGCATCGCATATAGCGTATCCCACGTGTTTCCTAACCAAAGCTGGTGCGTCAGACGCATATCTTCGTCCATCAGGCCGCTGCCGATCCCCCAGCCGTTGGCCACGTATCCTGCCGTGACCGCCAAGCCGCTCGCAGGGGCCTGTCCCGAGGCAAACGTCACTGAGAGAGCTCCCGTCAAATAATTGATGCTGCCGCTTGAAATTTTCGAGCCATAAAGCTTTCCGTTGCCGAGATCGCCCGCGACGCGCGTGCTCCCGACATAGATCGAAAGGCTGTCCGCAGAAACCGTCGTATGCGACAAGGTAGCAGCGAAGGTCAACTTCGAGCCATCGCCCGTGCCCACCACGTCCGCCGCGGCATTGGCTGCGCAAGTCAGGGGCTGAGAGCCGACGCATGTTCCGCTCGAGTCGAACGTCGTGTACGCGGAACCCCATGCGGCATTCAGGGCGCTTATCGAGCCATATTTGGTCACCAACTGATCGTGAAGCGCCTTCTTTGAGTACATCGTCGAATCTGCGTACACAAAGCCCATGCCTGAGTTGGCCGTTTGGATCGGAGACTCAGTAAGTACCAGCAGAGAGAGGCTTGGGTTATTGTGTCCCAGGGGAGCCGTGGGAAAATCGGGCCCTGTGGCCATGCCGACCAGCTCGTCGCCATCATCACCTATAATCCCGATCAAATAATCGCTGTACGGACCGTTCTTGATGTAGCCGAAATTCCAATCCTGTGAGATATCGTCAGTCATCCACGTCTGCATCTTGGGATCGAAATAATCGCCCACGCCTCCGCCGGGAACATAATCCTGATAGATCGGAGATACGGCGCCGAAGATATTTTTCACCGGATCTGAGAGGAACTTCGCTGTCCCGCCAGTCCATAGGCTAATTGCGGGGTTGCTCATGGAGTAGAAGGACGGCCGTACCTCTGAAAAGAACGGGAGCTTGGTTGTATGGGAGTGGTACCCGTTCGCGTCCAGTGGGAAAGAATTGTCCGTCGTAATGGGCCAGAGCGTGTTATAGGAATACACCCCGACGGTATTGAATCCCCAGGCGCTCATTCTCTTCAGGGTTTCGTCGGACCAAGTCGCCATGGATCCGTATTTGCTCGCGATTACTGAATCCGAGGTCGAATCCGCCGAGGCAATGTACTCGATATCTTGCAGGAACATGCCGTGTCCCGCCGGTGTGCATATCCACCACTGGTTATTTATTTCTTGCGTGCTCCACTTTCCGGCGGTCGAGCACTGTATGTTCACGCGCCCCCCATACTGATCGAGGGCCACGCCGGTCAGCACCGTAAGGGTAAGTGCCTTTTGGACTTTCGCCGGGCTGGATGCTGAGTCTGTCACCTGGACTGTAAAGTTCGAAGTGCTGGCCGCGGTGGGAGTCCCGGAGATCACGCCACTGCTGGCGGTGAGGTTCAGCCCGCCAGGCAGCGAGCCGGAAATGACGCTCCATGTATACGGCGCTGTGCCGCCGGAAGCCTGGAGGTCCGCCGAATATACAACGCTGGTCGAGCCTTCAGGAAGCGTGCTGGTCGCGATCGCCAGTGGTTGCGGACCGCCCGTTGAAATGGTGATGCTCAGTTGCTTCGTGGCGGCGTTGCTGTTCGCGTCCTTCACCTGCACGGTGAAGTTTGAGGAGCCCGCCGCGGTGGGCGTGCCGGAAATTGCGCCGCTGCTCGCCGTCAGCTTCAAACCTGCTGGCAATGAGCCCGTGCTGATGCTCCAGCTATAAGGGGTAGTTCCGCCCGTTGCTTGTAGGGTGGCCGAATAAGCCGTTCCCACCGTGCCGGCAGAAAGCGAAGATGTCGAAATCGCTGGCGAACCGGCGGAGCTTCCAATCGAGATGCTCAACGCCTGGGTCGCAGACTTACCTTGAGAATCAGTCACCTGCGCAGCGAAGGACGATGTGCCCGCCGCAGTCGGCGTGCCGGAAATGGCGCCAGAGCTGGCCGCGAGTGACAAGCCGGCCGGCAGAGCGCCGTTCGTGATGGCCCATGAATATGGGGCTGTCCCGCCGCTGGCCGCAAGAGTCGTCGCGTAAGCCGTTCCGACGGTGCCATTCGGCGCCGAGGTGGTGGTGATTTGCGGGCCCTGCGGCGGGGGCTGATTATTGGGTGCAGCCGTGTATCCGGAGCATGCGGAAAGCCCCAACATCAAGACGGCGCAGAATATGGATAGGATCAGCTCAGCCCAGAGCCGAGACGGCTGGCTGGCGGACGACGAACGACGAACTGGAACCTGTGTTGGAGCGGATTGCGGAAAACCGTGGCTCGACATCACGACCTCTCCTCGACTTGAATTTGTCGTACCGCACTGATCCGCCTAAAAATCAGGAGCGTTTCTATTTGTCGTGAGAGATTCTAAAGAGCCGAAGGGACCGATAACTACTGGCCAGGGGGACAATTAAGGTACAGCTGTCCATCTGGCCGCATCACACTGAAGAACAGGTACTTGTTCTTCCCGATGGGTGGCCGAGCGACCTACCCTACGATAGGGGCGCTGAAAAGTTCAAGGATTTCTTCGTAGCGCTTAAAGGGCGGAATTAAATACGTCCCGGCGATGCCTTCGCTTCGGGCGCTCCGCGCCCAATCCAGCATGGTGCGGGCGAGGGCGAACCCTCGGTCGCGGGCGCTGTTGCCAGCCTGCTCCATGGCGCAGAGCGTCGGCGCGGGAATCACGATACCTGGCACCTCGTTATTAAGGCGCAGGGCCTGCTTATAACTGGTCAGCGGCCAAAGCCCGACAAGCACCGGGATGGGAGGCTTCCCGCCGAATTTCCTGATGAAGTCATGCCAATGCGCGGGATCGAAGATCGGCTGCGTCATCGCGAAATGCGCGCCGGCCTCAATTTTCGCCTCGAAGCGCCGCAGTTCCTGCTCCAGATCTTCGGCTACGGGATTGACGGCTACGCCGATCGTATAGTTGGTTGCGCCGCCGAGATTCTTGCCGGCCCAATCCATTCCCTGATTCAGCCGCGTCAGAACCTTCGTAAGGCCGATCGAATCGAGTTCGTAGACGCCGCTCGTCTCCGGGTAATCGCCCACTGAAGGCGGATCGCCCGTGATTACCAGCACGTTGCGCACGCCCCCGACCGCCCAGGCGCCCAGCAGCATGGCTTGCAAGCCGATGATATTGGCATCGCGGGTCGTGATGTGGGGTATGGTTTCGAAGCCGTGGGCTTCGATTGCGCCCGCGAGCATCAGGGCGTCCATCCCGACGCGGGCCAGCGTGCCGCTGTTGATATCCACGGCGTCCACTTCGCCCGACGCCATCACGCGCGCGACCTGCTCGATCACCCGCGAGGTGGTTACGCCCTTCGGCGGATCTATTTCGACCGAGACGACGAATTTTCCGGCCTGCACCTTGCCCCAGAGCTTGCTTTCCGGCTCGCGCGCGGCGATTTTGCGGAATCGCTCGGTCGCGTCGGTTGCTCCAGTGCTTTCCACGAATGCCGCGCCGCGGGAGCCGCCATCGGCGCGCGAATGCAGCTTCTTCACCGCTTCGGAGATGGCGCGAATGTGCTCGGGCGTGGTTCCGCAGCAGCCGCCCAGAATGCGCGCCCTTAATTCGGAGGCCTCTCTCGCGAATAGCGCGAAGTACTCGGGCGAAGAGCGCGGATAAACGATGCGGTCGCCGACGCGCTTGGGAAAGCCCGCATTTGGCATGGCGCAAAGCGGCAGGGAAGTAGATGCCGCCAATTCGCGCAAGATCGGCAGCAGAAGCTGCGGGCCAATCGTACAATTGGCGCCCAGGGCCTGCACATCGCAATCTTTGAGTTTGTTCCACGCGTCCAGCGGAGTTGTGCCGCCGAAGGTGGTCCCTTCCTCGGAGTAGGTGAGGGCGGCGACGATTGGCAGGCGGGAAAATGAGCGGATCGCGTCTATCGCGGTGAGCTGTTCCTCGATGTCGCTGAACGTCTCGAGCAGAAAAAGGTCCACGCCGCGCTCTTCGAGCGCTCCGGCCTGCTCCCTGAAATTGGCGAACATTTCGCTCTGCGGGATTTCGCGTACCTGCCTGACGACGCCGAGCGGACCGATCGAGCCGGCGATCAAGACTTCGTGACCCGCCGCCTCGCGGGCTTCTCGCGCGATCTTCACGCCGCGATGATTCAGCTCCGCGACGCGCTCGCCCATTCCCAGCGAGGACAGTTTGTGCCGGTTGGCACCGAAGGTGTTCGTCTCGATTAATTGCGCCCCGGCCTCGAGATATTGCTGATGAGCGCGGAAAACCGCTTCGGGATGAGTGGCGTTCAACTCCTCGATGCAGCGCTGCGGTCCGACGGATTCGTAGAGCAGCGAACCCATGCCGCCATCGGCCACCAGGATTGCGTGGCGCAGCCGTTCGTTGAAGTCTTCTATGCGCATAAGCCTTTGCGTCCGCACGCCGGAATATGCCGCGCTGAGGCGTGCGGTAAATAGCAGAGTATAACATTCCTGCCGAGCCGCACCGCGAGGTGCGAAGGCGAGAATGGATGCTCATTCGAACCTCAGGGCCGTTACCGGGTCCACGCGCATGGCGCGGCGGGCGGGGATGTAACAGGCGGCGAATGCGACCACGACGAGCAGGATGGCCACGCCGCCGAAGATGATCGGGTCAGTGGATTTTACGCCGAAGAGAAGGCTCGAGAGGAAGCGGGTGAGTCCGGCGGCGCCGGCCGCACCGATCAGGACGCCCAGAATTGCGAGCGCGAGGCCTCGCCTTAGAATCAGCTTCAGCACGTCGCGCCTTTCGGCGCCGAGCGCCATGCGAATGCCGATTTCATGCGTGCGCTGGCTGACCGAATAGGAGATAACGCCATAGATTCCGACCGTGGCGAGCAGCAGCGCGAGCGCGGCAAGAATCGAAAGCACGGAAGCGAAGAAGCGCGGCTGGGAAGCCGAATCGGCCACAACTTCGTCCATGGTGCGAATCTGGACGACCGGCTGATCGGGGTCGAGTTGCGAGACGGCCTCTTTAATGGAGGGAATCAGCGCGAGCGGGTCTCCCTTGGCGCGCAGAACGAGCGTGGCCCAGTTGGAGATGAATGGCTGCTGATCGTACGGACGATAGAGAGTTGGTGCTACCGAGGCGCTGAGCGACCGTTGGACAGTGTCCCCCACGATTCCTACGATGATCCATTTTTTGACCAGCGATTTTCCGACAGCATCGCCTTCGGGCCAGTAGCGGCGCGCCATCGCCTGGCTGATGATTGCTACCTGCTGCCCACCCTGCGTATCCCATGGAGTGAAGTAGCGGCCTTTTAGCAGGGGAATTCCCATGGCGCGGAAGTAGTCCGGCGTCACGTCCTTCAGGTCTACCGTAATTCTGTCGCTCTTTGAGATGCTCGCGGACTCGACGCTATCGAGTGACATCGTAATCGTGCCGATCGAGAGAGGGAAATTATTGGTGATGGCGGAGTACCGGATACCCGGGACCGTGTGGATTTTTTCCATCACGCGGTCATAAAAGGCGGCGGTCTGCGCGCCGGCCTTATAACGGAAATTGACGAGCGGAATGCGGGCGGTAACCACGTGGCTGGGGTTGAAGCCGGTGTGCACCGTTATCAGGCGATGAAAGCTATCAATCATTAGGCCGGCTCCGACGAGGAGGATCAGGGAGAGGGCCACCTCGAGAACCACGAGCGCGCCTTGGGTACGAACCCTGCCGGCGGAGGCGCCCCCGCCCGATCCGCCTTCCTTGAGCGAATCGGTTACGTCCAGGCGGGCGGCTTTCCATGCAGGCAGGCATCCGACGAGAACCCCGGTGAGCAGGCAAACGCAGAATGTGAACGCAAGGACGGGAAGGCTGATGGACGCGGCGAAACCAGGGAAGAGATGCGCAATCAGCGGAAGGCCTGCCAGGGCCAACGCGAATCCCGCGGCGCCCCCGAAGGCGGCGACGATCATG
>Ga0134126_10002495_pt1 | contig 23186 bp, 16 predicted proteins | sample KB31752_FD_96881 | JGI IMG/M metagenome (GOLD analysis project Ga0134126, IMG submission 96881) | Terrestrial soil microbial communities with excess Nitrogen fertilizer from Kellogg Biological Station, Michigan, USA - KB3-175-2 | ecosystem: Environmental > Terrestrial > Soil > Unclassified ... | reverse complement strand
AATACAATGTGGTCGCGCCATTGCTCAGCGTTTCCTATAACCCGGATGATGGCGTGTTCCTTGGCGCAGGTTTCCGGTATACCACACAGGGGTTTCACAAGACCCCCTATAAGACGGTACAGACCCTGACGATATCGCATTCGCTGTCTACGAAGGCCTATGATTTCAACTACAATCTTGCGGCGATCGAGGCTATCGGGAAGCTGGACCTGCTGGTCGATGCCGACGTCAAGGCGCCGAACAATACCGTGAACTTCTTTGGTTTTGGGAACGAAACGGTCTATAATAAGGATGAGAAGGAGGGGGTTCGTTATTACCGGGCGCGCTACAACAGCTATGACTTCGATGTACTCCTGAGGAAGCGGCTCGGGAAGGTGTTCTCGGTGTCGCTGGGGCCGGCGTTCCAGCGTTTTACACTGGACAGTGCGGATAATTTCGATCGATTCGTCAACCAGGCGGCTATCAACGGACTCGACCCTGTCACCTTGTATCTGACGAAGACCTATCTCGGGGGACATGCGGGTGTGATCGTGGACGATAGGAATGACAAGATCGATCCTTCGCGCGGCATCTTTTGGACGACGCGGTTTGGCGGCTATGGCGGGTTGAACGACGCCAGCCATGCCTATTCGCAACTGAACACCGATATGGCCCTTTATACCAGCTTCAACTCGCGGGCGGGCGTGGTGATCGCCAACCGGGTGGGCTGGGGGAAGAGCTTTGGCCAATATGATTTCTACCAGGGGCAATTCCTGGGGGCATTGGAGGGCCTCCGGGGATATCGGAGGTTCCGGTTTACGGGGGATGAGGCCTTTTTTCACAATCTCGATGTGCGCGTCAAGCTGGCGAAGTTCAACACCTATTTTTTCCCGGGGACCTTTGGGTTGCTGGTCTTCAATGACGTCGGCAGGGTCTGGCAGCATGGGTTGTCCAGCGACCAGTGGCATGATGGCTATGGCGGGGGCATTTGGATCGCCCCGCTGGGAAAGCTGGTGTTTTCGGCGAGCTATGGGGAGGGGACGGATGGCGGCGTGTTCGTTTTCAAGCTGGGATTTCAGTACTAGGGACGATGATCTTTTGGGGTCATCCGTTATGCGGATGAACGTATAAGCGTTTTCCGCAATAAAAGGAGCTTTGCTGGCGTTTTCCACTACATTGGTCTTTTGTAGTATGTATTTGTCTATCCGCCATCTATGGTGTTTTTTGCTGCTATTGGTAGTTGACGCTGCCCGCGCCCAGTCCGACAATCTCTCCTTTGTACATTTGGGTACGGCGCAGGGTTTGTCGCATAGTAATGTCATTTGCACGATCCAGGACAGCCGTGGTTTTATGTGGTTCGGGACGCGCGAGGGGCTGGACCGGTATGATGGGTATACCTTTACCGTTTACAAGAACAAGGCAGGGGATGACAATAGTCTGGCCAATAACCTGGTGCAGGGCATTGTCGAAGACGCCGAGGGCTATCTCTGGATAGGGACCTGGGGTGGTGGTATCGACCGTTTTGACCGCAGGACGGAGCGGTGGCAGCATTTCCGGCATAATCCCGCCGATCCGCATAGCCTGAGCAGCAATATCGTCTTGTGTCTGTTGATGGACAGCCAGGGGCATCTCTGGGCGGGAACCGATGACGGCGGTCTGAACCGGATGGATTCGCCCGGCCGGTTCACGCATTTTGTACATCGCCCCGGGGATAAAACGAGTCTCAGCGACAACAGTGTCAAATATCTCCTCGAGGATGTGGATCATCATATCTGGGCGGCGACGGTGGGTGGCGGGCTCGACCTGCTGGACGCTTCTACGGGAACGTTCAGGTCTATGCAGCATGACCCGCGTAACCCGGCTTCCATCGGCAGCAACGATGTGATCTGCCTGTCCGAGGACAGACATCATCGTCTATGGGTAGGCACCAATTCCGGGCTGGACGAGCTCAACAGGGTCAGCGGCCGGTTTTTACATTTTGGCAAGAAAGGGCATGATACCACGGGTCTGGGCAGCAATTCCATCAATTCCCTGGGCGAGGACGGCGAGGGCAATGTCTGGGTAGGAACGGAGAACGACGGCCTGGTGATCCTCGACACAACGGGGGTCTTTCATCATTATCTGCACGATGATATCGACCCGTCGAGTCTCGGCACCAATTCGCTGTATGGCATTTACTGTGATTCGAAGAAGAATATGTGGATCGGCTCTTTTGCCGGGGGGTTGGACTTTGTCAATTGGGACAACCGGAAGTTTGTGCATTACCGGCACAATGCTTCGCCGTATAGCCTGAGCGATAACCATGTGCTATGTATCTATGAGGATCATCATAACGATGTATGGATCGGCACGGATGGGGGCGGTCTGAACTTGTTTGACCGGAAGTCCGGCAAGTTTACGCATTATAAGCATATTCCGGGGGATGCGAATAGTATCTGCGGCAATTATGTATTACGAGCTTTAGAGGACTACCAGGGGAATTTATGGATAGGTACCTGGAACGACGGTTTGACGATCTTCAACCGGCGTGCGAACACCTATGAGCATTTCCGGAACGATCAGGACAATCCGCATAGTCTAAGCAATGATGACGCGTGGACGTTTTGTGAGGACCGGAATCACCGGATGTGGGTAGGAACCTATGGCGGCGGGCTGGAGTTGTATGATCCGGGGACGCATGGTTTTATCCATTACCGGCACCAGGAGGATGATCCGGGCAGCCTGGGCAATGACAAGATCCATGCGGTTATCCAGGATAATGAGGGACGGATGTGGATCGGCACGGATGGCGGCGGGATCGACTTGTTCGATCCGCTGACCGGTCATTTTGCCCATTACCGGCATACGCGGGACAAGAACAGCCTTTGCAGCGACTATGTCACCAATATCATCGAGGACCGGGCCGGCAGTCTTTGGATCTCGACCACGGAAGGGTTGTCACGGTATGAGGTGACCGCCAACCGCTGGACGACCTTTACGTCGCGGGACGGGTTGCCGGACGATGTGATCTTCGGGGTGCTGGAGGATTCCACCGGCTATCTATGGATCAGTACCAACAAGGGCCTCAGCAGGTTCGATCCGCAGCATGGCCGGATCGAGAACTTTAGTGTAGCGGACGGGTTACAGGCCAATGAGTTCAAGGAGCAGGCCTATTGCAAGACGCGGAGCGGGGAGCTTTATTTTGGCGGGATCAACGGGTTCAATATCATACAGCCGGAGAAGGTGCAATCGGAACCTTTTGATCCACCACTTGTGATGACGGGTTTCCAGATCTTTAACCGGGAAGTGCCCATTGGCGGGAAGATGTCCATTGGTGGGGATGGCAAAGTGACGTCGCCGCTTACCCAAAGCATCACCGAGACGCAGTCTATCACTTTACCGTATAAGAGCTCGGTGTTCTCCTTCTCCTTTGCTTCGCTGAACTATACGGACAAGGGGAAGAAGCAATATGCCTATATGCTCGAAGGGTTCGACAAGAGCTGGAATTATGTGGGCGAAGAGCGTACGGCAACCTATACCAATCTCGATCCGAAAAAATATACGTTCAAGGTGAGGGGGCTCAATAACGACGGCGAATGGTCGGATAAGATATTGGCCCTGGAGGTCGAGATCACGCCGGCTTTTTGGATGACGTGGTGGTTCCGGTTGCTGGCGGTGTTGTGTGTGATTGGCGGCGGCGTGGTCTTTTACCGGATGCGTGTTCATACCATCAATACGCTGAATCGCTCGCTGGAGCGGCAGGTGCAGGAGCGGACGGAGCGGCTGACGAGTCTTACGCTGGAAGAGCGAAAGGCGCGGCAGGAGGCCGAACAGGCCAATAAGGCAAAAAGCATTTTTCTGGCCACCATTAGCCATGAGATCCGGACGCCGATGAATGGGGTTATCGGCATGGCCTCGCTGCTATCCGAGACCTCGCTGACGAATCAGCAGCGGGAGTACAATCAGACGATCATCAACTGCGGGCAGAGTTTGCTCACCGTCATCAACGATATCCTCGACTATTCGAAGATCGACTCCGGGAAGATGGACCTCGAGCAGCAGCCTTTCGATCTGCGGCATTGCATCGATGCGGTGTTCGGGGTGTTCTATGAAAAGGCCACGCAATCCGGTTTGCGCCTGGTGTATACGATCGATCCGGATGTACCGCCGCAGATCGTGGGGGATGCATTGCGGTTGCGGCAGGTGTTGATGAATCTTGTGAGCAATGCCGTGAAGTTCACGCATCATGGCGAGGTCCTGGTGTCCGTGAGGCTGTTGCGCATCGAGGCCTCCGGCGGGCTGGTGCTGGGTTTTGACGTGAAGGATACGGGTATCGGCATTCCCGCCGAGAAGATCGGGATGTTGTTCAAGTCCTTCTCGCAGGTCGATTCGTCCACCACGCGGAAATATGGCGGTACCGGACTGGGTCTGGCGATCAGCGAGAAGCTGGTGAATCTCATGGGTGGGGATATCTCGGTGAGCAGCAAGCCGGGGGCGGGGACGGTGTTTAGTTTTTCGATCCTGACGCGCGAGGGGCAGATCGTGCCGGTGCAGATGGAAGAGAATACGGAGATCGAGGAGAAGATGAGTGTTGCTTTCGGGGAGTCGTATCCTTTGCGGATGCTGATCGCGGAGGACAACCTGATCAACCAGCAGCTGATCCGGCAGATCCTGGGTAACCTGGGCTATGAACCGGATTGTGTCGAGAATGGCGATCTGGCTGTGGCGGCGGTACGGGAGAAGGATTATGACCTGGTGCTGATGGATGTGCAGATGCCGGAGATGGATGGGTTGGAGGCTACGCGGGCCATCCGCGAGCTTTCCGGCCGGCAGCCGGTGATTGTGGCGCTTACGGCGAATGCGATGCGGGGTGACCGCGAGGAATGTTTGAGTGCGGGGATGGATGACTATATCAGTAAGCCGGTGCGGCTCGATGAGCTGATGCGGTTGTTGAAGAAGTGGGCGATGCAGGCGAGGGCGTGAGGAAACCCCGGCGGCCTTGCGCCAGCCGGGGCTTGCAATATTATAAGGTTGACATATCGATGACGAAGCGATATTTTACATCTCCTTTCAACATTCTATCGTAGGACGGCATGATATCCTTCATGGCGATGATCTCGATGTCGGAGACGATGTTGTGCTCCGCGCAGAAGTCGAGCATCTCCTGGGTTTCGGGGAGGCCGCCGATGGAGGAGCCTGCAAAGCTCTTGCGGCCGCCGATGATGCTGAAGGGGTGGATCGGCGCGGCTTGGGAGGGCACGCCTACGCAGATCATCACTCCATCCGTTTTAAGCAGACCGAGGTAGACGTTCATGTCGTGCTGTGCGGAGACGGTGTCGATGATGAAGTGGAAATAGCCTTTGACGGATTTGAGCTGTTTTTCATCTTTGGTCACCACGAATTTGTGTGCGCCGAGTTTTTTCGCGTCGGCTTCTTTCCCGGCGGAGGTGCTGAGGACGGTGACTTCGGCGCCGAAGGCTGCGCCGAATTTTACGGCCATATGGCCAAGTCCGCCGAGACCTACCACTCCGAGTCTGTGGCCTTTGCCTACTTTCCAGTGACGCAGCGGGGAATAGGTGGTGATGCCGGCGCAGAGGAGGGGGGCTACCGCGGGGAGGTTCAGCTTTTCGCTGACCTTCAGCACGAAATCTTCATGGACGACGATGGTATTGGAATAGCCGCCGTAGGTCGGAGTCTTATGGTCCTGCTCCAGACCGTTGTAGGTTTGAGAGTGGCCATTGGTGCAGTATTGTTCCAGTCCTTCTTTGCATTCGTCGCATACGCGACAGCTGTCTACGAGACAGCCGACGCCAACCGTGTCGCCTACCTTGTACTTTTTGACGTGAGGGCCTACCTTGGTCACCTTTCCTACGATCTCGTGGCCGGGGACCATCGGGAAGATGCCGGGAAACCAATCGTTTCTGATCTGGTGTAAATCGGAGTGACAAACGCCGCAATATTGGATGTCGAACTGGACATCGTGGTCGCCTACCTCGCGCCGCTGGAGGTTCCAGGGTTGGAGATCGGATGTGGGGGTTTGTGCTGCATAAGCCTTTGCTTGTATCATGAGCTTTATTTTTTTCGACACAAAGATGCGGGAAATACGTGGGCTGACGCAACTATAAAAAAAGATAGTAAAGCTAGACTTTTCGGTGGAGCGAAGATTCGCGGATGATGAGTTCGGAGCGGACGATGATGGTGTCGGTGGCACGGGCGGAGGGCTGGCCGGATAATTGATCGAGGAGGCTACGGGCGGCCTGTTCGCCGATCTCTTCGCCGGGATAGCTGATGGTGGTGAGCTTTGGTTGGATGATACGGGTGATCACGTCATTGTTGAAGCCTACGATGGCGATGTCTTCTGGAACGCGGACGCCATTTTCCTTGAGCGTTTGTAAGAATACGGCAGCAAAAAAATCATTGGTAGCAAACACGCCGTCGGGTCTTGGGTCCATGGCAAGGACCTGTTTGACCGAGCGGATCGCGGCGGCTTCGCTGAGGTCGTTGACGAGGACGAGATTGTCCTCATAGGGCAGACCATAGTCGGCGAGGGCCTGCTGGTATCCTTTGAGACGGCCGGCATAGACGTTACGGCCGAGGTTGGCGGTGATGTGCGCGATGTGGCGGCAGCCCTGGGCGGCGAGGTGGGCGGTGGCTTCGTAGCCTGCTTTCACGTTATCGATCACTACGCGTGTGCCGTAAGGATATTCTTCTACCCGGTCGAAGAAGACGATCGGGATATTCTTTTGTACATAGGGGTCGAAGTGTTCCATGTCGCGGGTGTCGAAGGCGAGGGAGGCGATGAGGCCATCGACGCGTTTATGGAATAGGTTGTGGACGTTGGCGGCTTCTTTCCGGTAGGTCTCTGAGGAGTGGCCGATGATGAGGTCATAGCCTGCTTCGGTGGTGATCTTTTCGATCCCCGCGAGTACGGAGCTGATGAACTGGCTTTTGAGCTCATGAACGATGATCCCGATGGTATGGGTCTTTTGCATCCGCAGGTTGCTGGCGAAGCTGTTAGACCGGTAGCCCATCTCGCGGGCGGTGTCCATGATCCGCTTGCGGGTCTTGCTGTTAATGGCGGGATGGTCTTTGAGGCCACGGCTTACGGTGGCAGGGGAGAGGCCTAATACTTTAGCGATATCGTATATGGTAATGTCTTTTTTTCCCGTCATGGTAGAATTGGCTATTAAGAGGTTAAAATTAAGGATTTTAAAAAACTTTATGCAATCGGTTGCAGTTTCGAATTTGAGGCTTATATTTACCCGCTCGTTGCTGTGCGGCGGGCGGTGGAGCGATATAAATAAAAATTTCTTGCCATGTTATTATTGGGTATTGATCTGGGTACTTCTTCCGTGAAAGTTGCAGTGGTCGACTCGGGCACGCATCGGGTGCTGGCTTCGGCGCAGTATCCCGACACGGAGGCGCCCATCATCACCCGGCAGCCGGGATGGGCGGAACAGAGTCCCGATACCTGGTGGGAGCAGGTCAAGAAGGCGATAGCGCGGGTGCATGCCAGCGGCGCCTATAACCCGGCGGATATAACGGCGATCGGTATCGCCTATCAGATGCATGGGCTGGTATTGGTGGATAAAAAGCAGCAAGTATTACGGGATAGCATCATATGGTGTGATAGTAGGGCGGTGCCTTATGGCGACAAGGCTTTTGCCGCTATTGGCGAGCAGCGGAGTCTGGAACGGCTGCTCAATTCCCCAGGAAATTTTACGGCGGCGAAGCTGGCCTGGGTCAAGGAGAATGAACCGAAGGTCTATGCGCAGATCGATAAGGTATTGCTTCCCGGTGACTTTATAGCCATGCGGCTCACGGGTGCGGCGACGACTTCCATCTCCGCGCTATCCGAAGGCATCTTCTGGGATTTTGCTTCGAATACCTTGAGCGGCGATGTGTTTGGCGCCTTCGGTTTTGAGGAGTCCGTGATCCCCGAGATCCGGCCTTTGTTCTCTGTACACGGAGAGGTTACGGTTTCGGTGGCGGCGGAACTGGGGTTGAAGAAGGGGGTAACGGTGACCTATAAGGCCGGCGACCAGCCCAATAATGCTTTATCGCTGAACGTGCTGAAACCGGGTGAGGTGGCGGCTACGGCAGGCACTTCGGGTGTGATCTATGGTGTTAGCGACGCGCTGACCTATGATCCGGGTTCGCGGGTCAACAGCTTTGCGCATGTTAATTATTCCCCTGAGGCGCGCCGGGTGGGGGTCCTGCTTTGTATCAATGGAACGGGTATCCTGAACCGTTGGATACGGGATCTCACGCATGGCGATTATGCCGCGCTGAATACGGCGGCGGCGGCGCTGGCCCCGGGCAGCGCGGGATTGCGAGTATTACCTTTTGGGAACGGCGCGGAGCGGATCTTTTACAATAAAATTATCGGTGCGCAGGTGTTGAATGTCGATCTGAATGTTCATGGTCCGGCGCATTTGTACCGGGCGGGACAGGAGGGGATCGCTTTCGCCTTTCGTTATGGTCTCGACATCATGCGGGGCAGCGGCATGCGGCCGGCGGTGATCCGGGCGGGGAAGGCGAACATGTTCCAGAGCCCCGTTTTCTGCGAGGCATTTGTGAATGCCACGAATGTGCCGGTAGAGCTGTTCAACAGCGATGGCAGTATCGGCGCTGCTTTGGGCGCGGGGATCGGGGCGGGTATCTTCCCGGATGAGGCGGCGGCATTTGCGGGTTTGAAGCCGGTGCAATGGATCGAGCCTACGCGGGCGGCGGAATACGATGTCTTATATCATGATTGGAAAAGAATATTGCAAAACTTTATAAAATAAAAAATTATGTCAGTTATCACTGGAGAGAAAGAATTCTTTAAAGCCATCGGAGCCATTCGCTATGAGGGCCCCGAGACGGATAACCCCCTGGCCTATCGTTGGTATGATGCGAACAAGGTTGTAGCCGGTAAGACCATGAAAGATCATTTGCGTTTTGCGGTTGCCTACTGGCATTCGTTTGTTGGTAACGGTGCAGACCCCTTTGGTGAACCCACACATCTCTTTCCCTGGAACGAGAAAAGCGATGCGGTAGCAAGGGCGAAGGATAAGATGGATGCGGCCTTTGAATTCATCACGAAGCTCGGGTTGCCCTACTATTGTTTCCACGATGTCGACGTGGTAGACTATACGAACGATGTGGCCGGCAACGAAAAACGGTTACAGGCGCTGGTGGATTATGCTGCGGCGAAACAGAAGGATAGTGGTGTTCGGCTTTTGTGGGGCACTGCGAACCTTTTCTCTCATCGCCGGTACATGAACGGTGCGGCTACCAATCCTGATTTTGCTGTGCTGGCGCACGCCGGTGCGCAGGTGAAGGCGGCATTGGATGCGACGATCGCGCTGGGTGGTGAGAACTATGTTTTCTGGGGCGGTCGGGAAGGCTATATGAGCCTGCTGAACACCAATATGAAACGGGAGCAGGAGCATCTTGCGCGGTTCCTGCATGTCGCCAAAGATTACGCACGCAAGCAAGGTTTCAAAGGGACTTTCTTTATCGAGCCAAAGCCGTGTGAGCCCACCAAACACCAATATGATTACGATAGCGCGACTGTCATTGGATTTTTAAGACAGTACGATCTGCTGAAGGATTTCAAACTGAATATCGAGGTCAATCATGCCACGCTGGCGGGACATACGTTTACGCATGAGCTGCAGGTGGCTGTGGATGCGGGGGTATTGGGATCGATGGATGCGAACCGCGGTGATTACCAGAATGGCTGGGATACGGATCAATTCCCGAACAATATCAACGAACTCACCGAGGCTATGTTGATTATCCTGGAAGCTGGAGGTTTTGGTGGCGGCGGGATCAATTTCGACGCCAAGATCCGGCGGAACAGCACCGATCCGCAAGACTTGTTCTATGCGCATATCGGCGGCGTGGATACGTTTGCCCGGGCGCTGGTCGTGGCTTCTACTATCCTGGATTCATCCGATTATAAGAAGATCCGGGCGGACCGTTATGCTTCCTACGATAGTGGGGAGGGTGCGGCTTTCGAGAAAGGCAAGCTTTCGCTCGAAGACCTGCGGAATTTTGCTGCCAGCCATGGAGAGCCCAAGGTGATCAGCGGACGGCAGGAATATTTGGAAAATTTGATCAACCGTTTTATTTGATAGCGCCATGGTAATGATCGACACCTCCGCCAAAACGGCTTCCTTAAGTAAGGTGAGCCAGGCCTATATTACCCTGCTGACGCTGGTAGCGGCGATCGGCGGGTTACTTTTTGGTTACGACACCGCAGTGGTGAACGGGGCGGAGAAGTCGTTGGTCGCGTTCTATATCACGCCCATAACTGATCCTTCTCATGCCGATTATGCGGTGCGGATGATCTCGCAGTACAAACTGCTGCTGATCGTCGTCCTCTTTCTCGTGGGAATCGTCATCTGCGCGCAGCTCATCCGGCTGCTGGGGGCGAGGAAGGGCGGGATCATCAGTATCATCCTTCTTGCCGTACTGGGTTTCTGGGCGGCATCCTTTGCGGGCAGGTCTATTTCTTACCTGCCCGGCGACTTGCAGGATACGGCCAATGCCATCAAGGGATTCGTTATTGCGAGTGCATTGATAGGCTGTGTGATCGGCGGGGCCGCGGCGGGATTCATTTCGAAATCTTTGGGCAGGAAGAACGGGCTGGTGATCTCGGCTATCTGTTTCTTTATCTCCGCGATAGGCGCGTGGCGTCCGGAGTCCTTTAATTTCTTCGGCACGCTGGACGCCTATTCCTTTGTGATCTATAGGATCATCGGCGGCGTCGGCGTCGGCATTGCATCCATGATCTCCCCGATGTATATCGCGGAGATCGCGCCGGCCAATATGCGGGGACGGTTGGTGTCCTTCAACCAGCTGGCGATCATCTTCGGCATGTTGGTGATCTACTTCGTGAACTATTTCATCGCCAAGCAGGGGAATGAGCAATGGTTGATCACGGAAGGCTGGCGCTGGATGTTCTTCTCGGGGGTGATCCCTGCGGGTATCTTCTTCATCCTGCTGTTCTTTGTACCCGAGACGCCCCGGTACCTGGCCATGAAAGGCAAGGACGAGAAAGCGATCCGGGTGCTGAAGAGGATCGCGGGGGAGAGTGATGCTTCTGCGACGTTGAACGACATCAAAGCGACGCTTCATGAGAAGAATGCGCCCTGGCTGTCGTATGGGTACTTTTTGATCTTTATCGGCATTCTACTTTCGGTCTTTCAGCAGTTCGTGGGCATCAACGTGGTCCTGTACTATGCGAGCAATATATTCCGGAATATGGGGTCTTCCACCGACAGCTCGCTTTTGCAGACGATCATCGTGGGGGTCGTCAACCTTTTGTTCACGGTGGTGGCTATACTCACTGTAGATAAGTTTGGCAGGAAGCCACTGATGGTCATCGGGTCGATAGGCATGGGGATAAGCATGTTCGCCCTGGGGCTCGCTTTTTATTTCAATGAGCTGGGCATCGCTGCGCTGATCTTCATGCTGACCTATACGGCGGCATTCGCTATGAGCTGGGGCCCGGTGTGCTGGGTGCTGCTGGCGGAAATATTTCCCAACAGCATCAGGGGAGCGTTGTCCATCGCCGTTGCGGCCCAATGGATCGCGAACTGGGTGGTATCGCTGACCTTCCCCATGATGAACGATAATCAATGGCTGACGGCAAAATTCAATCATGGATTCTCCTACTGGATTTATGGAGTTATGGGGATCCTTAGTGCAATTTTCGTATGGAAGCTGGTTCCCGAGACCAAGGGTAAGACGCTGGAGCAGATAGAACAGCTCTGGGGCAAGCGTGGATAAACGATATAGGGCAAACGCGGATAGATGATGCATTTGTCTTATATTGGGCGCTAATTTAACCTTGCTTCGCATATGCAGATGTTACAGACCCTCGACTATGTTGTTTTCCTGTGCTATTTCCTTATCGTTGCCTGTTATGGTTTTTGGATCTATAACCGAAAAAAAGCGGCGCAGACGAGTTCCAAAGATTATTTTCTTGCAGAGGGTTCGCTAACGTGGTGGGCTATCGGCGCTTCGCTGATCGCTTCGAATATTTCCGCGGAACAGATGATCGGGATGAGCGGATCTGGTTTCCGGCTGGGTCTGGCCATTTCGACGTATGAGTGGATGGCGGCGGCAACGCTGATCATTGTAGCCATCTTTTTCATTCCGGTATATCTTAAAAACAAGATATATACCATGCCGCAGTTCCTGAATCAGCGATACAATGGAACTGTAGCCATGATCATGGCGATCTTCTGGCTGGCCTTATACATCGTGGTCAATCTCATGTCCATCCTGTATCTCGGGGCGCTTGCGGTGAGCAGTATTTCGGGGGTGAATATCGTGGTGTGTATCTTTTTGCTTGCCATCTTCGCGGTGATCATTACGCTGGGCGGCATGAAGGTGATCGGGTACACCGATGTCATCCAGGTGTTCTTTTTGATCCTGGGCGGACTGGTTGCCACCTGGATCGCGTTGCACCTGGTGGCCGAAAAGAACGGACAGTCGGGTTTGGTGGCGGGGTTCAAGCTGTTGACGCGGAGTGCTCCGGACCATTTCCATATGATCTTCGACAAGAACTCGCCCAACTATGTGAGCCTTCCGGGTCTTAGTGTCCTGGTCGGCGGGATGTGGATCGTGAACCTGAACTATTGGGGATGTAACCAATATATTACGCAGCGGGCGTTGGGGGCTGATCTGAAAACGGCCCGCAGCGGCATCCTGTATGCCGCTTTTCTGAAATTATTAATGCCGGTGATCGTGGTGCTGCCGGGTATCGGCGCGTATGTGCTTTATCAAAAAGGCATGTTCCATGCGAGTATGCTGAGTTCGGCGGGGGCGGTCGATGTCAACAAGGCCTATCCGAACCTCATGACCTTGTTACCCGCGGGTTTCAAGGGGATCGCCTTTGCGGCGCTTACGGCGGCTATCGTGGCTTCGCTGGCAGGTAAGGCGAACAGTATCGCTACCATCTTTACACTGGATGTCTATAAGAAAGCTATTGCTAAAGAGGCCGATGAGCGTCATCTGGTGCGGACGGGTAAGATCACGGTGGTCGTTTCTATGTTGTTGGCGATCCTGATGTCGCTGGTGATCGGCGAGAAACTGATGGGGGAAGGGAAGCAGGGGTTTAATTATATCCAGGAATATACGGGCTTCGTATCTCCGGGTATCCTGGCGATGTTCCTGCTGGGTTTTTTCTGGAAGCGGACGACTGCCAATGCGGCGATGTTTGCGATGATCGGAGGATTGGTATTGTCGATCATCTTAAAGTTCCTTCCCATGTGGGCGGATCTCAATTGGCTGACCCCTTATGGACTTTTTCAGCCAAACCCGGATAATCATGGCGCTTTCGAGATCCCGTTCATCGATAGGATGGGTATTGTCTTCCTGATATGTGTAATCGGGATGGCGATCATCAATTTTGTGGATAACAGGCGCGGTGTGGTAAATAAGGGTATGATCGTGGATACGAGCATGTTCAAGGTGTCGAAGGGATTTGCTATCGGATCGCTGATCATCGTCGGGCTGCTGATCACCTTGTATACGGTGTATTGGTAGGTCGTGCCGGGCGCCGGGGCGCACGGTTTTTATTTACAGCAATCCTTCTTTCGGATAAAAATTGCTTTTAATATCCGGAGGAGGATGTTCGTTATGGATCTAGTGACGGCGGGCATGCGTGGTGATATAATCGATGACGGAGCCTACTGTCCTGAGCCTTAAGGCGTCCTCATCGGTGATCTTCAGATTGAATTCTTTTTCGAGGGCCATAAAGGTTTCGAGCACATCCAGCGAGTCCAGGCCGAGGTCATCGGAAAAGGATGCGCCGTCAACCATGGCGGACTGCTCTACGCCTAGTTTCTCGTGGATAATCGTCTTTATTCTTATTGCGATCGTCTTTGTCTTTTCTGTGATCGATTTTGTCTTTTCGTCGATCGATTCTGTCTTTTCGGGCATGGTAGATGTCTTGCTAGCGACGGAGTTCATAATTACATTTTTTTACAGGTACGGCCTCTCCAGGCTTGTCATTGGCAAGATCAGTCAGGATATGGCACAAAGATACTACAACGCGGGGGGCGTTTTGTTATTATTTTTGTCCCTGGAAATGCTCGTTTACAATTAATTAACAAATCTTGAATCAACCTAAGAAAACGATCATCGTGCCGGCTGGAACGGCGCGGCCGAATGTGGGATTATTGCTGAATTTCAACCAGGAAAGGAGGGGTGGGCTGGCCGTGGAGCTGTTGCTGGTGATGGAGAAAAAGGAGGGGCGGAGCTATCAACGGATTCCGCTTGCCGGAAATCATAAGCCGTATTTGGAAAGTTTGCCGGTGCCGCTGGCCCAGGTCATCCGAAAGCTTTCCGACGAGGCGCTCGTGGAACATCTGGTCCGGAATGGGTTTGCGTGGTTACGGGATGCCGATAAACCTTTTGAGCTTTTGGATGAGCGGCATTATATGTTGCTGCGGCAGTGGACTTCGGCGGTATTGCAGGAGTTGAAACCGCTGATACCGGTAGTAAAATATCTCTTCTATTTGCCGATCGGCGAGGCTTTTCATAGTACGGCCATCCGGCCTGCTTCTGTTTCCGCCGCTTCGCCGGCTATGCAATGGGTGCTGGAGCGCAGGAGCGGTCTTTTACATCTATTTTGTTCGGTGGCCATCAATAGCGGCGTTTTCCCCGTAGAAGATTTTGCGGTGACGCCGTACTTTCTCAAAAGCGGGAATGAATTCTTTTTGCTGAAACCGGCGGACTGGGAGCTGCTGGAACGTTACCGGCAGGGGGAGTTCGTCGTTCGGGAGGAGGGGCTGCCGCGGTTTATGGCGATGGTCGTCAAGCCATTGGCGGAGCAATATCCCGTCAATACGGATGCCGTGATCCTCACGGAATCGGTGGATGTGCAGCCGCAGCCACAGGTGTATGTGAGCGAGCTCAATGAGAATTTTTTGCTGATCAAACCCAAATGGTCTTATGCGGGGCATGAGGTGGAGGAGAGTGAGGAGGAGGAGACGAGGGTGGAATATGAGGACCGGCTGGTGCTGATTGCCCGGAAGAAGGAGGAAGAGGGGCGGCTTATGGATGCGCTCAAGGGGTTGCATTCGAAATTCGCGGGTCAGAGCAACGGCTATTTCTATCTGAATTTTAAAGAGGCGTTAGAGAAGAGTTGGTTTTTGCGTTTTTACCAGCTGATGCAGCAGATGGATGTGCCGGTGCTGGGCATGAACAAGCTACGGAAGTTCAAATACAACACCAACGTGCCTTCCTTCGAGATCATTGCGGGGAGGTCGATCGACTGGTTCGATCTGACGATACGCGTGGCATATGGTGATCTCGTGGTGCCGCTGCATGAGTTACGGAAGGCGATATTGGGGCGGCAGGAGTTTATCTTATTGTCCGATGGCAGCCTGGGCATGCTGCCTAGGGAATGGCTTGATAAGTACGCTTTGCTCTTGAAGATGGGGCAGGCGCAGGAGGGCGGGATGCGGCTTCCGGCGTTGCACTGGGGCGTCTTGGCTGAGGTTGGTGGTGTGGAGTCGCTGCAGGCGGAGCTTGCGGAGAAACAGCAGCGTTGGGCGAATTATGATGGTGACGGGGCGGGGGCTTCGGGTGCGTGGACTGGCGGGAACTGGGTCGTGCCGGCGGCGGTGCAGGCACAGCTTAGGGATTACCAGGTGGCGGGTTTCCGCTGGATGTGCTTGTTGAATGAGATGGGGTGGGGAGGATGTCTGGCAGACGATATGGGTTTGGGTAAGACGCTGCAGACCCTGAGTTTTTTACAGCATGTGGTGGAGCGGCATCCTGACGAGACGCACCTGGTGGTTTGTCCTACTTCGTTATTATACAATTGGGAAACGGAGCTTCGCAAGTTCTTGCCCGGGTTAGACTATCAGCTGCATTATGGGGCGGACAGGGTGTTGGATGAGACCGTTTTTCGCCGGGCGCATGTGATCATCACGAGCTATGGCATGGTGCGGAACGACATCCAGCATTTTGCTTCCTTTCTATTTGGCTATGTGATACTGGATGAGAGCCAGGCGATCAAAAATCCGGGGTCCCAGGTGCGGAAAGCGGTAATGCAGCTGCGTGGCCGGAACCGGCTGGCGTTGAGCGGGACGCCGGTGCAGAACAATACCTTCGATCTTTATGCGCAGATGGATTTTTTGAATCCGGGGATGCTGGGCGGGGCTGATTTTTTCCGGGCGGAATTTGCTACGCCGATAGACCGGAATGGCGATCCTGTGGCGGCGGCACGGCTGCGGAAGCTGATCTATCCCTTTATTTTGCGTCGCACCAAGGAGCAGGTGGCTAAGGATCTGCCGGACCGGACGGAGATGATCCTTTGGTGCGAAATGGGTGAGGAGCAGCGGCGGATCTATGACAGCTACCGGCAGCATTATCGGGAGAGTCTGCTTGGGCGGATAGCCGAAGAGGGTATGGGGAAGAGCAGTATCTATATCCTCGAGGGGCTTACTAAGCTGCGGCAGATCTGCGATAGTCCGGCGTTGTTGAAGGATTTTCGCGAGGGGCCGGCGGGGGCTGGTGTCTCGGCGGGGCCGGGTGAGGCCGGGGATGCCGGGGATTCTGGTGATCCGGCGGCGAGTGGTGATCCGGTGATGGCTGGCGAACGGGACAATCCGATGGCCCATGAGAGCGTTAAACTGGAGGAACTGGTACGGGAGATCGAGGAGAATACGGGTGCGCATAAAGTATTGGTATTTTCTCAATTTACTTCGATGCTGGCTTTGATCCGGGAGGCGTTGGACGTGCGGGGTATCCCGTACCTGTACCTGGATGGGAGCGTGAAAGCGGAGGACCGGAAGGCGGCTGTGCAGCGGTTCCAGGAGGACGAGACGATGCGGGTGTTTTTGATCAGCCTGAAGGCCGGGGGTGTGGGGCTGACGCTCACGGCGGCGGATTATGTGTATCTTGTGGATCCCTGGTGGAACCCCGCGGCGGAGCAGCAGGCCATCGACAGGAGTCATCGAATAGGGCAGACCAACAAGGTATTTGCTTACCGAATGATCTGTAAGGATACGGTAGAGGAGAAGATCCTTCAGCTGCAGGAGAAGAAGCGGAGCCTGGCGGCGGACCTGGTGGCGGATGAAGCGGGGTTTGTGAAACACCTTTCACAAGACGACGTGGCATTTTTATTTGGTTAATATGAACTGGTCGAAATTTTGGCATGCGTTGTTGAATGTTGCCGATAAATACTATGTGATCGCCGGGGTCGCGTTCCTGGTCTTTTATGTGGTGTTGCGGAAACGGGTCAGCTGGAAGAAGATCCAGCCGCGTTATCCTGTTGCGGCCGACTATCGCCGGGAGCTGCTTTTTTCCACGGTGTCGATCGTGATCTTTTCGTTGCCGCCTTTGATCCTGGTGCAGAACGATTCGCTCCGGCCGCATACGACCTATTACACATCGATCGCCCGGCATGGTTGGGTGTATTTCTTCGCCGCTTTTCCGCTCATGTTCCTGATGCATGACACCTATTTTTACTGGATGCACCGGTTGATCCATCATCCAAAGCTGTTCCGGCTATTCCACCTGGTGCATCACCGGAGCGTAAACCCCAGTCCGTGGTCGGCCTACGCTTTTCATCCGTTGGAGGCGTTTGCGGAGAGCCTGATCTTTGTGATCTTTTTGTTTACTATTCCGATAAGTCTTTGGCATCTCTTTATCTTTTTCCTGTTGAGCCTTACGTATAACGTCTATGGACATCTCGGTTTCGAGCTTTATCCGGCCGGCTTTCAGCGGCATCCGCTGGGACGGTGGGTGAATACTTCCGTGTGCCATAATCAGCATCACCGCCATTTCAAGGGGAATTACGGGCTATATTTCCTTTTCTGGGACCGGATGATGGGGACGCTGCGTGAAGATTATGACGAGGCTTTTACCGAGGTGCAAACGCGGAGCAAGGCGGCTGTGATGACGGGTTTGCTGGTGCTGGGTATGGTTGTCGGGACGGGGTTTAGTGCGCAAGCGCAGTCACCGGCCGGAGCGGATGCGATCGTGGGGGTATGGCAGACGCATGGCGATAAGCCGGCGAAGATCCAGGTCTATTCTTCTTCGGGACAATATTATGGCAAGATCATCTCGCTCCGGGACCCCCTGGAGAATGGAAAGCCGGTGGTCGACAAGAACAATCCCGACGCTGCCAAGCGTGGACAGCCGGTGATCGGGCTGGTATTGCTTGCGGGGTTCAAATTCGATAGCGACGAATGGAACGATGGACATATCTATGATCCGGAGAGCGGGAAGACGTATAGCTGTATCCTGACGTTGAAGGATGCGAATACGCTGAAGGTCCGGGGATATGTGGGCATCTCGATGTTTGGGCGGACGGAGGTGTGGACGAGGACGAATTGAGAGGGCCCGTTTGGGCCGGAGCTAGGGCTTGGACGATTCGATGCCTTTTTCGGTGATTACAATCTTCTTTTCTTTATACAGGCGGCCGATGGTCATCTTGAAGGTCTTTTTGCTCATGCCGAAAACGGAGTAGATGATCTCGGGATCGGATTTATCGTGATAGGGCAGGTGGCCTTTGTTTTCCTTTAACAGGCGGAGGATCTTCGCGGCGGCGTCTTCGGTGCGTTCGTAACCGGGTTTGCCGGCGACGACGTCGATCTGGGTTTCGCCGGAGGGGGATTTTTCTGCGGGGGTGATGTTTTTGACGAAGCCCTCGAAGCGGTCACCCACGGCGATATCGCGGAAGATCTCGTTGAAGTGGAGCACGCCGGTGTGCCGGTTGTTGATGATCACGACATAGCCGATATCGGTACGGCGGAGCACGGTGAGGTCGACGGTGTCTTTTTCTTTTATGGTGAGGTTCTCGTTGCTGAGGAAGGGCTCGATCTTTTCCGTGGCGGCCAGCCGGCCCGTTTGCTCATCGAGATAGATCTTTACCATATAGTCGCCGCCGAGGCGCATGCCGCTGAGCTGTTTGGATTTGGGGACGAAGAGATCCTTCATGAGCCCCCAGTCGAGAAACGCGCCTTGCGGCGTGACGCTGACGACGTTGAGCTTGACGATATCGCCGAGGGTCCCTTTGGGCTGTTGGGTGGTGGCAATCAGCCGATCTTCCCCATCGTGATAGAGAAATACGGTGAGGTCGTCACCGATGCGGACGCCGCGGGGGACGAATCGCTTTGGAAGCAAGATGCCATCCCGGCCATCGTCGAGGATGAGCCCGAAATCCAGTTCTTTTTTGACCTTTAGGGTGTTGTATTCGCCGACACGCGTCATGCGGCAAAGGTATGACAATTGTGGTTGGTTTTGCGCGCTTACCGCGGATCGAAAAGATTACGTAGTTTCACGACTTATGCCTAGAAATCTCTTTCTCCTACGATCCTATCTTCTGCCGGCGCTGGCGGCTTGTCTGACGGTGACCTCTTTGGTCTCCTGCGGGACCGGAGAGGCGACCCAACTTCATGAGGGCGCCGATTATCATGTTGGGAAGGGTTCCGGTCAGACCTTTCATTTGCCCGACGGGACTATCGTGGTGGCGAGCCCGGAGACGACCATATCGTTGTCGAAGGGTTTCGGCAAGGAAGACCGTGTCATCGGGCTGGATGGCGAAGCGCGGTTCGATGTGGCGGCGAAGCCGAACTGGCCAATGGTGATCCGTACCCGGGATCTGGTGATCGAGGTGCTGGGGACACGGTTCAAGGTGAATGCCTATCGGGATAAGCCGGGGGAAGAGGTCGATGTGCTCAGCGGGTCGTTGCGGGTCCGCAAGAGCTATCATTCCGATACGGATAATGAACCGGAGGTTTTGAAGGATGGGGAGATGGTGATGATCAATCACGATATCGATCTTATGGAGAAGGAGGCATTGAGCCCGGCGGAGCTGGAGAAGCTGAAGGGGTTGTGGTGAATGATTGAGGCGCACTGGGCATTGCGCGGCGGGTCAGGTTTTGAATTGCCGGAAGAAGGCGGCTTCGTAGTAGCTGCCGATGGGGATATTGCGGCCGGCGATGGAGATGATCCGGTTGCGGACGTTTTCGATGCGGCGGAGGGCTACAATATAGGAGCGGTGAGTACGGATGAAATCACCCGGCGGAAGCATGCCTATGAGGCTCTTCATGGTGATGCGGGCGATCAGGGGCGGTTTGTTGTCCTGGTGGATCTTGAGGTAATCGTCGGCGGCTTCGACGAATAGGATATCGCCGGTGCGGATACGGATAAGGCTATAGTCCGCCTTGATGAGCAGGGTCTCGCTTTGATCGGGACTTTGGCGGAAGGACAGGAATTGAGTTGCTTTGCTCACCGCTTGTTGAAACCGTTCAAGGGTGAAGGGTTTCAGGAGATAATCGATGGCATTGAGGTTGAAGCCTTCGACGGCGTATTCACTATGAGCTGTTGTGAAGATCACGAGCGGGCCGGGGTCGAGGGTCTTGTAGAGGTCGAGGCCGCTTTGGGACGGCATGCGGATATCCAGGAACAGCAGGTCTACCGGGTTGGCTTGCAGGAAGGCAAGGGCTTCATCGGGGCGAAGGAAGGTGCGTTCCAGCCGGATGCCTTCCGTGCGGCCACAGAAATTCCCGATGACCTTTAAGGCCGGTGCTTCATCGTCTATAGCGATTGCGGTGATCATATCCCCGACAAATTTAACAAAACGGTGAACGTTTGGGGCTCGTCTTCAATGAGCAGCGAATGCCGGCCCGGATAAAGCAGCTGGAGGCGGCGGCGGGTGTTGCTGATGCCGAGGCCACCCGGCGAGTCGTTGGGAACTACCGCTACCTTATTGTTGGTGACACGCAGCTGGAGGCCATGGTCTCCGATCTCGATACCGATGCCGATGGCGGAAGGCGATTCGGGGTTGACGCCATATTTAAAGGCGTTCTCGACAAAGGGGATCAGCAGGAGGGGATATATCTGCCTACCTTCCGGCCAGCCCTTGATCTCGAAAGCGACCTCGAGGGAGCCTTCGAAGCGGGTTTGTTGTAACTGGATATAGTCCCTGAGATAGGCGAGCTCACTCTCCAGCGGCACTTTTTCTTTGCCTGCTTCGACCAGCACATAGCGCATCATCGAGGAAAGCTGGACGATGGCGCCGGCCGTTTGTTCCGACCGGCCCAACGCCATGGCGTAGATGCTGTTGAGCGTGTTGAAGAGAAAGTGCGGATTGATCTGCGCTTTGAGATAGGCGAGTTCGGCGTGCAATTTTTCCTCTTCGGCCCTGATCCAGCGATCGCGGATCTTCAGTAGCAGGGCGAGGAAGAGGACGACCAGGAAGAGGAAGAAATGTTCGTCGAGGATGAAGCGGATGGGCGGGCCATGGTGGACAACAAAATGAAAGGAGGAGGGAGGCGGGGGGCCGAAAGCGGTATCGGGGAATGGGCCGTTGGGGCCGAAGACACGACCATCCGGAGCCCTATGCATGAAACCGAAGGGTTCCGACATATTATGCCGTTGGATCAACAAAACGGGTAGAAAGAGAATGCCCGCCAGCCAGAGCAGGTTGCAAGCGATGAACAGTGCGTATTTCCGGGGGAAATAAAGGCGGGGGATCAGCAGATAGTAATTGGCATAAAAAACGCCCAGCAGCAGAATGTAGGCGATGACATCACGTTGCGTGGGCGGGTTGGTCAGATAGGTGTGGAGGTTGAGCGAGTCGGGTGAAAAGAGAAAGGGCAGGGCCAAAAATACGGTGCAGCCGAGAATATGGAGAATGACTTGTTGGGGGCGGCGCGTCATTCTATAAAAATAATGGTTTTAGATTACCCTTCCTCGTCCTCGGCGAAAGTCAGGACAAAATTGTTGTTGTCCGTGATCGAAAATTCCGTGGCGCCATAAAAGGTCTTTTCCAGTCCGTGGATGACATTGACCTTGTCTTTGATGTTCTCGAAGAAGCCGCGGATGCCATCGACCTTGATGTAGAAGAGCAGGGCACCGCCTTCGTTGCGGCTTACCGGGGGCAGTGCGTCGGCCAGGCTTTGGATCGTTTGGAACATGAAGGTCACTTTTCCATTGGTGACCATGGCCCATTGCGGTTCGTCCCGGGTTTCGCCGGGTACCGACATGGTCAGGGTGAAGCCGAGCTGCTGATAGAAAGCGAGCGTTGCGCGAATGTCTTTTACGAAGAGATTGGGAGATAGAGATTCCATGATTTTTAGTATAAAGATACTAAAATTATTAGTTTTCTGTCAAAAAAAGAATTACTTAACTTACTTGAACTATGTTGCACGTAGTAGCTTACCAAATCGCGGACAATATCGATGTACGGGCCTTCCGGGGGGCCAACAAGGAGGGCATCTATCGGTATGATGCGGACGAATTGTTCTACAAGATGGGGGAGCTGGATTTTGTATATGTCTTTAAATATGGTGTTGTTTGTTTCCTGAACTATGCGGAGGAGGCCCGGAAGGCATTTCTGCAGCGGATGAATCCTTTTTGTAAGAACGTGTTCGAACAGCCCTTGAGTGAGGAATTCGAGGTAGAGAGCAATGCGCCGGAGAACAAATTCGGTTTCAACAAGATCGAGATCGTGAAGCCGGATATCGAGGTGTTGCGGCTGATCATGCTGAATGTGAGCCAGAGCGTATCGCTGGACTATTATTCCGAGCTGACGAACGGGCTGCAGGAGGAGACGCATAGCCACACCCTGACGCTGGAGCGGCGGGGACGGCTGAACATTTCGGGCAAGAATCTTAAGATGTATATCGGCAAGACGCTGAATCTCAAAAATCGCATTGCCGAGAATCTGTATATTTTCGACTCGCCGCCGGAGACCTGGGAGGATGAGAATCTCAGCCGCATCGACCTGGGGCTCAAGAAAACCTTCGACTTGCAGGATAGGTACCGGGATATCCGGGAGGGTCTGGAGATCATCGGGGAAAACCTGGAGCTGTTCAAAGATCTGCTGCAATACCGCAACAGCACGTTGCTGGAATGGATCGTCATCATCCTTGTGGCGCTCGAGGTGATCAATTTGCTCATCAAAGAAATCTTTTGATCGTGTAGCTCATACACATTTGAATCGGGCGTTTCGGCCCTACAATTCCGTTATATAGAATAAAGCTTTATTTGTTCTGTGAGCCTTGACAGACAGCGTATTAGGATTTAATGCGGTGAAAAGAGGCTTGTATTTGTTATACAAAACGAATATAAGTTGTGGTCGGCGGTGGCAATTTGTTGTTTCGCTCTCGCATGAAAATGCGGAAGCGCATTTCCGGCACATTTTCATTAACCAACAAAATCTGTTTATGTCAAAGCAACGATTGCTGCAGAAAATGCTTGTT
>Ga0134126_10002494_pt1 | contig 23188 bp, 35 predicted proteins | sample KB31752_FD_96881 | JGI IMG/M metagenome (GOLD analysis project Ga0134126, IMG submission 96881) | Terrestrial soil microbial communities with excess Nitrogen fertilizer from Kellogg Biological Station, Michigan, USA - KB3-175-2 | ecosystem: Environmental > Terrestrial > Soil > Unclassified ... | reverse complement strand
TGTTCCATCGCGCCTATCTGGGAGTTGATGGCTGCGAGTTGTTCTCTCACTGCCGCAAACGCCGGCGATAAGGAACCCGCGTAATTACCGACATTATCTTGAAAACGACCCGTGTCACCCTTTAAAGCTTTGAAAGCGGCGTCTACATCTTTTATCTCACTAAGCAGCGCTTTACCTGCGTCTGCATTTTTCCCTTCTGGGGATAGATTATCATAAACATGTTGAAGCTCCTTAAGCCGATTTTCAAGCTGCACTGTGGACCCTGCGGCCGATTGAAATTGTTTTTCCAAGACAGTAAGCGTCTTTGTAACATCTCCGTTGGCGACCTTGAGGGATAATTGTTGAGCAAGTAGCGGCTCAAGCCTTTTTGCATAGTCTTCGGCAGCAATATTCCCCTCAGCATAGGCGCTTCTGAGCTTTCCGATTGTTGCGGCGAGATCTTCCATTGCTACTTTGTTCTGTGCTGCCAGACGTCGAAGCTGATCCTGAGACTTAGCCTGACCGTCTGCAGCAGCTACGTTGGTCTTTTGCGATGACGCCAGCGCGTCGCTGGCTTTCTTAGCCTCCTGATGTTTGGCAACCTGATCTGTTATAGTCTGGTTGTATTGAGCAGCCTTCGCCTGGAATTCGCCCATTGCCTGAGCGCCGTCATTGATCGACTTTTTCAGATCGGCCAATCCCCCACCTCCCAACGGATTGAACTTGGTGCCATCGTATTCCTTCAGCTTCCCGAAGAGGTCCACAAACAAGTCTAGCACCTGCTTTTTTTCAGCTGTCAGTTCATCGATATTGAACCCAAGTTCTATGATATTTTGCGCCGGCATGGTTATCTTCGGTTCGTTTTAATTTTGTTCTGCATTTTAGCTTCCTCTACCTGGTCGCGTTGATCCTTTATGATGAGAGCGAGCTCTTCTACGGTCGTTCTATCTTTGTCGATAACGAAACGGGCCTGCTGAAGGCGGTTAAGCATGGTCACGAAATCCTTGCGACTCTCTAAAATGGTGTGCTCTTTTTGCACTTTCTTTTTCCGCAATTCGACCAACTCCTTAACTTTTTGGTCAACCTTTGTATCGTATTTTTTCTCCTTCATTTCGATCTGAAAGAGTTTTTTGAAGAAAGCATCCCGATCCATATAATTTGCATCCCAGTATAGATGATGCCCATATCTTTTGATCATATCCAGGCCCGGCAAGAATGGAATATCAAACTGCTCCATGAACTTCCTCTGTAAGTCAACAAACCGGTGTATAAACTGGATGCGAGTGTCAAGTGAGTTGATATAGGCAACGATCTCGAATTCCTGGGATTGGTACAGATCGGAATAATCGACATACTCTGCATAGATGTATTCGAAGGCCATTTTAAGGTCGTCTTCACTGCCATCTCCGTCAATCAGTAGCACTCTATACCTAGCGTCGAAACTGCATTGCATGAATTGCTTCACCGTACAATCGGCCGCCCGCTGGATGATATTTTGAGGAATAGGCATTAGCTGGTTCCTTTGGTATAGAGGTGTTGTTTGATCAAAATGTATCGTTGAATATCTTTGCCACTATCCTTCCAATGCTGCAATTCTTTTAATAGGGTAAGAACATGATCCCGGGCAACCTCATTCGCCAATTCTCGTACAGCATCCTTCGATATGGTGATCGTGTTACTCACTGGTAATGGTTAGCCCTGTTTTCGCCTGCAAAGCCTCTTTTACGGCCGGCAGCGTAATAGTTTCAGCGAATTCCAATCTTTTCTCTGCATCCAATCCCTGTGCATTTTGATGAACCTCAAATACTTTATCTCCAAATTCAGCGGACGTCTCAATTTCAAAAACCTCCCCATCAACCTTAGCCGAAAGCGAGTCGTGGAATTTTCCGTTAATGAAAAGATTGGGCACATCGAGGGGCCTTTTTGCATTTGGAGTGATCTTCTGCTTCCATTCCGCATACCGCTGCGCTGCACCCGGTTTTTTGAAAAATGGGTTCTCGCTGTAAAATGGTCTTATGTACTCCCCATCCACTCCGCGCCCTTCGAGCATCTGCTCACGTTGCAAATCGGCAATCGCGTCAGTATTATCCTCAACAATCGTCTGCAACTCTTGACCGAAGTCAAAAGCCTGCAATTTGGCTATCAGTTGCGCGAAGTCATCCAGCATAGCGGAGATTTTGAAAAGGGGCCGCGATCTCTCACGACCCCTTTTGGATTATTGAGCAGCGGCCGAAGCAACTACGGGCTTCGCGGTCTGAGCCGCAGGCGCTGCCTTGGGCAAACCAAGTTCAGCGGCGAGTTCTTCATAGGCGGCATCCTGCGCGGAGGCAGACAGATGGCCGAATATCTTCCCCGGTTCCTTTTTCAGGTCATCCAGGGTCTTGTATTCCCTGAAGGCATCCAGGTTGACGTCAACCGCCTTGATTTTGTTGGCGTCGGCCGGTCCGAATCTTTTGTAACTCATTTTGAATTATTTACTAGGTGAATAATATTGTTATGGGATAGTGATATCTACCGATTGAATAGCCTCGTAGCCATCGATATCCGCTGCGAGCCAGACCGAAGCAGCTGCGCCGGCAACGGTATACACGCTTCCACTGACGAAAGTCCCCGTGAGCTCGATATGTCCGCCAACAATCGCTGCAGCACTGATCGTCTGAACAGCCCTCGAGCTTTTCAGCGTGACGACGAAATTGGTGATGGCGGCCAGCGGTGCGCCCAGTTTGGCCACCAGGTCATCCATGCCGCAAAGGGTCTGAATGCCAATCTTAAGTTTGGTAACCGAGGATCCTGTAGCGTCCGTGATTTCGGCATCGATCAACCCCATGAGGTCGGAGATCGTAGAATCACCCTGGAAGATGATCCCAAAGCCCACGTACTCGGCCGGCGTGAAGGTGATCTGGAAGTTGATATAGCCCGGGTTCTTGAAGTCGGCCAGATCGGGCGACGGGCTGTACATGAATGTACAGCGCAGACCGCTGTAGGTGCCGTCCTCGTTCTTGCGCATCAGCAACTGGTTGGCGTTGTCCACTTCGATGATGGAATAGCCCGACTTGTTCAGGGATTGGAGCGCCTCGGCATAGCAGATACCTGCCTCGGTCGTAGCGAATGCCCGGGTGAGGGTTCCGTACCGAACGAAGATCGGAGTGCCGTCATCCTGAACGGGGATCACATCGCTTTCCTTGCTGAGGGTGATCTTGCGGATAGGTACTTCGGGTCCGAACAGCGGATAGATACGCTGGCCCAGCGGGGCGTGAATGGCATCCGTCAGCCAGGTTGTGAAATCTTCCAAATCCGAATCGTCCCACGTGAGATCGGGTGGAACCGCGTAAAGCATCGAGGTAGGGCCCATGGACTCATTACACTCGACACCTGTGTTTTTTATGGTGGCGCCTTTTAAGCACGCCCTTACAATAGCACTCATCTTGAATTGATTTTAATAGGTTTTGTACATGTTGAAACTGTCTTGAACGTGAGTTGAAGATTTTGGAGCTCGATCGCGTCGAGGTAATCGTTCATATTTCCGCCTTCCGGCTGATTTCCCGGCCGGTCCCATTTCAGCAGGGAGAAAGCGCCAGGATCGTTACCGACTATATTCGGATGCAATGCCAGTTGCCGCTTGAACTCCATGTAGATCGGGTAAAGCGTCTTTTTGAACGTCTTCTGATATCGCTTCGCCGGTGAGTCATTGAAATCCGTGAGTGTGGCGATCGATATCTTAGGAAATTTCACTTCCGCGTAATATCCTGTGCCGGCTTGCTCTGGGAAATCCATAAACAAAGCGATCAGCGGATAGCGCAAGCCTTTTGTCGATGAGGCTCCAGCCATCTTCTGCAGCTCGGCGAGAAGTTGAGTGGGGCGCCCATACAAATAGTCGATATGGGCATTCAGCGTGGGGAAAAGGACAGAGTCCACCGCCTTAACCACTTCGCCAATGACATCAACGATATATAAGGGCGCCGTACTCATTAGTCGGTCTGTTTACGGGCTACGAGTTTACCGCTGATAGACCCCTGCATGGTACCGGTGCCGGTCCATTGGACCCCGTACCATTTCCACCCGCGCTGGAAACTATACCCCTTGATATAGCTTGCCTGGTTAGGAACGGTTACGGTGTCTTTGGTGATCTGGCTGATGTCGTGCCAGTTGGTGCCGTCATCGCTGCCAACAGGGACCATCGTTCCGCCCTGAGTACCGGAAATTTTGGTAATCACGACGGTCGCGGTGATCGTCTCCTTGTAACCGACGGTATTAACCCCCATGATCCGGACGCCGGTATTGGTCACCGTGTCGAGCGAACCGCCGCTGGTCGTGGACAGCATAGTGGTCTGCGCCGACCCCGCGAAGGCCATCGCCAGCAGGCAGACGGCCAGTAAAGAGCTTTTCAAATACGTTTTCATTATCGAATGAAATTTGATCGTTAATAAATCGGGTTCATAAAACCAAAAACCTTGAGCGCATGATGTTCGTCGGCGAGCGTCCATTCCGGATAGATCGTTGGATCTGCATTGGTTGTAGCCTCCATGAACTCGCAGAACTGTTTCACCCACTCGTGCATTTCATTCCAGGCGCTGGCCAGCTTTTTACGCGGGCTTGCATTCCTTGAATTTTCTGCTTGCGTGACAACCTCACCGAAGTCTGTGGTTTGGGTGGCGTAATTCCGTTTGTACTGGTAGTAGACGTAGTTGGCAATACAGCTTTCGGATCCCGTCACATCGACCGAGTTGATAGAATCGGTGCGCTGGTCGAACTGGGAAAAGATCTTTTCACCAGTCTCCCACACATCGCCATCAGTAAGGAGCGTCAGGACGCCGGTGTCGATATCCCAGGAATAGTCTACATCCGGATAGATCGGGCTGCCATCGCGGAAATGAATAGGCGTCCATCCTCGCCAGTCATCCGTACCGTTCGTTCCATCGAGCGTCGCCGTGTTTGTGTTGGGCACAAACCCCGGCGTTGTGCCAGCGGTTACGTAGACAGGCTTTTTGTAAGCCAGGTTGCCGGATATGGTGAAGATGGGCGAATCCGTCACGATGATCCCTTTCCACTTTTGGAGACGTCCCTGAAAATCAGTGTACTCTTTGCCGTACAGGATATCCAGGAAGCGTTGATCCGGGGTCGGCGTGACCGCCATGCCGGCGACGAAAGCCTTGTACAGCGGATAGCCGAATAGCATCTGCAGGAACCTCGGTTCATATTTGGATATGAACAGCGTGAGCCTTTCGGCTACCGCGGCTTCATCCGTGTTCGGAAGGGAGAGCTCGCCAACAAAATATGATGCGTCAATAAAGGACATTATTCCGCTTTTTGCTCGTCAAACATGGTTGCGATTCCCATAGCGATGAACTGTTTGGCCGTTTCGGGTGCCACTACCTTAATGTCTCCATCCTTGAAATGCCGGTCTTTCTTCCAGTTTTTCGGGTATTCGATTTTCACCGATACCCGGCTGGAAGGAGCATGCTGACCTGCGTTGGCCGGCGAAGCCATAGAAACAGTGGCGATCACCGTATGCCGGCCCGGCAATTCTTCATTTCCTCCCGAGATGATCAGCGGCAGAACATTCGATTCCGGCTTGCTGATGGTTTCCGTTTGGATCGGCGGAACATCGACAGTAGTCTCGCCCTGAGCTTTCGGCGCTCCTTCTGGTCCTTCCAGTTCATCCAGTTCATCCAGTTCTTCGTTCATGACTTTCGAGCTTTTGCGTTATAAAATTGGTTATGCGGAGATCGCGGCCTTGACGGTGGCGAAATCGGGTCCGCTTACGATCGCAACCTTCCGAACGGAAGAGATGTAATCGTAGTAGAACTGCTCCATAACCGTTGAGAATGAGTTGTTGCCGAAGTCGTTACCGTTGTAACCAACCCGTACGATCAACCCGCCGCGCAGGATGATGTTGTACTGCTTGAGGTCGCCGGCAATCAAACCGTCAGCACCCAGAGAAGAGGCGTCGATCGAAGGGTTGCCCACGAACGATACTCCTGCCAGTACTTCCGGCGGGTTCAGGTAAGAGCCGAGCGTGTTCTTCTGAATGCCCATGCGGTACTTCTTGTTGGTCCCCATGATGGCCGTGTTGGTCTTTGCTCCGCCGAACGTAGCATTATCGACCTGAGCGGCGAGTGCGGCGATAGCATCGAAGTCGTTCACGTTGGCAACGCCGGTCGCACCCTTGAAGGCAACACCCTGGTTATACAGCGTGGCAGCCGCGATGATATTAGGTAGAATGGCCTGGTTGACGCGGTTGATCACATCGATGCGTCCTTTGTTGAGCAGATCGCTCTCCAGTTGGGCGAAGTCGATATGAAACTCTTCGGTGATGCCGATCAGCGTCGCTTCCTTTTTGTAGGTCGCGCTGTTCAGCTGATAGAGGTACTGCGTACCGGGTTTTGCTGCACCTTCAGCGACCTGAGCCGATGAACCGACTTTCGGCTGCTCGTCAAACCACATAGCGAAAGGCTGTGCGGAGATGTAGGACGCATTGATCGTATTACACAGATCGAATATCCAGGCCGAGTTGCGGTACTGGCTGTTGATCATCGAACCGGCTCCGACGCGGAGCAGTGTAGCAGCATCCAGCGCTTGGGTGATAGATGCAACCGCGCCGGCGGGCACACCAGCAACGGAGGCTTCGTACCCGGTGGTCTTGGTCGTGTCGATCGGTTTCATGACCCATTCACCCTTGGCGTTGACATTGAGCATGTACTCCTTTTTGCCATTGCCCTGCGAATAGATCTTGCGCAGTTCCTCGTTGTCCGCGCGAAGCACTTCGGCCGGCGATTTGGTGCCGATCTGGTCGGAGCTGAGTTTGAGCGCCACTTCGGCGAGGGTCGTACCCTGCTTTTCGCAGATCGCCTTCACAGCCTCAACAGCGGTCCTGGCGGCATTCGAGTACTCCTCAAAAGATTCCTTGGTGATGTAATTACCGTTTTTGACCGCATCGATCGCAAACTGCTTGACCTTGGCTTCGTAGGCATCAAGCTCGGCTTTTACCTTTGCCGCCATCTGCGGCCCGAGCTGTGCTACGAGAGCATCTAATTCTTCCTTCGTGATCATTGTTTTAAAATTGAACGGGTTAAATAAATTTTGTTTCTGCTATAGCGGCCAGCGAATCGAATGTTGGAACCTCTGTCGACGTGCTGTTAGGCGAATTGTATTGCCCACATCCCGGACATTTGCTCGAACTCGATTGATCGGTGCTATAGATCGTCGTGCAGTTCTGGCACATGACGATTCCTTTTATGGCGCCCAAACTGTCGAACGGCGGCGGCTGGTCCTTGTCAGTGCTTTGCAGCGGCTGGGTGCCAGTGTCGGCTTTTACATCGAGGGTCGGCGTCAATTCGTTTGATCCAAACAGTACGCAGGAGTTTTCCAGCAGCTTGATCTCGGTCACGACCCAGAAATAGCCGCGAGCGTCAACAACTTCCTTGTTGATCACCTGCGGATAGTATTTGTTCCAGAAGTCGTATTCCTTCTCGCTGTCCTTATCGTTGATGCAGAGCGATATTTTCACGTACTGCAGCCCGATGGAGTGCTGGTTGATTTTCTTTAGCTTATACTGATTGAAAATTTTCTGGTTGTAGGAGGACATGACGTCCGTCTCGAAGATCAGGACCTGGGTAGAGCCGGTTTGATTCAACCCGAGATCGGTCAACTTCATATCCTTGCTGTAGATCTTCGCTACCTCACCGATCTTAGCTTCGATCTGGTGGATGTGATCGTGCAGGTGTGGGATCATGCCCTTCCGCTGCTTGATCGTGTTCTTCCAGCAATCCGGAATGAGTACGTCGAGCTGGCTGTCACACCAATTAGCGGTATTGGCGACGACGGTCACATGAACACTATCGTCGTCGGGAATCATAGTGCCGCCATCGGCATTGCCATCCTGGTCCTCATCGTCGGTAGCATCGGCCTTGATGATCGAGCCGTCCTTTTTCACCTTTAGCCGGCTCACTTCCGGCATGCAGGAAAACGGATCGCTGTGTTTGACGATCGATTTTTTTTCCGCGATCAGCGCCTCTTTGTTCTCAATGAGATACTTAAAGAGGGTTGCACCGGACAAATCTTTCAGGGCCAATAGCTTACTCATTTCTTGACGATTTCATTTGTTTTAACCTGCCGGTCCTTGATCTCGCGTTGAGTTTCCAGGGCGGCTTTATCGATTTTCGGTTTCTCGACCGGCTTAGTTTCCATTGTTGTTGTTGTTTTGGTTATTAGAATTTGATGCAGCGGTATCGCTCGATACATTCGGTCCTGCCGATGCGGCCGGCGGCGGAGCAATAAGTCCTTGGGCGACCATTTGGCTGTAATACAGATCGCGGCCCGGGACCGTGTCCATACCGAGTTGTTGCCGCCATTCGTTCCATGTGAGTAAGTCGTGTGTGAACTCGATCAGCAGGGCTTGGTCCATATACCAGCGGCCGCGGCCTTGCTCCGTGATATCTTCTTGTAATGCGGGTAGATGGCTGAAATCCGTGGTAACCTTCAATCCCAGATCATCGAGCCCGAAGATGTATGACCATTGTTCATCGTCGCTATCGCTGTCAGGAATAATGGAATTGGTGTACAGCGAGCGTTCCGCGATATCCTGGTTGTCGAATTTGGCGTCTACCAGGCCAAGGAGATACGGCGGATAATTGAGCCCGTCGCAGATTTGTTTGGCGTCCTGAAGCTCGCCTTCGAGTAATTTCAGTTGAGCCACGTCAAAACCGACGGTCTGCAGTTTCAGCTTCGCATCGGTGATGATGGCTTTGCGCTGGCCGCTGCGGATGCCATATTGTAGGAAGTCCTTGTGAAGGTTGGACAGCATTTCGGGGTCATTCGGGAAAATCCCGGCTTCGGGCGTATCGTTGCTGTCGTTGGTGAGCAACCACTGAGGACCACGATTGCGGATCAGTGAACCTCGGCTATCGAGGGATGCTATGAAATTGTCGATCGGCTTTTCCAGGGCGAAGAGCTTGCTGTCGGGCAGGAACAACGACACGTTGTTTTCCGTGCTGTTGTTCATCATGTAGGTACCGGTGCTGATCTGGTTCTCGCGTAAAAAGAAGATGCTGTCCGGGTTTAACTGAACAGAATGTCCCATATAGGTGAGCCAGATAGATTGGAACGGTGCGCCGGTGGTATAGAACAGGTCGGTCTTATCGCGGATCTGGAGCATCCACGGTGGGATATTCCACAACTTCCAGACGCTCGGGTCTCCCTCAAAGCCAACCGGCTTGATGATCAGCACAGGACAATAGCCGTAGATCTGTTTGTAGATATTCCCTTGGGCCTTGAACTGTTTACCGGTTTGCAAGGCGTTGGGCCGCTTCATGAGCTTCAGGATAGCCTTGGCATACACAGTATTGGCGACGCGCTTATCGTCGTCGGTCTTGACCACGGTTTTCCCGTTGACCAGGGCCTGCGCCTTCTTGTTGATCACCGCCGACACGATCGGGCAGAATTGATAAGCGATCAACGAGCTATTGAAGTTTCCCCAGATGAAGGCTTTATCCGCGCCATTGACCCCAAAGAAGAAATTGCCATTGCGCCAGCGGGATGGCTGGATAAGCTCAGAGGCGACCGACTTGGACGCGATCGCCATAATAGCGTTGCCGATATTACCCTTTATCAATTCCCGTCCTGCAATGGCGACTTTATTCATGGGCGTAAATGAAAAAAGCGCCGGCAGCATCTTTCGATGCTACTGGCGCTCAAACTATTTTTTGGCGCGACTTAATTTATAGACGACAACACTGGGGCTCTAAATCACTATTCTGCGAATACCGACCCTATCTATCACAATAGGATCGCCATTTTGCACATTCTCGCGGCCCTCGGGTTTATTTTCAGCCTCGATCCTATTCATCACGCCGCACTTGCACGGTATCTGGATGGAGCCTGCGATTACGTATCCCTTGGCTATGGTCTTTCCGCAGGCGATACAATGCACCGGCTTATCCTTACTGGCTTGATTAATAGGCATCCTGGAATTAAAAATACATTATACTAAAGAATTTGGGAGGGTTTCGACCACGCAATGGTCAAAATTGCATATAATTACCATTCCTAAGCTGCGAACCGCATGGCGCAACTACTCTTCTTCGCCATCCTGATCCGGGGGCGCGCCCGGCGTCTCGCGCATGGACAATCCTTTGATTGCATATCGGCCTGCGTCGAGGATATGATCCGGCGCGCCTTTCGAGGGCGTTGCTAAATAAACCTCGTTGCCGGTCATTAGGTCAACGCCTTTGTCCCACGTATACGCCTCCAATTCCCGCTCCAGGTCTGGATGACCAACATAGAAATTGTTATACGCCTTCACCTTGCTGATACCGGCGATGACGCTACCTGGTCCCTTCTTAGCCATCCGAAAGGGGATTCTTTCCCGGCGCAGCGAGAGTTGCATGCTCTTATCGTGATCGCCCCATACCCATGTTGATGTCGTACAGCCGTTGTTCTTCAGTATGCGGGCGAGATATTGCGGCACTGAGATGCGTAAATTATCTTTCTGCAGCAAGTCAAGTATGGCATTTTCGGAGAGGTAGAGCAGCGGTTCCCAATACCGGTCGCGCTTGTCGTAATAAATCTTCACGATGGCGCAGGGGTCTACGTTATATCCAAAGTCGAGGCCAAACGCGAAAGGCAGGTTAGGCGGTATTTTATCAACCTTTTTGAAGGTGTAAATACGCCCCATCAGCTTCCCTTTTAGCCCACGGGCATACACCTTCCATATTTCCTCGTCGGTTATATTCTCCAGCTCATCCCGCTTCTCCTGGCTAATGAATTGATTGTGGATATGCCAGCTCCGCAGGATCTTCACGCTGGAAAACTCCTTCTTTCCGGTTCTAGGGTTTACGGGACACTCTATGATCTTATCGTCCACCCAGAAGTTTTGATATGGGTTGTAATCGATGTAGACCTTGAAATTGGTACGAAAGATGAGCCGGTAAGCAATCCCCCACGACAGGCGCGGCGCCTCGCAAATGTAGAGGATATCGCACTTCGCGCCTTCGGCTTGCAGGATGTTTTCGTAAGACGTGAACTTTACCGTTGTGCCGGTATTGAACGTGATCTTGAATTCGCTTCGGTTGTACCCTTTAATGAGAGATTTAAGCGCGGCGTTTTTAGAAAACAACCCTTCGAAAATTGCGATCCCGTCTTCTTTGAGCTTGGTGAGGGTGCCCGAACAGATAGTGATCCCGTTGGGAAAATACTTTATCGACGCCCACGTCAGGCATACGCGTATCAACGACTGTGTTTTACCCGAGTACGTCCCCCCAGGGTTTATGACGATCTTTTCTTTCGCCAAAAAGTTGGCCCAGTACAAGGGCATCCGGTCGGTTTCCGGGAAGAGATTAGCCGCCGGTGCCGTCATCTGTCAGGTTGGATGGAAATTCGATGTTCATTCCTTCGGGCATAATGACACTGACCGTAGGGCCGACGGGAACGTCGTTGCCGTTCTTGTCGACTTGGCGTGCCTCCTGCTTGTCGGCCAAACCGAGCTTGCGGGCGATGATGTTCTCCTTGTAAATGCCGGCGACGGCTCCGTCGAACTGATCCGCCTCGATAATTGTTTTGATCGCGCGTATGATGGGGGCAAAATCCGCGTAACGATCATCCTTATTCTTAGCGTAATCTCCTAAATCATTTATAATCAAACGCTTTAATAAGAAGGCTTCGAATTGAACAAACGAAAGCGACCGTTCGAATTTACGAGTGATCTCATCACCGTCCTTGCCGACAAAGTCCTGTTTGAGGTAAGGATTTTCTTTCGCCCACTTCTCGTACTGCCGGAAAAGCATCCAGAGTTGTTCCGGGGATTCTATATTTTTTGGACGGCCTACGGGCATATCCCAAAGGTACTAAAGACTTTAGTAGGCAAAGGATGGGTATATTTACCTATTCGCGGCTTGACGGATGATGTCTGCGACTATCTCTTTGTTGATAGCATTACGTAGATCCTCGACAGGTTTACAGAGGTCGGGGCCTCCAGCTGGAGTCATATCGATGACTGACGCTGGAGCCGCGGCCCCGCAGCAACGTTTATACTTCTTTCCGGAGCCGCACGGGCATTGATGATTACGGCCAGGGCGCCTTTCTACCGTACGAGGCGTGAACCCCTTGCAGTTGCCGGTTTCGGCATAACGTTGGCAGATCGTGCGGCTTAATCCGTCGGTCTTGTATGCGGGACGCCCGCAGAATTGGCACAATTCGGGTTCATGCATGTATAAACGAAGTTTTTAATGTTAATGTATTGACAATCAAAATGGCCGGTCATGGCGCCGCAAAGTATTTTGCCGGGATTTAGCGAGACTGTGCCATTAGGAAATATAGTTGTCTTCTTTAAAGCGATCGAGGCCACTGTCGCGATTAGGGCGTTCCGTCACGGTGTAATTATTTTGGTGGAACGGACTGTATTTATTCCCGTCAGTCAGTCGGAACAGAATCATCGCAAGCAAATCATTGTCAGTCTGCGTGTGTTCGCCCCATTTTTCGAGCATTTGGGGTTCATTGGCGTCAGCGCAAATGTGCTCAGCTATTAATTTGATAGCCTCGGAAGGGGTTAATTCGATTGTGCTATAAATACTCATAAAGTGGGAGTTTATTTGTCTCCAGCCGGTGGCAAAAGGTGAGTTTGTGGGAAAATTGGGAGCTTTTGACGTCGAATTCCTTCATAGATCAGGCTGAAATGATATTCGGTCATACGGCACCAGTTACCCGGGATTTCGACGGACCCGCAACCGATGTCCTCGCGCACCATGATATTCCAGAGGAACAATTCATCTGATTCGGTGAAATCGTCTGACCGCCGAGCTCCAGTAGTCGTTAGAATAACGCAAAAGTTTTGACGGTCGAGCTCTTTCTCTACAAATATGAGATCGCCTTCATTTTCGTTATAGCCAAAAAAGTCCCTCATCTTGTTGGAAAAATCTTCATCTGCTCGAGATATCTGTTTAAAACCTCGTGCCAGCAGCCATTCAGGGCTTATTTCCTTTTCTTCAGGATCGATAACGATAACCTTGTCGGGTTTCCTGCGAACGGTTTCGACATTGGCCACTTCGGCGTCTTCGGTGATAATTTCCCGGCATTCACCAGTCTGTATGTTCATCTCAAATATGAAATCGTCGACGCCCAGTGCTGCATCGGGCGCGCCAGCGGCACTTACCGTCCACGCTCTAGGATTAGCCAATCGGGCCAAAAGTTCTTCGTGAGAAATTACGCGCGTCATGCCATTTCTTTTAAAAATTCGAATTTCTGTATATCCAGTCCCAAGCCCTCAAAGGCAGCAGACTTTTGCTCTAACACTTCGGCTTCGGATCGGCCAGCTATTTGTGCGTTGTCTGGCAGGTGCATGATTTTAGCTTCTGGATCGTAAATACCGAGCCCATAACACATGCCGTCGTTTTCCCATGCCCGTAGAAGTCTTACGGCTTCCTCCAGATTCTCGACGTCGTATTGTTCCACCTGGTTGTACCTCGCGGCGATAATGGTCATACTGTTTCTTTTATTTGTTCAAGCCTCCTGCATAACTCTTTATCCGCCAAACGCGACAGTTCGGCCGAACATCCGAAATACGTCTCCGGGACGAAGGGGCCGTTCAATATAGCGATCAGCTGATCATTGGTAAACATTTCGGATTCGCGCTTCAGATTCCCGGACGCCAATTGCCTTTCGAGTTGCAAAACCCTAATTTCTGCGTGATTCGCTCTAGCCTGGAAAATCTTCATGCGGGCTTCGAGTTCCTGGGGTGAAAATTCCATTGCATCCGTCATGTTGTTTCTTTTATTGTAAGCTCCTCGCCAGTTAAAGCGAAGAACCAGTTTTGTAAATGATGAACCGATTTGACGCGAAAATCGATCGTGGAGCTGCTTCCCCGCACCCGGTATTTTATTCGGGCCTCGCCGTAAGGAAGTTGATCTTCCAGATACCATGTCAATTCTATATCGTTATTTAAACGGAGGATTAGCCCAAAGTTTTTGTCCGAAGGATCGGCCAACCCCAGCAATTGAAGGTGTACCGGGGTGACCGGCACAGGCTGCAGCCAGTTTTCAAACTTTCCGCTTCGAATACAGACGGCGCTCTTAAGGCCGATCCGGTATCTGTATTCCGGCGCCTGCGGCTCATATCGAATCTCGTCGACAGTGTAAGTTCGAGCATCGTACATGACACAGTTTCCCAGTCTTAACTCCGTTGCGTTTACCATGGCTTTATGGTTAATTCTTCCCCGTTAAGGGCAAAGTACAGGTTTTGAAGCTGATGGACGAATTGAATATTGTAAAGAACCTCGCCTTGACGATATTGGTAACATTTGGAAAAGTGACCGTACTCAAGTTCGAAATATCCTTTGCGATAGATCGGTGATATTTTGAATCCAAAATTTCTCAGCCACTCTTCCGTTAACGGTGCGGGATCGGCTTCTTCGCATGAGCACCCGCAGCAGCCCATGCCGAAGGCAAAGAAGGCCGTCGTATCCAGGATGCCGTCATCCTCAATAGCCGTTACCTCGACCTGCTGATTCTGCACGAGAATTAGGTTTCCTAGCCTGAGTTCATTTGCCTTGATCATACTTTGTATTTTTCTGTTGGAAAGATTTTGCTTTACCATGGCGCCTTCCTCGCACCGGGTTCATGAACCGTGGAATACGCACCCCTCTGGCCTCCATAATAACGGAATACCGATTGAAAAAAAAGTCGTCCGACGTGATACCCGTCCTTATTTTGATCGGCCCGATCCGTTTCATGCTTTTCTTGAAAAAATCGTGATCGAATTTGCCAGTATGATCCTTGGGGCGGAATTGAAATTCCCGGTGTGCTGAAAGAGCCTGCGCTAATTTTATCATACCCCAAACTCTTTTTGAAGGTGAGCAATTAATTTTTGAGCCTCTAGCTTTGCCAAGTCCTTTTCGCCTGCTTCGATAAGCTGCTGTATGTCTACGATGGTTCGCATCCGGAACTCATGCTTTGCGGGCATCGTCGGGGCAAACGATAATGAGTAAGACGGCTTTATTCGAATCCCCTGCGGTGACTTTTTATCGGAAGCGAAAATATCAAACAAACTTTTCATTTTATGCTTTTTAAATGTATTATTTATTCGCCGTAGCCCGTGACGTTACCGCCCAACTTTTCCGGAGGCGTCAGAACAGACCGCAGGTTTTCGATCTTCTGCGGCGCGGTCGCTTCAATTTCGATCGCGGGATTTGTCGCCTTGAGTGCCGCTGCCGTTTCGGTCAGCACCTTTTCCGCATTGCCTGCGATTTTTATCTTCACTTTTGGCCCTTTTAGCCTTTCCAGCCATACTTCTAGTTTTTCAAGATCGTGCGAGATTAGTCTGCTGTAGGGCGCCGTTCGCTTTAGAATCTCGCGCAGCACATCGACCCACCTAGAGTATCCCTGCATTATTTCATCGGCCTGTTTTAGCAGATGATGGCAACGCCTGATCGCCTCTTCTTTTTCCTTTTCGCCACAAAGGGAGACTTTTAAACGCGCCCGCAGTTCGTCAATGATGGTTTCGCCGGAGCCCAAAAGCTTGTGAAGTCGTCGGATTTCCGTCTGCCTGCGCATTGCCGTGATCGCAAAAATGATCATTGACAGGATTGCTGCTATTCCAATGATCGATGTTACAAATAGTTGCATGTTCTTTTTGTTTGATGACTTTATCCCTCCAGGTCTACCAGACCCAGCAAGATGTTTACAGCCAATTTTTCCCGGATATCTGCAGCGCGGTAGTTGTCGACAAGGTTACTCATTTCGGCGGGGATTTCAGTTCTCTGCGCCTGGCAGCGGGGATCGAATTTTTCGTTCCGCACGAACCCAACCAGGTCCTTGACATGGAATATCTCGGCCAGCCGAATGAAGGTATCGACCCCGGGGAATGCTCGCCCCTCTTCATATGCTCCGAATGCGGGTCGGCTCACGCCAACAATTGAGGCTGCCTTCTCTTGGGTCCATCCCTTGAATTCTCGCGCCTTTTTTAAATTAGCTCCAAATATTGCTTTCATTTTTGAGGATATTTTCACTTTAGCGGGTAGGATGTTCCACGTAAAACTGGTCAATTTTCGCTATGCGATGATGCCGGCCTGCATACACTTGTATACAGCGTTCGCCTGAGACGTTGCTTTCATTTTGTCTAGCACGCTCGCCATGTGGTTGGCTACGGTTCGCCAGGAGATGCCGAGATCGCGGCCGATCTCCTTGTAGCAGTGTCCTTCTGCTGCCATTCTGATCACCTGGATCTCCCGGCTGCTGAGCTTTAATAGGTCGTTGGATAGTGGCATTGGATGTTATTCTTTGTTGAGTAGTAAGTACTTATTGCTGATTACTTTGATCGCATACCTTTCACAAGGTTGTCGATTGGATAGCCATCGAAGTCAATTTTCTCGCAAATGTTTTTTTCCCGGCAAACGATATAAGCGGGCAGGTTTAAAAGCATGGCTTCAGACCGGATGTGAAAGCGATCTCTGTGGGGTTGGCTCAATTTTCCTCCACAAAGCCAATTTTCAAACTTTCCCGAGCCACCACTAGAATCCGTGCGCGAAAAGGGAATGAATCGAAGCATTTCATCGCTAGTGCCCGAATAATGCTTATAGACCAAGCCGTATGTCCACTCTATGGCATACCAATTGTCGAGGCTGACTCGACTCAACTGCATTTCCAGGCGGGGATACGGCATTTGTTTTGAAAAGTCATCATTTTCAAATGCCCGGTGCATCTGCCAAGTCAACATGTTGAAATCAAATTGCCGTTCCAGTGATTCAATCTTTTCCTCAAGCTCCTGGATAGTCTCGTCTTTCTCTTCGAGTTGTTGGTTTAAACGTTCTGTAAGTGTCATTGTTAACTGCGTTCTCACTTTTCAGGGTAGGGATTGGATATCAATAGGTTATCTGATATGTTGGCCGGATTAAAACCCCGATAGAATCGACACGTCGAAAAAGACTATCAAGTAAGGGGCTTTGGAAGAATCCGGGATCAATCTGCTCCCAAGTTCCGAAGGGATGTTGCGCCTCTTCCAGCTGCCGTATACGAAGCTCAAGGCTATCCATTCGAAGCAGGATGAGATAGATCGGATTATTGTCGTTCCAGAATGTAAGGCCGCCGGCATGCCAGCAGTCTGCGGAATCTTCGACAATATGGCCCGTCCAGCTATAGCCCCCTTCGGGTGCCATATTCGCGGTGTCGAAAATAAAGGTTTGGAACCCCGTCGTAATTCTTCTGCTAGGACATCGTCCCGCAGCACTTTAAAAAGATTGACTACCATATCCCATTTGTCATTGTAGACCTCCGCAGAACTTCGCCTTTTCCTTAGCAGCACGCTGCCGGCGCCGCCAAAGCACTCCACGTAATTGCTGTGCTTGGGAAAATGACTAATGATCCAGGGAGCCAGCAAAAACTTTCCGCCGTGGTATCGTAATATGGGTCGTTCTATTGGCATATGCTCTATCTTTCAAAAGTGTTTACGCAAATGAATCCACTACTCTTTCGGCCAGCATCTCCATAGCCGGCGGCGTTACGGCGTTTCCACATTGCTTGACTTGGTCGCGGCTGTTACCCAGGACGACGTAATCGTCCGCGAAGGCCATTCCTCGTTTCACCTCCGGGGCTTTCAGCATCCGGTAGAAACAATCTTCGATGTCTGGCGTTTTGAAACTAGCGAGGCCGTGCCGATCTACAGCCGTAAGCGATCCCATTTCCTGGCTGATGTGTTTCAGGCATAGACTACCATTGTAGTTGCTCGCCAAGAAGCTATTCCAGGAGTCGGTGGTTACTAAGCCGGAATGAATTCCACCGGCGGATATGCAATTCAACGGGTCCATGGAGGATATTGTCGTGCTCTGACCGCGCATAACAGTAAGGAAGGGCGGCGTTACTACGCCCATGCCCTGGCAGGTTGTTTGGGTCGGGAGGGCTTCCCCAGCGGATTTGACATTGGCCGTGACAAGCATGTCCGTGTGTCTCACGGTCTGTGGGCGCAGCGGTTGACTAGCCGGAGCGGCTTTATAGTCGTGCTCCAACTTGACGATGAAAGGAACGAACAGCCCGTGGTGATCCTGCGAGGTGATGGCGCCAAGACTATCCGACATGGACTTTGTATAGCCAGGAGAATAATTAACCACTTGAAATGGGGAAGACCCGTATTTTTCTATGCCAGCCTCAATCCTGGTCATGGTTTTCGGCACCAGCTTCTTTCGTCTATCCCCTATCCGGGTGCCCAGGTCGGACCAATCGATGCAATTGAAGGCGGCATAATAATAGGGCTCTACCACCCGGCCGCAGGATGGGCAGCAATACAGATATTGCGTCTTATATTTGCCGGCCTTGACGTTGGGGTTTTTCCAGGTCTGGACAGAATGAACGTCTTTCCCGCAGTTCTGGCAGTAGGCCGCGGGGGTAAAGTCCAGGTTCGGCGCCCTGTTCCCTTTCCGCCAAAAAACAATGTACATCCTATCCCGGCTTTGTGGCGTGGGGTGACAATGCATACTGTTTAGGTAAACGCATTTGTGTTCATAGCCGAGCGACCGCATGGCATGTAGCCAGGATTCGAATGGCACCCAGCTGCGGGCCTCCACCACATTCTCAACAATGATTGCGTTGTACTTGTGAAATTCTGAAAAGCGGACCACGTCCCACATGGTCGCCCGCGATCTTTCGGCGGCAGGATCCAGTTTTCCTTGTTTGAAGAGCTCTATCTGCGTTTTGGCGCGCTTCCGGCCCGACGCCGGCGAATGGTTCGTGCATTCCGGGCTGGCAATCAAAACGTCCGTTGACGGGTAACGCCGCGGATCGCTGGCCGATATATCCGTGCAGTCATGCATCGTCTCTGGAAAATTGGTATTGTGCGTTTCAATAGCCAGAGGCCAGTGATTCAGGGCCACCTTGACCTCGATGCCGCCGCCTTGCTTTCGGGATAAATTCCGAACACCCTGGGAGCTGCCGCCGGCGCCGCAGAATAAGTCTTTAAAAGTCAGATATGAATTCTTTTTAGGCATTAATTTGTTTTTGTTCTGTTTACAACTGTCTTTCTGCACTCGCTATCCCCATGGGAGAAGAGTTGCCGAGCTTGACGTAATCTTTTATCGTGGCGTCCGGATCAAGCTTGATCAGCGCGTCGATCCTGGCCGTTTCTTTCTCCAATGCTGACGGCCTCTTGAACAGGCGAAGTATCTTCTTCCATAACTTTCCCGTATAGCTCTCTTTTTTTATCAAGCAATAATTTTGTGATCTTCTCAAAATCTTCCTGAACCTTCGAATCCGACTGACAAAGACCAACGATCCTGTTGATTGAACTCAGCACCGAAGTATGGTCCATGTTGAATTCATTGCCAACGCCCGTCGCATGAAGCGGACTGTGCCGGTAAAGGAAAAACTGGGCCATCTGGCGCGGGTAAAGAATGGCGCGGCGTCGGCAACGAATAAGCATCTGATCTTTTGCGACTCCGAAATAGCTCTCGACAATTGCCATTACCTCGAATTGATCAAGCGTCTTATCCTCTATTTTCAATTCCAATTTGGGTATGAAATTTTCATCTATGTAGGCCAGTATTGCCGTCCCTAGCTTTTCCCGGGGGTGCAGGCGGATCAGTCTGTTGACCTCCGAGCTTATCGACTGCGATGTATATACTTTTGGAATTGCCATTAATTTGGATGTAAGCGGTTAAGTTTTTCAGGAAGGGTTTTATAATTGAGGGCTGTAAGCCGGATGATTCGATACCCATGTGCCTCAGCTAAAAAGTACTTGTCTGTGTCCTTCGTATAGCCGGTAATCGTTGTGTGACCGCTCTTCGCGCTCATTAGCCCTTCGTACTCGATGGCAACTTTTATCGCCCTTATGCAATGATCAAATCTGTAGTCCCGGTCCTCGTCGAACTTAAATTCGTTCTCCAGCTCAAGACCATGTTCCGCGCACCAGATTTTCAAATACCAGCCGATCCACGCCTTTTCCTTCGACGGCTTCACGAACACCTTTCCTTTGTTCGCCTTCAGCTTTTTGGGCTTATCAGGGATCACGGCGGCTACTATCTTGCCCTCCTTCAGTAATTTGTTGATATGGGATAGGGTCCATTTCATAGGTCGTCTTTATAGGGAAGGTTGACAGGTTTCCACATTGTCTTCACCGGCGCAGGACCGACAGAGAGTTCATCGAAGCCCTCAAATCGTTGTATCTCCAGCTTCGCAATTAGCTTCACCGTGTCGAGGCTACCGTTCCGGTGCTTAGCGATCTTGATGTGGGTTTCCCCCTTGACCGATCCGCCGTTCTCATCAGTCATCACCCCGTAGTATTCCGGTCGGTACATGAACATGACCATATCAGCATCCTGTTCAATGGCGCCCGATTCCCGCAGATCCGCGAGGACCGGCGTCTTGTCCGTTCGGCTCTCCACGGCCCGCGATAGTTGGGACAGGGCGATCAACGGCACCTGCAGCTCCTTCGCCAGTGCTTTGAGCGATCGGGAGATTTGGCTGATCTCCTGCTCCCGGTTCGCCCCTTTGCCGGCCGTTCCGCCCATCAGCTGGAGGTAATCCAGGATGATAAAGCCCAGCCTGTGCTTGTTTTTCAATCGGCGGCACTTAGCCCGCAATTCGAAGATGTTCAGCGCGGGCGTGTCATCGATGAAAAGAGGTGCCTCGGCTATTGTATCTAGCCCGTGCTTGTACATGTAAGCCAACTGCTCATCGTTGATCCGGCCCGTCTTGATGCTGTCCAGCCATATTCCGGTTTCCGCGGAAACCAGGCGTTGCATGAGCTGGCCCTCGGACATTTCCAGCGAAAAGAAGGCGGTAGGGACATTGCATCGCAACGCAGCGTGACGGGCAAGATTCAAGGCTAAAGCCGTTTTACCGACCGCCGGGCGGGCTGCCAAGATGATCAGGTCGGTATCCTGCCAACCGTGGGTGATGTTATCGATGCCGCCATAGCCCGCCGGTATGCCGGTCATGGCGCTGTCTTGCGCCCTCAGTTTCTCCAGACGTTGAAGGAACCGGACCATGGAGGCCGAGACAGGCGTGATCTTCCCCCGGTCGTTACTGTCCATGATCGCGGAGATGCCCTTTTCAGCCTTATCGAGGAGCTCGAAGGGGTCCTGAGTGTCTTCGTATCCGGCTTGCACCATCTCACCGCCTACCCGGATCACTTCGCGTGCCATCCAGCATTCGACTATCTGCCGGGCGTGAGAGGCTATGTTGGCCGATGAAGCGACTCCTTTCGTCAACTCGACAAGATGGTAGGCACCTCCTACCGCATCAAGGCTTTCCATGCGCTTAAGCTCTCCGACTACAGTGATTTCATCTATATCCGCACCTCTGGAATCCAGGCTCAGGATGGCGCGATAGATGATCTGGTGACCTTCTCGATAGAATTTTTCCGGTGAAAGCAGATCTGTCACCTCGGCCAATGCTCTTTTCTCGACCATGATCGCACCGAGGACCGCCTTTTCAGCTTCCAGGTCCTGCGGAGGAATTTTCCCATAGACCATGCTCTCCAGGTCGACGGCCGGTGTCTTTCTTCTCTTTCGATCTTTGTTTAAGTTAGTGAGGTCCATTTAGTTGCCGGAGTTTCTGTATTTGCCTTCTATGATTTTCAGGTAGTTCGTGTCGTTCTCGAATATCCAATCCCAGTCGATCTTCCAATCGTTTTTCTTACCCTGCAGGTAGTCGCTTTGATTGATCTCGGTTAAGATTTTAATGAAGTCAAAAGCGGGCTCCCGGATGCGAGTTTTAAATTTCTTGAGCCGGCCTTCGCTGGCATTCTCCACCTGAGCGACGCCGTATTTTTTCACCGAAAGATTCCACAGATCCATGTAGGGTTCGATAAAGTTCGGGCGACATTCGGCGATAAAAGCGCCGACCGCCTTTCGCTGCTCTTTCACATCAGCGAGCTCGCCGACTGTAGCAAGAACCTCCTGGTAGGCGGCTTTTACTTCAGGGCTGTCAGCCTTATCGATGCGTATGTTCGCCCGACGAGAAGGTTTTCCCCCAGCCCCCTTTCCATCCTTTTCTTCTTCCTTATCCTCTTCCTCTTCCTGTAGGGTATTTATACCCTTTGTATACCCTTTGTATACCCTATCAAGGAGATTATATTTACTTAAAAGAGCTATTATTTTCTTATGTGGCTTGCAGTCCTCCGACAGTCGACCATACTGAAATTCCACAAAACCGGGTATGAAAAGTTTGTCATCATTGAACACCTCGATTCTGTCTGCTTTATCCGAATTGACTGCCGGTAAAAGTTCATCAAGGGTTACTTCTTCACCTACGAAGTAGCTCAAGGTCTCCATGTCTATTACCCATATTCCAGCCGCGTTACATTCGTCAAAAAGAAAACGAATGGCGCACTTCGTCTTGGGTTTCAATTTGCGAAACCAAGGCTCGCGGTTCAGGTTTGTGTCTGTAAAACGCTTCAAGGTGTGGATTTAAAAGGGTATATCTTCTATAGATGCACATTCATTTTCCTGCACGGGCTCTTCTGGGAAAGGATCAAACGAAAATGAAGCCCCTACTCTCTCCTGCAGTTGAAGCCGGATGTCCGTTTCGAATTTGCTTAAGGGAGGCAGAGTAGGCTTAGTCTGAGCATATCCCCGCATTCTACCAAAGGTCATACCTTCGAAAAAATCCAACCGATACTCATAAAGGAAAATATTGGGCAGCATATCTGTCATATAGACAAAGTTGCCGTAGGTATCAATCTTTTTGCCTACCAGATGAAACTTGAAGGAGATGGAGGTATTTTTCAGCCTATCGCCTATGAGTTGTTCGATCGCTTTGGCGTATCCGACGGCCTGCAACAAAACGCCCACGTTAATGACCTCTTTTTTTAATTCGTATACATCCACCGAAATTGTCCTATATCCGCCTACCTTTTTGTAGATGGACACAGCCACAAGGTCGGCGATACCGTATGAGCCTAGATTCAATTGTCGGAACCAAATTGGAGAGAGAGGAACGTACAATCCCTTATCGTTGACAGACTCGGGATTGCGCAACGCGGCATTGTAAATGAGGTCTTCGACCTCCTTTTCAAGAATATTCATTCAAAAGGCTTTTAATAAGGATATAGGGCAAAATCGGATTAAAAACTACAGGGCTACTTCACCTGTTCGAATAGGGCGTACATATCGGTCTGTTTTCCCGGCTCACCACGTTTGAGCATCCGATACAGCATTCTGGCGGTTTCCAAACGATGGGTAAGCAGATCCAGGCTTCTCGTTCCCCGGGCTACGGCGGACCGGTATTGAACCTCA
>Ga0134126_10002493_pt1 | contig 23203 bp, 24 predicted proteins | sample KB31752_FD_96881 | JGI IMG/M metagenome (GOLD analysis project Ga0134126, IMG submission 96881) | Terrestrial soil microbial communities with excess Nitrogen fertilizer from Kellogg Biological Station, Michigan, USA - KB3-175-2 | ecosystem: Environmental > Terrestrial > Soil > Unclassified ... | reverse complement strand
TTAGTTTTGTGCCGCCAGTTACGTATGTGTTTTATGTTATTTTTAATCATGATATGATTTGGGGTAATGTGATTGTTTGTCTGATTATAACTATTGCGCTAATTTTGCCATATCTGATCAGATTATCAGGAACTATAAAATCTTAAAAATCCATTATCGTCTGGGCCTAAACCATCTTCCAGAAAGCCAACTGCTTTTTCCATGGTTATTTAAAAAAATGTTGCATTAATCCGCTTGCAATTAGCAAACCTCCAAGCCACATTATAGTTTTATTACTAGCCTGTGCGATTTCTTTACGCACTATTTCAATTTCTTTACGCACGACTTCAATTTCTTTACCGAGCTCTTTACGTACTATATCAATATCTTTTTTTTTAGCAAGTTCTTTGTTTTCTATTTCTGTTTTGACTGTATTAACAGCAATTTCAATAGAGTGTTCTATTTGCCTTGCCTGATATTCTGCAACTTGTTCCGGAACTCCCATTTCCCTGGATTTTTTGACATAGTCAAGTACGTCAAAATGATTAAGTGTCATCGCCATCATTTTATTTGCCTTTCAATTCTGCTATAAGTACACCTGTCATTATATCATAATACATTCTTTTAAGTAATATCTATTTCTTGAATTTAGTAGATACCGCCTCCCACACGCGTGTGCGGGAATGACAAATGGAATAGCCATAAAAAAATCTGAGTTGCTATTACCAGTAGTTAAATTTATGTGTTATAATCCCGCGTTTTATTTTATGTATCAGAGAAGCTCTAATTGTAGGCGCGTCTTATCCATAAAATAATAACACAATAAGATTAAATTTAAATTTTAAAAATAAGGATTATAATGAAAACGAAGCAAAGCGGAGTTTCTGTGGGATTAAACAGAAATTCAATAAACAATAAAGTAGCTAAAAAATTATTAAGTGCAATATTAGTGTTATCATCATTAGGCGTATATGCCGATAGCAATCAAAATTCTAATGGTATGGGTATGGATGACTCTAAAATGATGTATTTTGATTTTGGTCTTGGTGTGGGAAGTGCAACAGGCTGGAATCAAGGTTCACTGGCTATTAGCCCAATGACAATGGGTTTTTATATGAATAAAAATTTTGGTGTAGAGATTGGTATGGATACTCAGCCAGATGGTGGTAATAGTGCAGGGCAGGCTATGGTTATGACATATCACTTAGCTGCAAAAGGTGTTTTACCATTAGCTAGCGTATTTTCATTGTACGGCAAGGTTGGCCTTGGTGTAAATGCATATGAAGGTGAGCAAGCTGCGCCAATAGGCGGAATGCAAATGATTAATCAGGCAAGTGTAGGGTTATATGGTGCAGCGGGTATGCAGTTTAACTTTAATAAAAATTTTGCATTGTACCTTGAAGGATCTGGTGTAGCAATACCTGGGCTTGGTAATAATGGAAATACAAATAATGGCAGTTTTGGCTCTACCTACCAAGGTGTCTTCGGCTTAGAAGTTAGAATCTAAGTATATAGATAAAAAATTTTATAGAGCATGTATTCCCAATCAAATTGGGAATGACATGCTGAGTGGCAACCATATTTCTGATGTAAATAAAATTATTTATTGCAAATTTTCTTACAAGTGAAGTTTATTTTATATTATAATTAGGTATTAACGTTATTTTTATGGGGGTTTTATTATGCAACAGAGTCTACAAGAGTTTCATTGTACGGTTTATCAAGACTATAAAATTTCAATTCCAGTTAAAATTAGAAAATTACTTGCTCTTAACCCACAAGATGAAATAATTCTTAAAGTTAATAAGAAGAATGAGATTACATTAGACACAGTAAAACATGAGTTAGCTACTATCCAACAAAAGCTAAAAATTTTTTTTGCTGGGAAATCTATTGCTAATGATTTTTTAAAAACTAAAAAAAGTGACTATGATGACAGCAATTAAGACTGTTTTTGATACTTCTGCCTTCTTAGCTATTATAAATGATGAGCCAGGTTCTGAAATATCTCAGAAACATATTTCTAATGCATGTATGTGTGCTATTAATATAGCAGAAGTAGTCACGTATCTTGTACGTAATGGTTATACTGATGATACAGATATACATAGGATTGTAAATTTAGTTAAACCCATATTATTTGATGAACAAATAGCCGTTATGGCTGGTAAAATGATTAATATTACTAAAAAATTTGGATTGTCTTTAGGTGATCGGTCTTGTCTGGCTACTGCCAAACTATTGAATTTACCAGTTTATACTGCTGATAGGAAATGGTCAGAAGTAGCCAAACAAATTGGAGTTAACGTAATCCAAATTCGTTCATGACAATTTAGCAATTCATATTTTAGAGTATAATTAACAAATGTTTCCACTATTAATTGCCAGATTTGGCTTATGGCTAGACCCAATAATTAGGCGACTATCACCAAAATTAGCTATAAAAATATACTCTTTTGCCAGAAGTTACTTTATGCTGCAATTTTATCAACATAAAGTTGCACCAGTAGTAATTAAGAGCCATCCACGAGTCCTCTGGGGATTAACTTTTAACTTACCATTAATGAACTCAGCTGGGATGTTTAAAAATGGTGAGGGTTATGATGTTGTTGCTAATCAGGGAGCAGGGGCTTACATAGGTGGTACCAGCACTTATAATCCACGAGAAGGTAATACCAAATTTGGAATACAGCATCCGTTTATATCATTAACCAAATCCCATTTAAGTCTTAATTTTCTGGGGCTACCCAATCTGGGGGATATCTCTCTAAGCAAACATAAAATTACAGCAAATAAACAATCTGGCTGTCCAATTGGCTGGAGTGTAATGCGCAGTCCAGACTATGCAATAGATATAGCCATGGAAAAGTTACTGGAAAGTTTATGGTTATACCACGATAATCCAGAGATTGATTTTATTGAAATCAATGAGAGTTGTCCCAATGTAGAGCATATAGTATCAGATAGCAATAATGATAATCTGGATATACTGGAAAACCGTTTAAATTATATTAGTAAAAATTTCTTAAGCAAACGCAAGCGGCGTTTGCCAGTTATATTAAAGCTGTCTAATGACTTAGAGCCTGATCAGATTCCAAAACTATTGGATGTGCTTTTTTCTTGTAAATTTGATGGAATTAATCTGGGTAATACCTCAACTAATTATGCCAAAGTTGTGCCTGCCAATCAATATGAGCGTAAATTATTTAATTACTTTACACAAAATTTTGGTGGCGGAATTGGTGGGAGTTACTTAAGAGAAACTTCATTGGAATTATGCAAAGCGGCAGTGATATATACCAAAGGTGTAAATCCGGGATATGAATTTCATATTATTCGTAGTGGTGGTATTAGGACTTTGCAAGAAATTACTAATTCAGATAATGCTGGAATTAGTCTCAATCAATGGTATACGGGATATTTTGAAAATTATATAAAATATGGAGATAATCTTTATGCACAGCTATTTAATTCTAAATAAATTATGAAAAATAAACCGATATTAATATTAAATGGCATACTTGGATTACAGGGTGGAATAGTAAATTTTAATCCTGAGTCATCCCGGGTGGCAAACGTTATAAATAGGCATAATCCTGAATCACGCGTTATAAGTATAGCAAATACTAATCCAGAATCAAAAGCAGAGTCTATTGTAAATAATCATCCCAAAGCCGTTACAGCAGCTTGTGTAATGTGGGCAAAAGGCGTGTGCATAGCCGTAAAAGCGGCTAAATATGCTACTTCTGCAGGAGAAAGTAAATCATTAGAAAGTAGTGGAAATACAAATAGTATTTCTAAGTAGGGATCACCGGCATGCCACACGGTGCTCGCGCGGATGACAGATTCCCGCCTACGCGGGAATGATATAACTTACGAGAATGACAGCCTAATATAAGATAATGGTAACGTTTACTTAATAAATTCCTGGATTACCTGCCACATATAATCTAACTGATCTTCTAAGCTATGATCACTTTCTACTTCATGGTAGTGAACATAGTCTTTCCCTTTAGCATACGTAACACTAACGATATGAGGTACAGCTGTATCTTGTGTACCATGAAAAATCAGGGTAGGTATTTTTTTAGTGAAGATTTCGTCTTCATACGTTGCCAAATCTTCAATAAATGAATAATTTAAAGGCATGTCTTTTTTATAACCGTAATGATAGACCATCTTACTGCCGGCTTGTTTCCATTGGCCCATATCATCCTTCCTGCCAGTCCAGCGTTTTACCATTTCTAATGCGGGAGCAAATAAGATTATCCTGCTCACATTATTTAGTTCTTCGGCTAACAGAAGTGCAAGTAACCCTCCCATGCTGGAACCAAATAAAATAACCGGTGAATTTGGGTCAATTAATTTTTTGACAGAATTAATTTGCCTGGTCATAGTTAAATTGGCAAAATCATCTTCATTTAAATCTGGAATTATTAAATTAATTCCCAGTCCAGCTAATTTTTCTTTAAAAAAATTGGCCTTTTGTGCATTATTGCCTGAGGCAAAACCATGTAAATAAACATATTGCATAGCAATTTTCCTTGTAAAAACATATTAAATTATTACGCCTCACCCCGTCAGGCGGATCCTGCCACCACTCCAGAGGGGAATTATAAACTCAGGTTCATTGCTATTTGTACAGAAGGCATCGCCTACGAAGATTAACTCGCAATGACGGGATATAGATTGCCACACTTCGTTCGCAATGACGTAAACTAAACTAATGGTGCAAAATCATTTTTATCTTCTAACCACTCTAACATATGCCCTGAATGTACATCATAAATCCATGCGTTTACAGTCAGTTCTTTTGAGTTAAGTAATTCTTCAACTTTGGGGTAAGTTTTGAGGTTTTTAAGCTGATGTAATAGATTAATTTTTACACCCATGTCAGTGTTTAATGGTTTATGCTCTCTAAATCCGTTACGAATTAACTCTAACCAATTATTTAATCCTGTATAAGGCAAATCAGTCATAGGAATCGAAGCTTTAATTGCTCCACATTCTGTATGCGCACATAATACAATATTTCGTATGCCTAACGCATTTAAGGCAAATTCAATTGCGGCTACTTCACTATAAGTATTAGTGGTATTATATGGCGGTACAACATTTCCAACATTTCGGACAATAAATAATTCACCGAGACTTGCACTAAAAAATACGTTTGGATCTAAGCGGCTATCCGAACAGGTAATGAGTAGTGTATGTGGTTTTTGCCCCTGGGCCAGGGTAGAAATTAAAAGTTTATTTTCTTCTGCATACTCACTCATAAACTTTGCCATGCCATATTTCAAAACATCGTTTGCAGAATGGGTGACACCATGTGATTCAAGAGTGTCTTTAATTTCACTCTCAGTAATGGTAATAAAATATGGTTTATTTTCTGGATCACTATTTTTTTGAATTGCACGTTGCTGTTTATCAGTTAATTTGTGAAAAATAACTTTTATATTCAAACTATTCAATTTTTTTGCAATTTTGATTAGCTGAGTGGCACCTGTAGTATCAATATTATGTAATCTGTCAAATTCAAAAATTACAAATTTTAAATCTTTATGCTCAACTGCAAATTCTTCAATTTTTAATAATTTATCATATGACCAAAATGTGATATTTCCAGTTAGGCTAACCCGTAGAACATTTTTATTTGTCCATAATTTTACACTGGTTTTGGTTTTTAACATACGAAATCCAATAATGACAAACGCAGCGAACAGTCCGGTTTGAATTCCAGCGACCAGATCGGTTGTTACTATGGCTAGAAAAGTAATTAAATAAACTGCAAACTCGGGTTTATTTGTTTTCCATAATTCAACTACTTGTCCAAAATTCATCATAGTAATTGCTGCAGCAACTAAAATACCGACCAGGACTGCAATTGGAATTACTTCAATGATGAACGGACAGGTTAAAATAATAATTAAGATAATTAAAGAGTGAAAAAGAGCCGCACGCCTGGTTTTACCACCAGCAATTACATTGACAGAAGATCTGGCAATTAATCCGGTAACTGGAATTCCGCCAAAAATAGCAACACCAATATTTGCAATACCTTGCCCAACCAGTTCCTGATTTGGATCATGCAAGTCACCATCACCAATTAGGTCAACAGCATTGGATGATAATAGTGTTTCAAGAGAAGCTAAGAAAAATACTTCAAGAGAAGTAATTAATAAAGCCGTCCAGTCTGAAATTCTACTAAAGTCAAGACTTTCTGTATGGATTATATTATGTGGAATAGCTCCAACAAATGCAATATTTTTTAAATGGAACAAGTAAACAAATAGGGTAGGGACTACAACTGCAAATAGAAAAGCTGGTGCCTTTGGAAAAATTTTTGGAGTAAACTTTAAAATAAGAACTGTAGCGACTACAATGATAAATGGTGCTGAACCTGCTTGACTAAAATATAACTTCATATGCTGTATGACTACAAGCATAGGATTTGAATGCGGTACAAGCTGGTCATTAAAGACAAGTGGTAGTTGGCTAAAAAAGATTATAAAACCAATACCAGCTGTAAAAGCTAAAACCAATGACAGCGGCACTAATTTGGCAAATCGCCCCAGACCAAAAAATCCAAACGCTATTTGTAAAATACCACAAATGATTCCAATAATAAAGATGCTGCTAAATCCGTACAACTCAATACTATTAGCAATTAATACAGACATGGCAACAGCTGGTCCGGTAACTCCCAGACGTGTACCGCCAAATATTGCGCCTAAAATCCCGCCGATTATAGCAGATATAATCCCAACGCCTGGACTTACGTCTGACGCAATGGCAACAGCTAATGATAGTGGTATTGCAATAAAAACCAATGAAATTGCAGCAAAAATATCATTGCTTAAATACTTTAGTTTAAATATAGGTTTTAGTTCATTATTTAGATAATTATTTATTATTTTCATATTTAAGCCCCGAGATTCATATTTATAAATTTACAAACTGCGCTAATTAATTATATATAAGTAGTTATTGTACAATACTTTAGATAGTTAAACGTGCTAAATTGTGTTAAAATAAAAATGGTCGGGTTACGAAATACGACTTTGCTAGATGCGCTGCAGCATAAATATATAGCAGTTAATATTTAACTAGGCTATAATCACGCTCATCAAATCGAAATTTTTAAGTAGAATTCTAATTTTTTATAGAAAGAAGATGATTATATGTCTAAGCTAAATCCACATGCTATAGTGATAAAGGTTGGTATTATTGCTGCTTTAGCAGGGCTTTTATTTGGTCTTGATGTCGCATATGTAAATGGTACTTTGGGTTTCATTACCAAAGAGTTTAATTTAGATGTGGCGGCGCAAGGTTCTGTTGCCGGTTATTTATTGGCTGGAGCTGCGGTAGGCGCTCTATTTACTGGTTGGTTATCAAGTAAATTTGGTCGTAAAAAAGTGTTAGTACTCTCGGCAATGTTGTTTACATTTTCAGTAATCTTTACTATTTTAGCCCATACTTTTAGTGTGTTTCTGCTTGCTCGTTTTGTTACTGGTCTGGCAATAGGTATTGCATCATTTGTTGCTCCGTTATATTTATCCGAGGTAGCACCATATAAGATACGGGGAGCATTAATTGCCATGTATCAATTGATGATTACTGTTGGTATCTTGATTATGTTTTTATCTAATGCTGCACTATCTTTTACAGAATCGTGGAGAATAATGTTGGCCGTATTACTTGTTCCATCACTGATTATGTTAATTGGAACTTTAACCCTACCTGAGAGTCCACGTTGGATGGCTTTGACTGGAAACATGGACGGTGCACGCAAAATTTTAAATCAAATTCGTAGTAACAAAGATGAGATAGAATTTGAGTTACAAGAAATTAAAGAAACTACTAATGTTAAAAGTCGTGGCTTTTCTTTATTAACTAAGGGATATTTCTTAAAAGTTCTCTTCCTTGGAGTATTACTTCAATGTTTACAACAATTCTCAGGTATAAATGCATTAATGTATTATTCAGGTCAGATATTTGCAACAGCAGGATTTACCAATCCAGCAATTGCAACGATAATTGTAGGTCTGGTTAATGTATTAGCTACATTAGTTGCTATAAAATTTGTTGATAGTTTAGGTCGTAAACCAATATTATATATTGGAATGGCAATTTTACTTATTTCTTGCGGCACGATTGGTTATCTATTTAATATACAATCAAATGGTGCAGTTTTAGGTACTATGGCGCAATATACCTTGTTGGTATGTTGTATATTGTTTATTATTGGTTTTGCCGTATCATTGGGGCCAATTATCTGGATTCTTTGTACTGAAATTTTTCCATTAGGTGGGCGTGACTTAGGTTTAACTGTTACAACTATGGCCAACTGGATATTTAACGCAGTTATCGGCAGTTATACCTTAGTATGGTTTAAAACTTTTGGCACTGGATATACTTTTTGGATGTTTGGTTTTGCTTCGCTTCTTGGCTTTATCTTGATTAGGTTTTATACTCCTGAAACTAAGGATGTTCCATTGGAAGAAGTTGAACTAAATCTGGAAGAAGGTAAAGATTTACAAGATTTGGGGAAACGCCGTAGTCATTAAGGATAAGCACATTCCATAATATGCCTGGAGAAAAGTCTCAGGCATATTTTATTCATTATGTCGCAAGAAGTTTAAATGAAGAATAATAATTTACCATCATTAGTTGAGTCCTTGCTAATTAAAGCTGAACAACTTGGTTTAATTAAAACGCGTGACCTAACATATCTGCGCAATCAATTTTATCAGAAACTTAAGATTGAAGGTCAGGTGGAGCCAATTCATGGAGCACCAATAAGTCTTGCAGATATTTGTAAAAAAATTGTTAATAATTTAGATAAGAGCGTTGCTAATGTATTGGGTTCTAACCATGATATTATAGAAGCTAATATAATTAATACTTTAATTCCAATGCCAAGTATTATTGAAGATCGATTTGGCAATCTATTAAAGCAAACAGACATTAAAACTGCGCTAGATTGGTATTACGAATATTGTTGTCATACCAATGCTATAAAAATGAATGATATTGATAAAAACATTTCGTGGCAAACAAAAACTATATTTGGTAATTTACAGATAATTATCAGTCAGTCAGACTCAGAACAAAAATCGTATGGTATTGGCAGAGGAAAGGTTTTTGAATCTAAAAATGCTGATGTAAGTCATCCTGGGTGCCAGCTATGTATTGAAAATGAGGGCTCTTTTGGTAATTTATATCACCCTTCAAGTGCTAACCATCGGTTGTTAGAAATCAAATTAGATGATAATAGTTGGTTTTTTCAATATTACCCTTATTCTTGTTATAATCAACACGCGATAATAATTAGTACAGAGCACAAGGATGTGCTTATCAATCAACAAATGTTTAAGAACTTTGTCAGTTTTGTGGATCAGGTACCACACTATTTTATTGGTTCAAATAGCGATGTTCCAGTTGCTGTTGTTGGTGATTCTATTCTGACCCATGATCACTATATGGCAGGTTTCCATGTTTTTCCTCTTGACGTGGCAGAAATAAAATTTGAACATAAAATTAAACAATATCCTACCGTCCGGCTAAATTATCTAAATTGGCCAGTTTCAACACTAAAATTAATTGGCAGTAAAGATAATTTACTTGATCTAACTGAGGTGATAGTTAACTTATGGTCTAAATATAATGATGAAGCATTAGGAATTATTTCTCACACAAAAAATCAGCAACATAACTCAGTAACACCAATTATGCGTAAATTAAATAATGATCAATATTGTTTATACCTACTCCTAAGAAATAATCGAACCAGTGTTAAATACCCGGAAGGTATTTTTCACCCCCATCCGAATTTACATCATATTAAAAAAGAAAATATTGGACTTTCTGAGGTAATGGGACTTGCTGTGTTGCCAGATCATTTACTTTCTGAGGTAAATGAGATAAAAACCTTACTTTTGTTAAATAATAAAGAACTAGCGATTACAGAATTATTATTTGATAGTAATTTAGTGAAACATGAACTATGGTTAGATGAGTTATATACTAAATATGAATCGTTTAACTTACTTACTGTTAATGATATTCTACAGGCTGAGATTGGGTTTAAATTTAATCAAATGCTGGTAGACACTGGAATATTTAAAAATACGCCAGCAGGTGATGATGGCATAATAAAGTTTCTAAATAGTATAGAAAACTTTGTCGGAAGTGTTAACGAAACATCACCTATCCTTGCTAGTAATAAAATAACCAGCAATCCAGCCCATACCCGGCTTTTGTAAAGTCAGAATTTATTCCTTGGCCTCATAGGCTTCCTTAAGTGCAAACATTTAAAATAGCCGCTATAAATATTTCAATTTAGCTTTATAGCGTTATTTGGTAAACATGTTAATTAATAATAGTGGTATAATAATAAATGCGGCTTTATTAATCTTATAAAGGGATATCTATGAATATGAAAAAACAATTTGGGGCGATTTCTAACACAGCTATAGTTATTTTGGTGATTATTGGTGCTGTTATATTATATACAATTAGTAGTTATAATGGACTGGTTAGTCTCAATCAATCAGTTAATTCTTCATGGGCACAGGTACAAAATCAATATCAACGACGTATGGACCTAATTCCGAATTTGGTAAACACGGTTAAAGGCGAGGCTAATTTTGAGAAATCAACCTTGAATGATGTGATTAACGCCAGAGCAAAAGCAACACAAATTACTATGAGTCCTGAATTATTAAACAACCCGGAACAATTTCAAAAATTTGGGCAAGCTCAGGGAGCCCTTGGTTCCAGCTTATCCAGATTAATGGTTGTAGTTGAGAAATATCCAGACTTAAAGACTAATGCCCAATTTGCACAGCTGATGGATGAAGTGGCCGGGACTGAGAATCGTATAGCCGTTGCCAGACGTGATTTCAATAATACAGTGCAACAATACGATACTTCAATTACACTGTTTCCAAAAAATATATTTGCTAATATATTTGGATTTAAGCATAAAGAATATTTTCAAGCAGACGAGGGCGCAGCAAAAGCTCCAGCAATTAACTTTAATAATTAACCTTTTAAAATTGGTATTGTAGAACAATGAGCAGATGCTTATTTTATATATTATTGTTTATTGTAGCTAGTACATTTGCAATTAATATTCCGGATAGGCCAGATAGTCGGGTTATTGATCAGACAAATACGTTAACTATACAGCAACAACAAATATTGTTAAATGCACTAGATAAGATATATATCACTGAATCTCATACTGAGATTCAGGTGTTAATGGTACCATCTCTGGATAATGAACCAATCGAAGACGTATCGCTTCGTGTTGCCAGAAAATGGAAAATAGGTCAGAAAGATACCAATAATGGTGCCATAATATTAATCGCTGTGAAAGATCATAAATACCGGGTTGAAGTTGGCTATGGTCTTGAAGGGGTTTTACCGGATGGTTATATCGGTAATCTTGAGCGAAATATAATGACTCCATACTTTGCTAAAAATGATTTTTTTGGTGGTCTGAATCTGGCAATTGTCAATTTGGGACAAGAGATTTCGAAGGATTATAAGACCAAGTCCATTCCTAATAGTGGACAACTATCAAGTAAAAATGCTATAATCTACGTGTTGGCTGGCATCGGAATATTTGTAGTTATAGTTTTACTCGGTATTGCCAGTGGAAATACTGAGCGGGTAACGGGTATCTTGTGGTTCATCCTTAAAATAGTAACCTTAGCTGCGCTTTTTAGAGGCGGTGGCGGTAGTAGTAATAGAGATGATGATGACATTGGTGGCGGCGGCGACTTTGGTGGCGGTGGCAGTTTAGGTAAATGGTAAATATTTAATAAAAAATAAGGAATTATAATGAGTACATTTTTATCAGCACGAATAGATGAGACAACAAATACGCAATTAATCGCGATTGCAAATCAGGAAAATCAGACAAGAACTGCAATTGTTAAGGCAGCACTTGATTTGTATCTTGAACAAAGACAATCTAAATTAGTCAATCAAATGTCAATTTTACATAAAATTGAAGGTACTGAGAATTATGCAGAAACGACCAATGGTATATAAAAAGGGTGACATTGTCACCATTATTTCACAAAAGGATAATGGTGAGTTACAGCCTGCTGTTATTATTCAGGCTGATTGGTTTAATCTCGGGAAACCACCTTCATATATTCTGTGTCTGATTTCATCAAAGGTTTATCCAGAGTTGGATTTTAGACCTATTATTAAGCCCGATAATAAAAATTGTTTACCCGTTATTTCACAGGTTACAATTGATAAAATTCATACCATTAAATCTAGTCAAATATCAAAAAAAACTGGTGAATTAGGTAAACAGCACATGAAAGAAATTCATGGTTGTTTAAAGGCAATTCTGGGACTATAGTCAAAGACGCCATTCCTGCATACACAAGTGTGTGGGAAGCCAGGGGCTTCATGCTCAATCCAAAAAATACCATCCGTTATTATCAAATATGGGTTTTACCGTAAATCCGGGGTAAAACGGCAATGAGAACTATATAAACTTGTTCAAATAGATTGATATTATTAACATTGTCAATAAAACAACCTGCAAAAATGATATTACATAAATTCTAATTTCTTTAAATGAACCCGTTGAAGTAACATTTGATTTAGAAAAAATATTAGCATTGCAAATATGAAAATATCTAATAACCAGAGCTGTTTTACTAAATTATACTAAATTTTTATCAATTATCACTTGACTCTAACGTTACGTGATGATTTACATTATCGCTAGGAGGCAAAAATGGATAAATACTTAACTGTAAATAAGTTTAGTAAATTGACTGGTGTGACAGTACGTACGTTGCAGTACTATGATGAACTGGGGCTTTTAAACCCTCATCATAAAAGTGATGCTGGTTATCGTTTTTACTCCAAAAGTGAGATGTTATCTTTGCAAAAGATAAATATACTTAAACATATTGATTTTAATCTAAATCAGATAAAAACCATATTAAAAAGTAATAAATTTGATTGGCGAAGTTCATTGAATTTGCAAGCAAAAATATTACAAGGAAGTATAGATAAGATGCAAGATAGCATAATGTTAATTAATCATAGCATGACCAAACATCTGGCAGATCATGATGAACCTGCTTGGGAGGTTATGACTAAAATTTTAGAGGTGTTACAAATGAAACAAGATAGTGCATATCAAGATTGGGTGAAGCGTAATTTTACGGATAGTGATTTAGCCTTTTTTGGTGAGATGTCATCAAGCCAGAATAATGATGAAAATTCTAAATTATGGAAAAAGATCTTTGCTGATGCTAAATCGCTAATGCATTTACCACCATCAGATCCAGAGGTTCAAAAACTTGCACGTACTGTTATGGATAGTGCAAATAGTCAGTACCAAGGTAATGAAGGGCTTAAAGGTAAGATGTGGGACTTAATGAAGTCTGGTGACATTCCTGAGGGTTTTATACCGGGCTATGAAAAAGAGATCGTTCTCTTTCTCAATCAACCATTTCCATGCTATTTGGTAAAATGCCTATGCCCAGTTTAAAAATTTTCTTATTGATTTTTACAGCCTGTTTGGTTCATTAGATGCCAGGTAGCAGCCCACAACATACGGTTTTAAGGAATTGCTATATTTCTGTAAATCTTTTACATTTGCATGGTAATTATAAGGTATAATTTATATGATATTGGTTGTTAATTAATAGGATTTCAAGATTATAGAAATGAGATTATTATGTTTAAGATGTGTTTGCTTATTATGTTTGTATTGTTTTCTGGGTTTGCAATAAGCATAGAACAACCTAAAGATAATTTTTTTGAATCTGTGCATGGTCCCTGGAGTCTGGAATCAGGTAAGACGTATGTTAAACAGAGAAATCAACTGGTCACAGATAAAATAAATGATTGCCTAGAACAGATGACTGGTCCTCCAGCTACAGAAAGAAAAGAAGATATGATGGATCTTTCTTCTAAAGATACGAAAAATACGAAAGATATCGTAAATAAATTCTACAAAAGTTTAATGGATACTAGCGCAGATGGCATAAAAGTAAGAGCTGCCAGTATTAAAAGTGAGTTTGTGCTTATTGATAAAATGACAAGTAAGCAAGACATTCCCATGATACTTGGACATTTAAACTCAATTGGTGTCGATGCATTTATATCTCTTGACGAAACTGGGAAAGTTGCTTCACGTAAGATTACAGCTTTTATCGCCCCAGTTGCTTCACACCCAGCAGCTATGCTACCAGATTCCATCAAGCAAATTTTTAAGACTTCAGTAGGATTAAATTTAGAAGAAAAAGATGTTGAAAAAATAAGAAAAATGATTGTCCTTGAAACCGCAATAGCAGATGAATTTAGATCAGAAGGCATTGAAAATGATTTGCGTAGGTATGCTACATTTCCAACAGATAATGTCCCTAAGAAATTGATGCCTTGGGTTGGATATTTAGCTACTGCGGAGCTAAGTGGTAAAGAGAAATTTGTCCAATATTCTGAAGCTTATTTTGATTTATTAGATAAAAAATTGGGTTTGCTAAGCAGTAGCAGTTTTTTTCTACAACCCCAAGCTTAGAAGATTTAAAATTATATCTTAAATATAATTTCTTGATTGCTTACAGAGAAACATTTGAGAGATCGGCTGATGTTGCTGCTTCAAAACAAAAAGCCTTTAGTGTAATTAAGGGTGTGTTGCCTAAGGAGTTAACTGAAGCATGTTTTGACAGTTATCTTAAAACAAATAAACCAGAAATAGATAGAATTATTAGCAATATCAAAGATTCTTTTGATAGTTATATACAAGCAGTAAGTTGGATGCCTCCGGATATTCAGGGTATTGAACGTAAAAGACTATCAGAAGCGGAAGTGTTAATTAATATGCCTAAATTTAATCAAGAGCTTTCAAGTAAAGAGCTTAATGTCAATGATCCTGTAGCTAATTTGAAACTTATCTCGACATATCACTATCGTCAGATATATACTGAACGAGTTGGTAAAGATAAAGATCCACTATCTGTATGGAAAGGGCTTGGAAACATTTTTGGAACAGTATGTATTGTTTATGAAGATAATAAGGTGTTTATGCCCTTATCATGGCTAGTGAATACTGAGTTTAAAACTAGTAATCTTGCTAGTAATTATGGTTACCTTGGTTCTCAATTGGGTCATGAATTAGCTCACTCATTTGAACCGCGACGGAATGAGGATTATTGGGGGGACATGAGAGAAGCGCTTGCCAACAATCAAAGAAGTATTGAGCGATATGGCGCTATAGCCAAAGCCCTAGAACAACAGTATCTAAAATACACGTATAGCATGTCTGCTGTTGAAGTACCAAAAGACATTGCTGCAAAAGAATTTGAAGATATGTCAGATAATATTGGACTGAAGGTAGCATATGACGCGTATACCAAATTGCTCCTATCATCGGGGGTCCGTATGGACACGAAAGAATGGAAGGACAATATGCAAAGATTCTATCGTGGCTTCGCCGACTGGGTGCATAATGGCTACGGTGGTAGTTGTCATGATATTAAACATTCAGGGTCAGAAATAAGGATAAATGGTACTGTAAAAAATCAGGATGGTTTTCATCAAGCATTTGGTGTAAAACAAGGCGATAAAATGTATTTGGAACCTGGCAATAGGATTGACATACAAAATTTCAGATTTAAATAGAATAATTATGTTTTAATTGGTACAATCTCATCTGCAGAGTAAAATTTTTATTAATTAATGTGATAAATTCAATGTTAATCAAATGGTGCTTTAGTGCAGAATATAATTAAATCTTTATTGACTCTTGTTTTTATGGCTATATTACAGATAACAATATATAGCTTTTTTTAAAACCGATAATTACAACCTGGGGTGCGACTAAAGAAGAGATCTCTATGGCGATGGCAGGTGATGATAAAAATTTAATAATAATCTCTACCCGGGCCATACTAATTAATGCCTCACAACATGAGGTCTGGAAATGGTTGATACAATTAGGTGCCAATAGGGGGGGATTTTATAGCTATTCTTTTATTGAAAATGCTTTGGGATATAAAACTCGTGATCAGGTCATACTAAGAGCTGAATTTAACAATATAGCTGTAGGGGATATTGTACGAGGTTCTATTAATGAAAAAAAGAGTATAATCCCATATAATTTTAAAGTACTCTATGTTAAGCCAGAAGAAACATTTGTTTTGGATAAATGGGGTACATTTTTAGTAAAGAGTGTAAATGAGCAGCAAACTCGCCTGATTATCCGTACTCAGGAAGTAGAAGGTTTTGGTCAATGGTTAACTCTTCCATTACATTATATTATGGAACGGCGAACCTTAATAGGGGTTAAAGCGCGCGTTGAAGCCGGAGAAAATATTCAGTTATCAGAAAATGATGATATATTCTGGTTCTCTGGCATAGTGTTATCCGGCTTTATGATTTGTATTCTTGTCTTTACAGGGCAGGGCATTATTCAAAGTATTATAGTTCCAGCTATTTTTAGTTCATATTGGCTATTATCCTTGTTTTTATTTAATCCAATACCGGTATATACGATTGGTTTATTACTGGTTATGTTTGGCTATATACAATTGATACATCGAATAAAAAGAAAATTATGATAACATAAAGAATTGTTTTCGTCGACAGGCAGTTCGGTTAGATAAAAATTCAGAAGCTGCAACATATTCGGCAAATGAAGCTCAGACCATGAATTTTGAAAATATAGTTTTCAAAATTCATGGTATAATGCCATATATGCAGCTAATATTAATGCAAGTGGAGAGGTATCATGAACATGATCAACCGCGCAGATTTAATGTCTCAAATTGCGCGAGCCTTTAAAGTTAACAGAATTGTTTGTTTGCTGGGACCCAGACAATGTGGAAAAACAACAATTGCCAGGCAGTTATGGGCCCTGGATGGAAAAGATAGGGCTGATCCTGGCTATTTTGATTTGGAGCGCCCGGCAGATTTACAGGCTTTGGATAACCCGGACTTGATATTACCCAGAATAAATGGTTTAATTGTTATTGATGAGATACAAAGAAGGCCTGAATTATTTCCATATTTACGCTATTTGCATGATGAAAATCTGGAACACAAGTTTTTGATTTTGGGTAGTGCCTCGCGTGATTTAATTAATCAATCATCAGAAAGCCTGGCAGGTCGCATTTCATTTATAGAAATAACACCATTTTCAATCTTAGAAGTCCCGGATTGGCAAAGACTTTGGGCTCAAGGTGGGTTTCCAAGAAGCTATATTTTAGAGGGCTCAGATAGCATGCTTTGGCGTGAAAGTTATATGCGTACTTATGTTGAGCAAGACCTAGTTATGCTAGGATTTAATTTTCAGACTGGGGTAATCCAGAAACTATGGTTTATGTTAGCTCATTACCATGGGCAAATTATCAATTATTCAGAGTTAGCCACATCACTAGGAGTTAGTCATCCAACCATTAAGCGTTATATATCCTATTTAGCTGGTGGGTTTATGCTTCGTGAACTCAAACCATGGCATGAAAATTTGCAAAAAAGACAGGTTAAAAGCCCTAAAATATACTATCGGGATAGCGGATTACTACATTATGTCTTTGGAATTACACGATATGAAGATATCTTTAAAAATCCTAAGGCAGGGGCTTTATTTGAAGGATTTGCTTTAGAAGAAATAATTCGTTGTAGCAAAGCAACGGCTGATGCATGTTATTTTTGGGCCTCTTATAACCAGACTGAACTTGATTTATTGATTTTAAAAAATGGCAAAAAGCTGGGTTTTGAGTTTAAAATGTCTGAAGCACCAAAAGTGACACCTTCTATGAAAATTGTCGTGGAAGAGCTACATTTAGATTCGCTGGTGGTTATTTACCCAGGCAATAGGCTGTATACACTAGAGCATAATATCTCTGTTATCCCAATTGGTAAAATCCAAGAATATTTTAGTAATTTCTGAGTACAAAACTAACCAAATTCCATTGTTGGGCGTATAAGCTTAAAAGTAAATGATTTACCAGGTTAGATGGAGGGTGTGATTTTTTTGAGAGTTATGAAAAAAATATAGTCATTGCGAAACCTTGTTTAACAAGGTTGTGGCAATCTATAAATATAAATAGGATCGCCACGCTTACGCTCGCGATGACGGGTGCGCGTACTCTTCCAATTACAGTATATTCTAAATTTGGTAACGCTCAGAAAAAATCACACCCTAGATGGAAGAAAAGTTTTGTGAGAATTTAGAAGGTGTTAAAATATTGGTAAATAAATGGAGAATATAATATTATGTTTGAAAAGTTAACTACATATTATACTGAATTATCTGAACTTAAATTAAATGATTTTAATAAATTTATTTTTACTAAAATCCTGGCCAAAGCGCTTAAATTTAATACTATTGTCCCTATATTAGCGGCACTCAGTGTTGTTGCATTTAGTGTTGCCCTCCAAACAAAATATTATGTATTTATTCCACAAAGCAGTATTACCGCCTTTGCATCATATGTAATCTTTGCCAGTGTAACTTCGTTATTAATTTTAGTTATGTATCCACTAGCAATAATCATCATTCTAAATTATATTGGTTTTAAAGTTCGGGGTAGTATAAATCGTTTATTTGTTCCGCTAAAATTAATTATTTTAACTGCCAGTTTTTTTCTGTGTATTTACAAAATGGCTGCAGGAATGCCATTGGCACATAAGATTTATGTTACTCTTGTCTGGGTCTTGTTATACTTTATTTTAGTCAATTTTTATATTGCTTACTCCCGAAATGATGGAAAGCTTATATTTAGCAAGTTTAGGATATTTTTTCTGGTTTTATTTGTCGGACTGTCAATTAAACCGTTTACAATTCTTTTCATATTTACTTCAGAAATGATTAATTATACTTCGATTGACTCAAATATATATCTGAACCAAAATGCCTGTGATCTAGTTAGCACACCAATAGGGAATAAGGACAGATCTGCAAATATGGCCATTTATCGTCCCGAAATATTACAAAAAATACCCGGTGGGGGATGTTATCTGAGAGATAACTCCATTCGCTATGGATTTGGCGGTGATTATGTGTTAAATTTTAAAAAAAATGTTGAACCTATTACTAATTCATCGCATGAGCAATATAATGTTTATGTACGTTTGACCTGTTATGCCAATAACTGTTATGCTGAAGATAATATTATTATTGCAAATGATAAAGATTCACAAAATAGTTTAATTTTAGCCAACCAACGAAAAAAATTAAGGCAAATGCATCTTTTAGATTAAAATTTTTATGAGGAAATTGTGTAGGTCACCGCTTGAGAATTAGTCATTACCGGGTATATAAGGCGACATGGTAAAGCATGAGCCACTTGGATACTCTTAAATAAATAGAGGATCTGGATGGCAAAATGCGATTTCTAGGGGTATAAAATAAATTTTACAATCCAGGAGGGGGATATAATGATAACCAATGAATCAACCAGCCTGAATTCTTAAGGAATAATTATGAAAGTAAAATATAGTGAGGTTTTTGGGGTAAAAAGTGTGATTACTAGTATAGCAATTAAAATAAGGAATATCTTAGGTATATTGATAGCATCATTTTTATTTATGAATTTCGCTAACGGACTTGATGAATTTGGGGAATGTGATTTTGTTATAAATGGAAAGGCAGATGATGGCTTTACTACTGGGGATAGAAAAATTTCATGGGTATTGGAAAATGGTATAGTTAGCGTTGACTGGCCCGACTATGGCAACTCTTTTGAAATATTTCATGCAGATACTCCAAGAGAAATAATACGTTCTTTTAAAGTTAATTTAGTAAACACTAATACTGCAAAAAAAGATGATAAGATTCCCTATTTAGAGTTTACTAAAAGATCTAACAAGGGTAATAATCTTATGGAGATAAATCTCATGCCGAAAATACCCAATCCTAAAACAATATTTATATCCTCTAAATATAGCATACAAAGCGGTAGATGTACAATAAAATACATGTGGTATGGCAATTTAGTTCACCAAGAAGATATTGCTGTTAAGACTAGTGGTGTGATGACTAATTTTTCTGAATATATCGAGGATAGAAGATTAAGTGATTATTTAACTAACAACAAGATATCTAGTGTTCCTAGAAAACCAAAAGGAATCTGTTTTTTTGATATTGATGGTACATTGACACAAAATTCTAAAGATATAAATGATCTAGTTATTAATAGTTGTTTACAAAGAGGTTTTTTAGTTGGTATTATTACGGCTAGTCCTCGTCGGGTTGAGGACGTATGTGCTTTACCTTCTATTCCTAGTAATTTGTGTTATCTAATTAAAATGAATAGCAGCTATATGTATAATAGTTTTGGCATTCGATCTGGTAAAGCGTGGGCGTTTATGCCAGAGTTTTCGAATGTAAGTTATAATCCTGAAGCGACTCAAGAAGAATTTGCTAAAATTCCTGCTTTAGGAGAAAAGCAAGGTTATAGGAAAGCATATCAAGCTCAGTATTTTAGGGATACATACTATCCATCTATACCCGATCAATGCGTCATACTGTTTGATGATCAATATGCTGTTTTAAGAGGGTATAAGGCATATGGAAAGAATAACTATTTAGTGGTGGATCCTACATCAAACATTACAGGTCGACCAGAGATTAAATCTGGTAAACCTAATACTGAAGAACTTAAATTTAGTTATTTTTATGCTAATCCTAACGCGGTTCCTACTGCAAGACTGAGTATTGGTGTAGCAGATGGAAAAACAGCACTTATTGCTGCAATACCTGATGTTGTTTATCCTACTCCCCAAATATTTAATTTAAATGTAATATCAGTACGTCTTAATGAAGCGAATGTGTGGGAAATGGTTTCTTATCTTATAAATTATGGTGGTTGCAATAGGGAAATTAGTCCTGACGCAGATTCTAAAGATGATAGTAAGCGCGATTCATAACCTTAAAATTAGTGCTTTTTGCTATAGATTAGAAGATAGCGGCTTTAACCATTATATTAATATTGTTATTCGGTGTGATTTCAAAGTTAAACTTCGGGATTGCACGAATACTGCTTAAAAAATATGATACAATCTCATTATTTATGAGGCTAAAGAATGAAGATTATTAGTAAGATTATATTGATCAATTTATATATAACTATAGGTATAAAGAGCTTTGCAGAAAATTTAATATTTACAAAGAATGATAATAACAAAGATTATGTTAAATCTCTACCCGGATACGGAAAGACTAACTCCAAACAATTTTCAGGCTATTTAACGGTTAAGGCATCTGCTGCCTCTAAATATGAAAATATTTATTATTATTTAGTTGCTTCAAGCCGTAATCCTGAAACTGCTCCATTAGTTTTATGGCTTAATGGTGGTCCTGGTGCAAGTAGTTTTTATGGTTTTTTCACTGAAAATGGTCCTTATACTATAGATGATCAATTAAAGTTACATGATAATTTATTTGGTTGGAATACAAAGTTTAATTATCTAATCATGGATCAACCTATCGGAGTTGGTTATTCTTATGCTAGTAAGAATTATACTATTGCAAATGAAGCTCAAACAACTCAGGAATTATATCTTGCAATAGTTGCTTTTTACCAAAAATATCCTGATTTATTAAACCATAAACTATTCATTGCTGGTCAATCTTATGCTGGGCATTATATTCCCAAAGTAGCAATTAAGATTCTAAATGAAAATGCAGCTAAAAAAGTAGATAAAATTCCTCTTGCTGGAATTATACTAGGTGATGCATGGGTAGATCCACTACTGCAGCAGTCAAAAGATGCGGATTATGCCTATCACCAGGGGCTAATTGATCGGCAAAGCATAAAAATTGTTGATAAATTATATGCAAATTGCGCTAAAGAAATTAACGCTACAAAAATTTCAACCCATAGGGCACATAATGAGTGTAAGAAAATATTAGATTTTATTCATGAAAAAGCTGGAATTGATCTACACAATATCCATGAACCTGTAGTTGTTAACAGTTCGCACGATAAATATACCAAAGACTATGCCCATGTAAACCAGTACTTAAGTTTAAAAGAAGTAAAAAATAGCTTACATGTTACGTCTGCGGATAGTTTTGCATTGTTTAGTGATAAGGTTTCAAGCGCTTTAGAAATAGGTGAACAAAATTCAACTACATTTATAATCAAGGAATTGTTAGATCGAAATCTTAATACTCTTATTTACAATGGGCTAAGTGATGCTTCAGATTGCAACTTTCTAGGAACAAGCCTGTGGCTTAAGCAGTTAAACTGGAAACAGTATAACAGTGTATTGCAAAAACCTATACAAAATTTATCTGGACACATTATTGGCTATGTAAAAGAATATAAGAATTTAACCTATATGAAGCTTCTGGGAGCCGGACATATGGCTGCTGGTGATCAACCCCAGGACACGTTAGAACTGGTTGAAAAATTTATTAATCATCAGGGAGCGTGATTTTCTCTGAGAGTTGCAGGAAAGCAATAAAAACCAGCAGATTTAACCGCCCCCATAGTTACAGATACTCTTTCTACTGGGCATGTTGCCATGAAAACACAGGAGTGCTACCAACATGTGGTACCCATATATCCTTTGCCCAGCCAATATACGTTTGTGGATTTACCTCTGTCATTTGTTTTGTAGATCTCGCTCCATCTTGACATACTGCAGAACTGCTCACACCAGCCTTTTCTAAATCCCAATAACTATCTAGTGCTTGGGTAAAAACACCACTGTCAATTGAAGCCGAAAGGCTGATGCTTAAAATAATTATCTGAAGTTTCGGCCAATAAAAGCTAAAAACGTTGTAAATCGGTAAATTCTTACAAAAAAACATCCCAACTTCATCCAAATTTATGCGCACTTAAAGTACAATCATGGTAATAAATTTAAGTATAAAAAATCTTCGTTTGGAGAATTAGATGCGCCATGTTTTAAATCCGCAATACACACTAGGTTCAGTAGATATAAGGGTAGCAAGCAGAATGATGCGTAAATATACGCTAAGGAATTTTCATACCATAACTATAAAGCTAATATTTTTTCTTGTAGCAAAATTCTAGGCTTTCGAACAAATACTAAACCTAGAGCACCATATAAGATTTTCACAATAATTCCCTAAAATTAGTTTAATAACTGATGTTACGCAGCATTGGCTAATTTTTCAAATTTTGCGTGCTGCAATTTTATTTGTTCAAGTTCCTTAAACGCTGCTTTTGCAGCATTAAGGTACAATTTGCTTTTCAAAGCA
>Ga0134126_10002492_pt1 | contig 23208 bp, 20 predicted proteins | sample KB31752_FD_96881 | JGI IMG/M metagenome (GOLD analysis project Ga0134126, IMG submission 96881) | Terrestrial soil microbial communities with excess Nitrogen fertilizer from Kellogg Biological Station, Michigan, USA - KB3-175-2 | ecosystem: Environmental > Terrestrial > Soil > Unclassified ... | reverse complement strand
CGCCGGCTTCAAGACCACGCAAAGCGACGTCTTCGAAGTGCAGGTGGCGCAGAGCGTGCGTCTGAACTTCGCGCTGGAGGTCGGCGCGGTCACGCAATCCGTGGACGTTGCTGCAACCGGCGCGCTGCTGCAGGCAGAAAACCCCACGCTGGGCACAGTCGTTGAAACCCAAGAGATCAATGAACTCCCGGTCAATGGAAGAAACTACCTTTCTCTCGTCGCGCTTTCCTCCAACGTCAACACGCTCTCGTCCGGGTCCGGGCAGGCGGGGAGCCGTCTGGGCGGTGATCGCGCCAGCGAGTCGATCGCTATCGGCGGCCAGCGCATCATGTTCGACTATTACACGCTGGACGGCATCGTGAATACCGATCCCGACTTCAATACCTACATTGCGCAGCCTTCCATGGACGGCATTCAGGAGATGAAGGTCCAGACTGGCGTCTACTCCGCCGAATACGGCCATGAGGCGTCGCAGATCAACGTCCTCAGCAAGAGCGGCACCAACGCCTTCCACGGCAGCATGTATGAGTTCATCCGCAACAACTATGTAGATGCTCAGCCGTACTGGTTCATTCAACGGCATGCCCCTGGCACCGTGCAGGTCATCACTCCCTTCAAGTACAACGATTTCGGCTTCGAGGCCGACGGTCCCATCTGGCTGCCGAAGCTTTATAACGGCAAAGACAAGTTCTTCTTCATGGTGGACGACGAGTGGTACCGCAGTCGCGCCAGCAATCCGAATGCGACGGCAACGGTGCCGACACCGCAGATGGCCGCCGGCAACTTCCAGGGCTACTCCTACAACTGGGAAGACACGGCCGGGGTTGTCCACTCTCAGCCTGTAACGATCTACGATCCGGCGAACCCGGGTGTGGCCTTCACGAATAATACGATTCCTTCGGGCAGTATCAAGTCGCAGTCCACGGCGCTGCTGAACTATCTCGGAACGGCCCCTGGCGGTGGTTCCGGCCAAAATCAGTACCAATGGAACTGCCCGACCTCAGCACCAAAGTCGAATACCAATTGCAGCGCTATTCCCAACTACCACTACAGCACCTTGAACAACGCCAATCGCCAGACGTTGACGGTCCGCGGCGACTACAACATGTCGCAGAAATCGCAGCTCTCCTTCCGCTACAGCTCGGGAAATGAAAACACCATCGGTACCGGACTGCTGGGCGCGGGCAGCAAGCTCATCACGCAGGACTACCAGTACATGGGATCGCATACGTACACCTTCTCCCCCTCCCTGGTGAACGAGGTGCGCTTCGGGTACAGCCACTTCTTCAACTCTCAGGCGCTGCTCTCGGCCTATACCAACGACGTGGTGGACAAGATCGGCATACCCGGCTTGTCCGGCGGCAATCCGGCGACCTGGGGTATTCCGGCCATGTCCTTCAATAGCGGATCGGGTAACGGAATTACCAATGGCCTGGGCGTGGGAACGACGCCAAGCATTTACGCCGGCATCGGTGACCTGGGCGGAGATGGTCCGTATGTCATCACCGATCCCATCTGGCAGATCGTGGATAACGTCACCTGGGTCAAGGGCAAGCACTCTCTGCGCCTGGGCTTTGAGTACAGCCGCCAGACATTCAACCAGCTCGGCAACCAGTTCTCCCGCGGGCAGTTCAGCAGCGGTCCCTTGACTACCTCTACCCTTATTGGCGGCAAGTTGACTGGTGGCGACTCTTTGGCCGACTTCCTGCTGGGCAACCTGCAGCAGTCGACCGTCGCCGTGGCTGTCGCGAATGCAAACTATGTCCGCAACGTCGAATCCGCGTATGTAGATGACACCTATAAGTTGACCCCCAAGCTCACCATCTCGGCGGGCCTGCGTTATGAGCTGACTCCACCGTGGAACGATACCTTCGGCAATAACTTCAATACGCTATTTCCGGTGATCCCGAAGGTCGGCGACGTGAGCACGACCTACGGTGCGGCTTCGACACCCACCGTGTACAACTCAGACGGGTCGGTCAAGACACCCGGAACCTACAACTCCCAGTACCCCTACTACGCGCGGCAGGGCAACTGCGATCCGGCGAATGTTTACAGCGGCATTGCGATCCGCTGGAGCTACACCAATGCGGTCTGCAGCAACGGCAAGGTCCCGAACGGCGCGTTGATGAACACCATCTACACCAACTTCGCACCGCGATTCGGCATCTCCTATTCACCCACGGCCAAGACGGTGGTCCGTACCGGCTTTGGCATCTTCTACACGCAGGACATCGGCAACGCCTATTTCGATATGGCGCGTAATATCGCGGGCCGCGTGACGGTGAACAACGCCAACGCCGCTCCCGGGAACGCTTCCAACCTGACCTGGGCCAACGCTACTCCCGGTGCCACCGGGACGAGCACCGTGACCCTTGCCAACAACACAGTCGCATTTTCCAACGCTACGACCCACCACACCAGCTATACCGAGCAGTTTCTGTTGAACATCCAGCAGCAGGTAGGCAGGAACTGGTCCTTTGAAGCCGGCTATCAGGGCGCTCTCAGCCGCCATCTGTATGGCTTCTTCAACGCAAACCAGCCGTCTCCCTACGGGGTGCTGGGTAGCCCGCTCGGTTACAGCGTCGTTGCCGCCCCCACAGGTTCCTGCCCCAGTTGCACCAAGGTCAGCATCACTACGCTCGCGTCACGCGAACCCTTCCAAAACGTGCTCAGCGGCGCGCAGATGGTGCATGACGAGGGCACGGGCAACTACAACGCCGGATCGGTCAAGGCCAATCGCCGCTTCAGCAAGGGCCTGGACCTGACCGCTTCCTACACCTATTCGAAGTCCCTGGATGACACCAGCGGCGTCCGCAATCAGGGCAATGATCTGCTGAATGCGCAGAACGGCCTCTGCATCCCCTGCGAATATGGACCATCTGCATTCGACGTGCGTAACCGCGTAGTTGTGTCGGGCCTGTATGAACTTCCGATCGGGCCGGGCAAGCTGGTCCCGCTCAACAACAAGCTGGTGAACGCGTTGATCGGCGGCTGGCAGGTGGGAGGCACCTTCACTCACCAGAGAGGTCAGGTCGAGACTCCGCAATACGGTGGGGACAATTCCGGTCTCGGCAATCTGTTCGGCAACTTCGACCGGCCTAACGTAACGGGCACCAGTCCTTACCTGCCCTGCAACACCATGACGGTAGAATCCTGCCTTTCGAAAGCAGCATATTCCCAGCCGGGCGTCGTCGTGAATGTAACCACCCAAAACGCAAGCACTGGCGTTATCAGTACCAATCCCACCAACATCGGCGGCCTGTGGGGCAACGCGACACGCGGAAGCCTTCATGGACCGGGTCTCACCAACCTGGATGCCTCGCTGCATAAGTCCTTCGTGATGCCCTACAGCGAGCACCACCATTTGGATATTCGCTTCGAAGCCTTCAATGCTTTGAATCATCCCAATTGGACCCTGCCAAATGCCAACTACAGCTCATCCAGCTTCGGCCAGGTCGGCGCGGGCGGCATGCGCCAACTTCAGCTGGCGGGCAAATATCAGTTCTAAGTCGGCATAGACCGGCAGTTTCCTGCAGAATGCCTCACGCCGGTGCTGTGGCTATTCGAGACTAAGCCCTCGGATAGCCACAACGCCGGCGCCATTTTTTTCTAATTCGCCTGCGTAAGTGCCAGGGAATCCAATCGCCCACGCTAGAGCTTTTGCGTGTGAGCTCAATCTCAGATCGCGTTGCCCAGTTATAAATTGCGCGAATCGCTGGAGAGTGGTGGCCAGGGACGGGATCGGTCTCTCAGGTGGGACGTGAAATCTGCAACTTGCAGATTCTAAAACCCGCAGAAGAAGACACAAGCGCCCAAATGCCTGATCCTTCTTGCAAATCTCTTGCAGTTTTTTTTTGGCAGTCAATGTACCGCAATGAGAAGTGCCAAGCGCACCTGCTTCGGGAGCAGGGGGTCGTTGGTTCGAATCCAATCGCCCCGACCATTTCAACTCAAACAGATTCAATGGGATGCGCTGGCTTTTGCCAGGGCACCTGTCTTTTACCGCTACAGGACTGTAGACGATTTTGTAGCGGTGCATGTTTTCGTGATCTTCTGGTGGAAACTCAACTGGCTTTCAAAAGAGATTTCCCCAAAGGATTGCACAGATGCGCAACGCTTCAGTAGTCGAGGACCTTGTCTCAGCACTGCAGGGGCAGGTTGACAATAGTGAAACGCCACCCCACAATCGGAAGCGCATCCCATCAGGCTTTCTGAGCACGACGCAGCCTCTTCCTCCATTGAAAAGCTGATAGTCCGGCCAGAATCGGTGGATTTTTCTGCCTTGGACGGAGTCGTATGTGGACTGACAACGAAACAGATATAGATTTTCTTAACTTCAGCGGCGTCGCGAAGACCGCAGCCGCGATGATCCGACAGGTCCAACCCAAGCCCGTTTCGATTGGCGTCTCGGGAGCCTGGGGTGTTGGAAAGTCCTCGCTCATCAAACTGATTCGCAATGAACTCATGTTGGACAAGAGCGCGCCCAAAGGCTTGCTGTCCGACCAGAACACGTTTGTATTTGTTGAATTCAACGCTTGGCTCTATCAGGGATATGACGATGCCCGCGCGGCTCTTCTGGAGATCATCGCCCAGACCCTGCAAGACGAGGCGATTGCCCGGCATACGGCTGGCGATAAAGCCCTGGAATTCGCAAAACGCGTTAACTGGTTTCGCGCATTGAAATTGGTTGGGCACGCAGCCACCGCACTTGCGGCTGCGCATTTCGGTCATCCGGGTGTTGGTCTGCCCGGACTATTCGGAACTGCCTTCGGCGGCACACAACACAAGGGCGATGCTAAAGAACAAAAGGCAGAAAAGCCTGACAAAGTCGGTGAGAAAGAAGATCCCTGGCTGAAGGCCGTGGCAAAGGACACTCCCCCAAAAGAAATTCATGCGCTTCGCAGTGCTCTCGAAGATGCCTTGTGCGAAATGAACATAACGCTTGTCGTCTTGATCGACGACTTGGATCGGTGCCTGCCCGAAACGGCAATTTCGACTCTTGAAGCAATTCGCCTTCTTCTCTTTATGGACCACACAGCGTTTGTCATCGCCGCTGACGAGGCCATGATCAAACACGCAGTGAAGCGGCACTTTCAGGGGGTCGATGACACTCTCGTAACAAACTATTTTGACAAGCTCATTCAGGTTCCTATTCGTGTCCCTCAACTTGGGGTGCAAGAGGTTCGGGCGTACATGATGCTGCTTTTCATCGAAGCGAGCAGATTACTGGACGGCAAGGATAAGGAGGATCTCCGGAGAGAAATCTGTGCTCGGCTCGGCCGTACATGGAAGGGCGAACGGGTAGACGCGGATTTTGTCAAACGCTTGAGACCTCAGTGGCCGGATGGTTTAGAGTCTCAGCTCGACACGGCGGATCGATTGGCTGCGCTCATGACCGGCGCTAAGGACATTGCAGGAAATCCACGCTTAATCAAACGCTTTCTCAACGCAATCTCGCTGCGACTGTCTCTCGCAAAGGCCCAGGGCGTGGCGGTCGATGAAGCGATCCTTACGAAGTTGCTTCTATTCGAGAGATGCGGGTCGACGGATGCTTATGAAGCGCTAGTCCGCTCTGTAACCGACGATGTTCAAGGGCATCCGACCGTCCTTGGACCTATGGAAACAGACGTTAGGAAATCCGACAAAGTTGAATTCGGGAAACCATGGGATGACCGGTTCTTGCGAGACTGGCTGTCGCTCGATCCAACGCTGGCTGACAAAGACTTGCGCGGTGCACTCTATGTTAGTCGAGAGCACGCTCCGCTCGTGCTGCCGGAGAACCGCCTCTCGCAGGCGGCTTCCGATGTCCTGAATGCATTAATTGAGCATCCCGATATGGCCGACTCGCTCAAAGACAAGTTTGTAGACATCGATGCCCGAAGCCTCGGAGTGATCCTTGACAAGCTTCTGGAGTTGGCGAGAGGCGAACAAGAATGGGGTGCCCCGAAAATCCTTACGGCATGTCTGGCCGTCTCTCGCACGGATATCGCTCTTGGAAGAAAGGTGGCTGCTTTCCTGAAAGACCGTCCGGCCTCGCAAATCAAGGCATCCATTATTCCCAAAATCAGAGGCGAGGCTTGGTCTCCGGAAGTATTCGCTAAGTGGCAAGCTGACGACGAAGTAATTGGGGTGGTAAAGGCCGCGATTACACGGAAAGCGGAGGGCAAATAGTGGGCACCTCGTCCTCTAGCAAAGGTTCTCCGTCGAATGTCCCCATGGTTCCGCCGTGGGTACCGGATGTTCCCGGTGGGCCACCGGACAATGCACCACCAAACACGCCTCCGGAGGAGAGCGTCCCACCCGCCCAGCCACCGACAGACAATCTTGATTTAGCTGGCGTAGGCGAGGGTGACGGAACTCCGGCCCCTCCTGCCCTTCCGACCGACGACAGGGCTCGTCTGGCACCCCCTGGGAGATTTGGGGCCGCGCGAATGAATCTCTCTGCTTTCGCTCGAAACAGCGACCGGCAGGCGATGCGTCGGGGTATCCGGCACTATGTATCCCAAGGATATGGCGGAAGTGGTGCGGCAACCCGTCGCATGGGCGGCACCATTCGATCTTCGGAAGCATTGCTTTCCGCAGTCTCCGGAGGCGCAGCGAATCCTTTCCAAGCGCCGGGTGCCCCACTTGATCCTGTGCTACTTGCAGGACGGTCCGCCGACGACATTATGGATGCCGTCACAGATGCCGTTCGGCCAGTGGACGGAACCCAGGATTCGGAATCAAGCCGCGCAGCTATCCGAGATGCCCTCTCGGAGACGCTGGAGCAATATCCCATGGCCGATCTCTTGAATCTGACCGATCAACAAAAAGAGTATGCGATTGAAGCGTTCGTGGCAGGCGACCTGTATGGACGCTTCGCTCTTGACCTTGGTACCCATGTGATTGAGAACGCGCCATCGACTTCGGCAGGGTTGAGTCGTTTGAAAGAGGTTCGAGACTACATACGGGAAACCGTCGCGGAGGCATTTCGTAACTTGAAGGCAAAAGGCGAAACTCTATCCAAGAGCCGGGTCGCAACCGTGGTACGCGACGCAATTAAGGAAACGTTCGCGGTGTTCGAGGCTTATACCCGATGAAGATTGTCTGCGCTCCTGAGTCTTTCGATTTCACACAAGAGGAAGCTGATTTATCGGTTGTTCTCTATGGTGCGACTAACGATCCCCAAAAGGGCGCCATCTGCAATCGTGTTCTACACACAGTTCGAAGCGCGCGGCTAACGCCTAGTTCCGCCGCTTGGGATTTGGTTTCGCTCGCACTGAGCGTCTTCGCCGCTGATCTCGCGGGCCACCGGCTAACAAGCCCAGACGGCTGGACTCGAACCTTCGACCTGCGCGTTGCTGTGTCCAATCCGGACTTGTGGTCCACGTGCAGGGAAAAGGTCGAACAGCTTCTTCGCTTTCTGACAACTGATCTTTGGAGCATCTCTTTTATAGCTGGGGGCACTACCCCTGCACCTCACGCAAAAGCCGAGCCCCTTGAAGTTGACGCCGCTGTGTTGCTCTCCGGCGGGCTGGACAGTCTCATTGGCGCAATCGACCGGAGCAGCAGCGGCAAGAAGTTCGTGGCGATTAGCCACACGGTCCGTGGAGACGCCGAGAAGCAGCAAGCGTTCGCCAATGCTATTCCCGGTGTCAAGGCCCATTTGCAGCTACCACACACCGCAAAGATTCCAAATGCGGAGACTCCTGCATCACAACGGAGCCGATCGTTGATGTTCCTCGCATACGGCGTGCTGGCAGCTACCGCGACTAAGATCTATTCCGATGGAGGAATCGTAGATCTATTCGTTTGTGAGAATGGCTTTATCGCTCTCAATCCACCCTTAACGCCAGCGCGAGTGGGAAGTCTCAGTACCAGAACGACCCATCCCGTAATATTCGCTCACTTCCGCGCGATCCTCGGGGCGCTCGGGCTACGGGTAAACATCTCCAATCCCTACGAGAACATGACCAAAGGTGAGATGCTGCAGAATTGTGCAGACCAAAGTCTCCTTAAAAAGTTCGCGACTTCCTCCACCAGTTGCGGACGCTTTAAGACGTTCGGTTACAACCATTGTGGCCGATGCGTCCCATGCCTCGTTCGCCGGGCGGCCTTCGAGAAGTGGAAAGGCTCGGATGCAACATACTACAGGTATGCGGATTTGGGTCGTGACGAACCCGAGTATGCGGGCTTCGATGATGTCCGTTCCATGATGATGGCAATCGCTCAGAGTAAATCGGTTGGTGTACGTCGGTGGCTGGGCGCAACGGTTAGTTCTCCGCTCATATCAAATAAAGATTCTCTACGTGATGTCGCAGGACGAGGTCTGCAAGAGCTGGAAGGGCTGATGGTCAAATTGAAAGTGAAATGATCGATTTCCATGTTCATCTCGATCTTTATCCTGAGCCTGCTTCCGTCGTGCAACGATGCACCGAACTTGGGATTTATGTTCTTTCTGTCACAACCACACCGACCGCCTGGGAACGGACTGCGGCGCTCGCTGCCGGTTCGCCTCGCATTCGAACCGCTCTAGGTCTACATCCTCAACTCGCTCAGCAACGAAAGCATGAGTTGACATTATTCCGCGAGCTGGTCAACACGACTCAGTACATTGGCGAGGTTGGTCTGGATGGTTCTCCCGACTGTAAGGCCTTCTGGAATGACCAGGTTGACGCTTTTCACGAGATTCTCCACCGCTGCTCTCTTTCAGGTGGGAAGGTCCTTTCGATTCACAGTCGTCGAGCGGTGTCCGATGTCTTGAAGTGCTTACTCCGCTATCCATCGGCTGGCACTCCGGTTATGCATTGGTTTGCTGGAAGTCATAAAGAACTGAAAGACGCAATCGACTCTGGCTGCTGGTTTAGCGTCGGCCCCGCCATGCTGCACTCAGCAAAGTCCAGAGAGCAAATTGCAATGATGCCTCACAACCGCGTTCTCACCGAAAGCGATGGGCCTTTCACACAACACGAAGGGCAGCGCCTGTATCCGTGGGACGCCAACCTTGCTCTCGACAGCCTAGCCAGCATTTGGGGCAAATCGGCAGATGAAGTGAAAGTTGAGCTTCATCAAAATCTGAGGCGACTCGGCGCATCAGTATTGGAAAAGTAAAAACGGTGGTTCCACCTAATACCTTGGAGATCTACGTCGGGCAGTGCTTGCAGCTACACAGGCAGTGCACGCACCGCTACAAAATCGTCTACAGTCCCGAAGCAGCGAAGACAGGTGCCCTAGCCATCTTATTGAACCTTAAGCCTTTGGCCGAGATGGGCTCCGGTCGACCCCCTGTTCCCAAGACAGGTGCTCAGGTGGGACGTGATCCGGCTGCACCGAATCCGAGAGCTCCGGTGCAGCCGGCTAAGTGCTAGGCTCTTTGTCGGCTCTCAAGCCAACGTTCCATGCCGCAGGCGCCGTCGGACTCGTTGAATCGACTTGCGTAGATACGAATTGTTGTCTCGAGCTTCCGATGGAAAAGTAGTTTGGATACGGTTAAATAGTCGGTAGGATGCTCTTTTAGCCAGCCATATGCGACGATGTGGCGAAACGTATGCGGGGTCACAAGCTTTTGAAGGTATCGGATTGATAGTTCGCCGACCTCATTCGATAGAGACTCACTCGTCATTGGATTGCCGAATGTGTTCACGAAGAGTGTGTTTGCAGGCCATGAATTGAGCAAGATCGGGCGGTGACCCAGGTATTCCTCGAGGAGTGGTATGAGAGGGCGGGGCAACAAAAAGTGAACGGCACGCTTTGCCTTGGTTTCACTTGCTGAGAAGCGGCACTGCCAAAATTCTGCATTTGGATTGGTGTCAAGGATCGCCTGCGCCCAATCAGGCTTCGAGACCGCAGCGGCAGGGTTTATTGGAGCTTTGAAGAGATTCGGTCTATCTCCATGGATGCGGCATTCACGGATGTTCCGGCTTCTCCAGGGTAGAACAACGAGCCATTTCATAATTAGCTCGTTCCGGATCGTAAGCGCGAGTTCTTTGGGACTCTTGCGGGCGGCGTTACGTCTCTCGGAATTGACTTTTAGGGGAATGGTCTCAGCGAGTTCATAGGGCACCTGCTTCGCGATTCGCTTCTCCGCAAGAACGTCCTCGGTTTCAGTCGGGATTCCCTTTGAGAGCTCGTCTAGCCAAGGCTCAAGGAGGTGGCGATAGTCAGGATGACGAAGTGCTCCCTTAATCCCAGATAGGCGGGAAATTAGTGTCTGACCGAGGATTCCCTGCTCGTTAATTCGCCAATCAATGTATCGATCGAGGACCTGAAAGGTTATTAGCTCCGAAATACTAGTGGAGATCGGCATTCGGAGAATGGCTTGGCTATAGCGATAGAGGCTGTAAAACGTTCTTTCAATATGTTCTGCAGTAACCTCGCGTATCTGTTCGTCCTTGGAGCGGTGCGGCGCATACGAGGCGGTCTTCCATCGGATGATACGGAGGACCTCCGTGCGAAACTCATCCGGCACGTTAACATTCGCAGCCTCATCGCTAGCCGACGGACATTCCTGAGTCGCGAATCCTTCTGTAAGAATAAGCCTGAGCTTTCGAGCTCTGTGGCGTCCGGCTTGCAATGAGTGACCACTAACGACATATTTGACGATCCATTCGTTGAGATGCTCTGCAGTCACCTGGCGCGGGTCAGCGCAAAGCTTGATCATGTCTGTTGCAACTCTCAGGCAGTTTTGCTCCTTGCTGGCTGTCCAGATAGCGGCCCATGCGGCTGGAACCGATAGGCTGTAAGCCCAACCGAGCTTTCTCGCCCACTGCAGGATGAAACGGATCTCGTAGACATATGTCCGAATGGAGTTTTCTGCGAGATGTCTCGCTTCCAGTAGAGAGCGCAAATTAGGCTTAATATCGCTTAGGTCGCCAAGACTGACATCTTCAGGGAGCTTGTTAAGGAGGCTTGCGACTAGGGTGAGTTTGGAAAAGAGTGATGGTAGACGATCACATCCCCTCGTTTTGAGAAGATCAAGAGCCTCAAGTACTGTGCTAGGGATAGTGTTAGATACGGGGCGTGTAGTTGACTCGTGGTCGTGACTGGTGGCGATCGTTGGGGCGAGTGACATGAAAGGGGCTCCAATTGTGGATTTATGGTGCAAAGGCGTTTGTGTCTCCCTACCCCAAAACTGCGTTGCCCAATGAGAATCGGGAAGTTTATCTTTCATCTGCCTCATGGCGGGAGGCGCCTTGCAATTGGAATTCCGTTGGCCGGAGGACGGATAGTTTTACATGCATTTCCAGGCCTGAGTTAGAATCGAACCCGCGGCAAGAAATGCAGATAAAATGCGCAGTAAAGCGAAGCATTAGGAAGTAAGGTCTAACAACTTCCGTACCGCGCACCATTGCGCGATATAACGTTGAATCGCGCAGCGGTGCGAAGTCATGACGGGTGTGAGCGCAGATCATTGGACCTTCCTCTGACGGCTGAGCTGCTCTTCGAGATCGCAGGGGAGAAAGCATGCTCGACCGCGGAAGTCCCGCGGAATGATCTTTCCATTCTTGATGTAGGTCTGGACGGTACGCATGCTCATGCCAAATACTGCCGCGTAGTCCCTTGTGAAATAGATGGCCTGGTGGGAGCGACCCATCATGGCCAAATGACCTGAAAGGAGCGGGTAGGAGATTGCGTTTGTCTCATTCATTGGTCGGACGCCTCCGGGCGTCTACATACGGGTTAGGAAGACGGTTTCTTCCAGGTGGGTGGGAAGGAGGACGCCGGTGTAGTCATCACGCGGCCCTCGCAGCTAAGGATTGATAGGCATTCAATCGAATGGCCTCATTGAGCCGTCAGGCTGAGCTTGCCATCCTTGATCAAGCGTCCGGCGGCGGGAATACTCAGGTGAACATCTTGGCTAGGTCGGTAATTGTGTAGGTCGGTAATGCCTGGGTTGGCGTGGTTGTACGAACTGGTTTAAGCAGCGGATGACGAGTACTCGGTCTTGCGTTCATGTCTGATTCTGGCGTCTCCAAGCGCCTATCTGGGTTGGGTTTGGTTAGTTGAGCGATCGGGAATCGTGCTGAAGCGAAACGGTGGTCATCCGGAAAGCCGGCGATGGACACTGAGGAGCACGCTCTCTGGAATAAACAGAGAGCAGTAGCCGCGCTTGTGGAGAAGCTCTGGTCGGTTGATCCTGAGGACGCCCGGCTCGGCAACGAATATGTTGCGGATGGTCTTCGGGCTCATTCCCCAAAGCTCAGCAACTTCCATCACCTTGTAGTGCCTCTCCAAAGCCCGCATTCGGAAGCCCCCGCATGACCGAGGACTCATCTCGGCCATGGGTACACTCTGTGCAGGCGGGCGATGATTCGGGACGATGGCATAACCATCTGTATACAAATGCTTTATGATCGGTTTTTCGCGGGAATGTGATCCCGGCAATATTCAAATTAGAATAATGGGTGATGAAAGACCACAAAAAGAGCCGCAGGTTAGAAGAACGGCGGCGGGTCCTCGGCAGCAAACTGCGGGGTGCTCGGCTCGGCCATCGGCTGACACAAGCCGCCGTTGCCCAAGCGCTCGGGGTAAGCCAGTCGAACCTATCCAAGGTCGAGGCGGGAGAGCAAGATCCCGGCTTTCTCCTGGTTGAGCGTTTGAGCGCGTATTACAACGTCAGCTTGAATGGGCTCTCGACGCTAACTCGCGAGGAATCGCACCGAAGTTTGGACAAACGCGACGGCCAACGGCATGTTTAGCACTCCAGGCAGCGCCGGGGCCTCAGCAGTTGCATTTATCCGGTGGAATGCCTAAAGAATTGTGGCGGAAGCCAATCCAAGCTCCTCGACGACGTCTTCATCCTTCCAGCACTGATCCTAGCCACCCACCAATTTGCCGTCCCGAAGCACCTGTAGCTCCATCGCAAGTGTCGAGTTCCAAGCGTTATCGGAGAGGTCTTTCATGACGCTGCTCAGTGAAGCTTCTATTTCTGGGAAGTCATCAACCATGAGACCCTCGTTGACGTCGTGCATGTACCTCGAGTCCCAGAGCTCCGCAAGGTCCATCGCATCACACGCAGTTTGCACAAATCCTACGGGCAACCCCGTAAACTCGGCCACGAGTTTGCGGGCGCGGAACCCGAGCACCGTCGCGGTCAGGACGATGGCACCGCAGCAGAGAAAGGTAGTCGCCAGATCGTTGTCAGGTTCGTGCGGCGGGTAGGATGCGTGGTAACGGTCGAGCCAATGCCGGTTAGCATTCGAGAGCGATTCGCCGTATAAGGCTAACCCTAATGTGGTGTTCGGACTGGCAGGCATGTGCTGTTCCTTTCAGGTAGGTGTCAGTCTAGGGCGGGTCCAAGAGTTACATAATGCTGGGAGCGGGAAGGGGTATGCTCCCATCCTGGTCCAGGCCGCCCACCAGCGTGTTGCCACGGAGTGCTTGCAGGTTGGAGGCGAGAGTTGGACCCCAGGCCAGCCTGGCGACCTCTTCCATAAGGCACTGCAGAGAGTTCTCGATATCGGCGAAATCGGATGAATCGCGCCGCAAGGTCTCGCGGAGGTCCCACATCTGGAGCGAGTCCCACAGCTGCCAGCGGGTAATAGCCCTGCAAAAGAGACGGACAAACTCGACGGGCAAGCCCGTGGCCTGCGCCAGGAATGTGCGGTTGCGAGAGCCTGCGGCCGCGGAGGTGAGAAGGACGGCAGCACAGCAGAGAAAGCTAGTTCCCTCGTCGTCGTCCTGCTGGTAGGGGCGATAGCGGGCGTGGAATTCGTTAAGCCAATTCTTGAACTGATCAAGATTCGGGCTGGAGATGTCGGAGGGCGCCGGCCCCTTCGAGCTGGCCATAGGTACTTCAAGCATAAAAACTACTCCTTGGATATCGAGTGGACGCCTTGTAGATGTCGACCCTACTCAGGGTCTGAAAGTCGGTGCACTGCAGCTTGTCAACGGTCTGCGTGTGTCGTCCTATAGGTAAATACCGATCTGGAAGCGTGGCTCCCAAATTTGGCGTTGGCAATTTTGTTTTTGAGGTCACGTCTCGTGAGGTTCAGTAGGCCAGGTGTTCGATTTGAAACAATGCTCGCTATGACCGACCGATCGCGTCAGACAGCGTCAGTGCCTAAAGGCGCGCCACTCAGGAAGCTCCGGATCGGCGCTGTGACGTGTTGCCAACGTCAGATCCCTTTCGAGATGAGGTTCGGTGCCAGGGATCGGCTCGCGGCATATTAATATGTAGGCCTACGCCTTGTTCCGGAGCTTGACCGGAGGAAGCTGCGTTCGTTGAGGAACCCGAGACCGCTGCGCTCCACTAAACCCTTAATTCCCGAGCATGATGCCAGATGAATTCGTTCAAATCAAGCGGATGATGGGAGATGCTGGACTCGCCAGAATGGCAGGCGAAGCATGAGAAGAATCAGCGATTCCTTCGCGACGTCGTCTACACCGGGTTCACCGACATCAACGCTGGGTTCGATTCGCCCCAAATCTGCCACTTTTCGCCCGAAGACTTCCTCGGCATCATCGACCGTTGCGAATCGCTCAATGTCCGGGCCGGAGGTCACGGTCTCCGCGACGTTCGATATACCCGAGGTCGATGCGTCGGCCTAACTGTGGCGAGACGGGGATGTTGTTCGGTGTACAAAGGGTGCCCTCCAGAAGGGCAGGTCTGCTATGGTGGTTCGAGGTCAGATTTGAATGAATACCAACGAAATCATCTCGCAGATCGACGCCGAGATTGCTCGGTTAACCAGCGTCAGGAACCTGCTCACGGATGCTGGGAGCGCTCCCTTGAAGCGCGGACCGGGGCGACCGCCCAAAACGGCGGCGCCTGTCACCAAATGGAAGCACAGGCTCAGCGCGGCTGCGCGGGCAAAGATTGCTGCAGCCCAGAAAGCGCGATGGGCGAATGTTAGAGCGGCCAAGTCGGCAAAGTCTACGGCGAAGCTAACCAAAACAAAGTAGCTTTAGCTTTCGCTCAACATGCGTCGATGGCCTCCAGTAGCGTCACGGTCGTGTGATGTAACTCGCGAATCCTAACCTCTGCTGTCTTCTAACGAGGACGCCGATCTTCTCGGGGGCCTTGCGAAAAACCCCGACTGTAGATCCTGCGCCAGCTCCACGGATTGATCGATCGCGGCTGAAGCTCTCAAAAGCGTAAAAGAACGCCCGGCGAGACTGCACCGGGCGCTGTGATTAGCGCTCGTTCTGGTACGGGAGCACCGCAATTAGCTTTATAAACTTTGCTCAAGATCTGTTTGGTGAGGATTCATTGGCCCGCTTCCTCCTCCGTCCTGGTATAAGCACATCAGGATCATGTTCACATCCGTCTTCAGTTATAATTTCGACTCGGACTTGGCCACCTCTGCAGGTGAGGTGCACACGCTTTGTGCGGTGGGTAATCGCACTGCTGTCGGGCTGCCCAAATTCCTGCGGATACGCCACGCAAGCCGCGAACGTAGCTGGCTGTTTCAGCATCTGCTGCACGATCTCAAGCATCTCTCGTTCCTCGTAGGCACTGGAACATGGTTCAAGACCCATCTTTTGGCCATAATCGTCAGATGCAGACTGAATGGCTTCATCGACCTCTTTATACTGCCTGTCGAAGACGGGATCGGGATAGGCCATCAACATGGCTTCCTCGAAGACCCGGTCGAGGTTGTTCTGAATGACGGTGCCCATCGCTTCTTCGATGCAGCGCCTGTGACGGGAGAGCCAACGTTCAGCATCCTCCGTACTGGGTTGCTGGAATTGCCCTTGGGCGTATTCGACGACGTCTGCCGGTGTGATGCGAACTGTAGGATAGCGACGATTCATCAGCTTGAGGTACCTTTCGGCATTCACTAACCGGGAGCGCACAGACTTTCCGTCCACGTGTCTATATGGAAGCGCGGCGGTTGCAGTATTGTGAGAGAAGCCATCAGCTCTTCAACCCTAAATCCATTTGTAGATAATATATCCGTATACAGATACTAATGTCAAGCCCTAAATCACAGGAATCCGTCAATATCGAATGGAAGGCCGTAGGGCGTCGAATTCGCGAATTACGGGGTTATGACACAAAGCAGTCGGAAGTCGCCGCGGCGATCGGTGTCGCACAAAGCCGCATATCGGCCATTGAGAATGGACAGGGAGAGGCAGGCGCTTTGATTTTGCTTCGACTTGCCAGGCATTACGGGAAGACTATTGAGTGGCTGCTCACCGGCAGAAATACCTAGGCAGCTCGGATTTCAACAGGCTCCTCGGAAACTGATGCCGCCCGGAATGTCAGTTTCCGTTTCTGCTACATTCCTTGAAACATCTAAACCTGGAGCGAGTCGCTATGAAGAGATTCACCCTCGCAGCACTTCCGGTACTCCTATGTTCGTCCGTGGCTTTCGCCCAATCTGCCGTGCTGTCACACAATAGCAACCTCCGCCGTGGGCCTTCCCTTCAAAGCAAGATCATCGAGACGATCCCGGCGAATAGCCAGGTCACGATCATCTCCAGATATCCGCGTGAGGGATATTTGCGGGTCCAGACCGCTGATCATATACACGTCGGTTGGGTGATTCAAAAGAACGTCTCCGCGATGCAGTCGACAATGGCGATACTGTCATCGCCACTCTCGTTCACTGTGAAAAGCAAGTCGCGCGAGGGTGATGCTGAGATTTACCCTGATTCGAAAATGACTCCCGGTGCCCCCGATCCGAGTGTCATCCAAGACAACATCGCGGACAACATCTGCAATAAGGGATGGACGACCGGAGAAGTGCGGCCCTCAACGTCTGTGACCAGCAAGATCAAAAAGCAGACGATGGCAGCATACGGCTTTACCGATTCGCCGACGCACTACGAGCTCGACCATCTGATTTCCCTGCAAGACGGTGGATGCCCTGATTGCGTCGAGAATCTTTGGCCCGAAGCGTATGGGGATTCATCGCACCCGATGACCCAAAATGATCGGCACGCATGGAATAGAAGTAACCCTGACTCGACGAAGATTTTGCCAGGTTCTCTGGAGAAGGACGTGGTCGAAGACCATATCCATGATGAAGTTTGCTATGGTATTCCGAACGCAAAAATGAGCGGTCATGCGAAGATGTATCCGCCGACCATTCAAATCACGTTGGAGCGCGGCCAGGAGATTCTCGCTACCGACTGGGACGCGTGCTACGAAAACATCATGGACGGCAACAAACCCTGCAAATGAGCAACATACGCCAGATCCCATATGGTCGGCAATTCGGAAATTGAACGCTCCTCCGGCGGCCGACTTCCAGTTGGCCGGTGATACGACTGAAATCGCAAACCCGGTAGGCCGACCGGAACCTCCATCTATGACAGAATGGGGACCGACGAGTTTGCCGTTGGCCGAAGATCCATAGTTCGCGGCCCACACCTTCGAGGGAACGGAGCGAACGAAACAGGGTACGCCTCGTCTATCCGGTAGAACCATCACGCTTTTTGGCACACGCCGGGCGCGATGCAGGCGTTTGCGCCACATGGGTCCCGGTAGATCGTTGTACGTTGGCAGTCGTATTTCGGTGCATCTCTTTCCGCGGTTGCGTCACTTCAGGAAGAGTTCTATGACGATTTCGCGTCTCGCCGTTTTTCTCGTCGCCTTATCTACGTTCACGCTCCCAGCCCAGACAACTACCTCTTCCAAGGGGCAAGCGCCCGCCGGCTCGGTCGAGCCGCTGATTGTAGACGTGCATCCGGCACCGTACCATGCGGGCTTTTACCACGATAGCAACATCAGCGACCAGCGCTACGACCTGCGCAACGCGACGATGCTCGACATGATCGCGATTGCTTACGATCGGAAGCGCGACGATGCGACTATCGTAGGCGGACCGACATGGCTTGAACTCGACCGATTCAACTTAGCCGCCAAGATCGATTCGCTAAAGGCACCTAAGGCCACCGCCACTTCGAATCCAAATCCGAACGCCGCGAATGCGGCAAACAACGCGCCGAATCCGTACGACGCAATCCGGCCCATGATGAAGGCAATGTTGACTCAACGTTTCCACTTGAAGTTCCACACGGAAGAGAGACCACTTCCCGGTTACGTGATCACCATTGCTAAAAGCGGTGTCAGATTGACAGAGACCAAGCTACCTTCGGATTCGCCCAATTGCCGCGGAATACAGGACAAAGACACACCAGGGGTGTATGGGATCAGCTGCACCTCGATGACGATGGCGCAGTTTGTCGACAACTATGGCGGGATATATACGCACAAGGTGGTGGATAAGACTGGGCTTACAAAGTCCTATGACTTTACGTTCAGATTGAAGGCTGGAGACATACGGACGCGCGAGGAGTATGTGCGCGTTTATACCGACGCGTTTCGGAATCAACTTGGATTGCAGATAACGGAAGCCAATGTACCGCAGCCTGCGATGGTGATTGACGGGGTGGACCGTGCGCCGACGCCCAATGCTCCCGAAATCGCGAAGCTAATTCCGCCACTGCCTGACCTGGAGTTTGAAGTTGCCAGTATCCGGCCCTCGGCCGACAAAGATCCTCAAGGCATGATCCGTCCGACAGGCTCGCAGATTACGTTTTCAGGCTTCCTGCTCCAGGAATTGATTGGGCGCGCATGGGACTTGCCCACAGCAGCAACGCTGGGAAACGCGCTCGACTCGATGCCCAAGCAGCGATACACGGTGATGGTAAAACTGCCGCCGGATATCGATGCGCGTGCGGTGTGGCAGGACCAGGACGAAGTAAATCGCATGATGCAGAAGCTTCTGATCGACCGGTTCCAAATCAAGTACCACTGGGGCGACCAAATGCGCACGGGTTACGTGTTGCTGCCGGGTACGCCGAGGATGAAGAAGGCCGATCCGAATTCCCGGAGCTTTTGCAAATTTGGTGCGCCGCTCGGAGAAAAAGATATGGCGACAGCGGATTCCATCTATGATCGCGAGTTTCACTGTCAGAACGTAACGATGGACCAGTTTGTCGACCTCCTTCAATCCGTCGCAGGTGCGGAAATTAAGACACGGGTTCCAAACAGAACTGGGCTGGCGGGCGCGTATGACTTCTCTGTCTACTTCACGACCGGACACAAGATGAGGGTTGACGCGCAATCAGCATCTGCGGCTGCAAAGCAAACGGACCAGTCAGCCGCCACATCTGCCGAACCATCGGGCGCTGTGCTGATCGATGAGGCATTTCGCAAGCAGTTGGGGATAAGACTGGAACAGCAGCAACTGATGCTGCCGACGCTCGTGCTTGATCATTTTGAACAGAAGCCGACGGAGAACTAACTGCGTCTCGTATGAAATCGATCATGAGTCGCTTCTCGCCAGCCGCCACGAAACGGATCACAAACATCCGCTCATTCTTAGCTGTGATGAGGCCGGGACCAAAAGCGGCGTGCGAGATCCAATCGCCAACTTTGAAAGCCATATCCCTGAGCTCTTGGATGCCAGGCTTTTAGGCCTGCACATCGCCCGCATTCAAGTCAGATCACCTTCAGCAGAAGCAAAATTAGAACGATGGTGAGAACTACGCTGATTCCGCCGCCGCCGTAATAGCCGAGTCCCGGGCCCATGCGGTAGCCACCAAAACCAAAGACCAAAATTAAAATGATCAATAGGATGAGCATGCAATCTCCTCCGGGCTAGTTGATTGATGTGATGCCCAAAGGCGCTGCAGCAAAGCCTGGCGAACTGATTATTTTCATCGCTACGACTTGATGGGAGAAGTTGATAGGGGATGGAGTCAGCCGTGCCGACACTACGCACATTCGTTTCGACGTCGCAGATGCCCAGAACGCGGAGGCTGCCAGTTTCCGGATAGCCGGTTAACCAGGCGCGATTCAGTCCGCGTTCTGCCTTCTCTGCAATTTCAGTCTGGCTCGCGATCCAAGGTCAGTCGGTCAGAACTTGTGCTATCCGGTGACACACGCGTCAACACCAGTCTGCTGCCCTCAAAATGGAAGTTTCGTTTCAAGTCTGTGCCAACCCAACTCGGAACCAGACTTGCCTCGACATGGTGAGTCACTGAACGGCCTTCTTGGTCCACATCATAACTCCCGAAATAGCTGACGAAGCCAGTCACGATTCCGCGCAGCTCATCCATAGGCGCCTGATCCAGCTCCATTCCAGGATGAACGGTAGTGCGGCGTCCCGGACGCATCAGAAGAGCGAACATCCTACCTGCTTTGTCATACTCAATTCGTCCAACCGATTCAGGCCCGAAAGGATACTGCGTCTGACCGTTACGCAGCGTTCGTACGCAACTTCGCAAGTTCCAGCAGCCGATCAAGGGATTCGCTCTCCCCGGTTGTGCTAGAGCCTGTGTGGAAACCGCCAGAAGTGCAATCGCGCGTCGTCTATCCATAGTGCCTCGAAGTGTACTATGGGTCTCGTCTGAACGACTGATCCCAGCCATCGTAGCTGACGTGAATCTGGCAAGATTCAGGTGTCGTGATGCGCAGCACCTGCCCATGCGCTAATACGGCGAGGCCGTCATAGATGCCGGGCGGACTCTAGAATCTGTCTTAGGACGCATGGCACATAATCGTGATCGGAGCAGGCGCCGCCGGGTTGATGCGCGCAGGCCAGCGCGGCAGGAAGACTCTGCCGCTTGAACATGGCGAGCAGGCCGGCTCGGCGGTGTGAGTCATGGCCAGGGCGGCTCCTGATTCAGATTTTCGCCGGCTCGACATTTGAATTTCGACGAAAGAAATTGGATGGGTCGTACATATGCTTGAGAGCAGCCAGCCGGGAATAGTTGTTCCCGAAGACCGCCTGCGACGACCCCTTCTCGGCGTGTGTTTGGTAATTAGCATAGATCCGTTCGCCAGACGAAGGCCGTAGCAGCTGGTGGGTTTCATTTGCCCAGCGCATAAACTGCGGGGCCTGCGCTGCAGTATCCCAACTCAGACTCGTACGAATATGGACCCCTCCCGATTGACGAAGCGGGAAGGCCGTTGCATTCTCTGCTAGGCGGCAAACCTCGCCGTGCATGTAGTGACTGACACCTAGCACAGTATTGGGTGGAGCTTGAGAAACGCGATCAAGGATGTGGTCTATTAGCGCGTTAGAGAGTTCCTCTCGGTAAACTGCCGCGATGCAACTGTAACTTAGGCCAGGTTTGGCCGCCGTCGACAGATTCGCGAGCTCGCTAAACTCCTCAAGTTTGACCGTATCTTTTGTGGGAGTGGCTACCCTCCGAAAAGACCGAAGCAATTGTTCTGCTTCTGCCTTCTCACCGCTGTGACAGAGAGTGATGGACACAGTCCCCTCTGCCGGCACCAGGTCGAGGGTGGCTTGAAACGAATCTGGCGCCTTGGCCATGAAGTCGCGGAAGAACCTTAGTACGGGCCGCGCTTCATTGATCGAATAGTAGATATTGCCTGCTGTCACCGGACCAATGGGATGTAAGCGGCACTCAAAGTCTGTCATCACACCAAAATTGGCGCCTGCGCCGCGGAGTCCCCACAAGAGATTCGGATTGCTTTCCGCGTCCACAGAAAGGATTTGTCCATCTGCAACAACCATTCGGGCGGAGAGCAGATTGTCGCAGGCCGCTCCATAAAGCCCTGAAAGCCAGCCCAGCCCTCCACCAATCGTTACCCCGGCAGCCCCAACACCCGGACACTGCCCAAGTGCTGGAGCCAGCCCATAACGTCCCGCCGCTTTGATCACTTCACCACTCAAGACTCCGCCATCCATGAGGGCAGTGCGTTTGGCTGGGTTGATCGTGATGCGGTTCATGCTGGCCAGGTCAATGACGAGACCGTCGGAGGTGCCCCAGCCCATCATGCTTTGGCCACCGCCACGCACCGCGACTTCCAATCCATGTTCGCGAGCAAATTCGACAACATACCGGACGTCATCAGCATCGGCACACTTCACAATCATTGCGGGCCGTCTCTCAGTATCGGGATTCCAAAAGAGGACGCGCCGCGCTGCCTCATACCCAGATTCCTTGGGGAGAATGAGGCCGCCCTTCAGCTGCGTGCGCAGCTTCTCAAGTGCGCTCGAATCGATGTGGCGGCTGCGGCCAGTTGCGAGTTGAGCGGACGCTGCCTTGATTCCAAATGTGGCAGTTGCGGCGAGTGTGTGTTTGATGAATTTGCGACGACTCTGCCGTGTCTTTACATTCATGGATATGTAGCTCTCTGCGATGCGATAAGTGCGACTCAGCTCGCTTGAGTCTCGGGGAGGGCGCTAATCCAGCAGACGTGCGAAAGAATGCACATTCGGATGAGGCCTAACAGAATAACAGCATGTCTTGCGTTTGAAGCGCTTGGAATCAGCGGGCCAGACTCCCTTGTTTATCAACGTCCGAGTGGTCGGCAATCCGGAAACTGATAGCTGAGCATCCGGGCCTGCAGGCTATGTCGGGAGGACTTTCTCCGGACGTCTGAGTCAGGTGCTGGGGAACTATTGTCGGAGGCGCTCGTATTATTCTCCTATTCCGCACCAGCCTGAGAATGGATTGAGCCGGAGGAACGTCTTGTGAGCGCAGAATCCTCACCGAAAGCAAATTCCCTGGACGTTCTTTTTCAGAACGTCTGGTTCCGGCTCCTGTATCTCCTGTTCTGGGCTATATACATAACTGTGTTCTGGTTCGTGCTCGGGCCGGCATCCAAGGTCGCCGAAGCAACGACCCCGTTCTATGCGGTGAGTGTGGGCTTGGCAACCTGCGCGCTGGTGCCGGCGCTACCCGCATCAGCGCTTGTGCGATGTGTGCCTCACCAATGGTTCCACGTGCATGCAGGCGAGCGGGCTCTTTATCGCATGCTTGGTGTTGGCGCATTTGCCTGGCTACTCGATGTCTCTGGATGGAATCGTCGCATCCTCGCACCGCTACGAGGGTTCACTGGCACGAGGGGCAGCTTAAGCTCGCTGGAACAGTCGGTGCGGGCTGCTGCTGTCTCTCACGGAATCTGCTTTGCCATCCACGTGCTATTGGCCGTATTCGTACTGTTCACCAGGCACCCGTGGAGCGGCGCACTGTGGATGCTTTTGCCGGGTGTAGTGGTTCACCTGTATCCAGTCCTGCTACAGCGTGCCACCATGCTCCGACTCCAGCCCCTGCTCGGGAAGATGGTTTCTTCTGATTGCGACACCCAAACCGGCGCGTCGTGATTAGAGAGGTGCTTTGGTGTTAGAGCGTCGATTTCTAGCTGCCCTGAGTTTAGGCTTGCTGGTTGGATTGTTTGGATGTTAAGTCGAGGAGGAGCACGAGGTGTTGCAAGCAGCTGAACTCAGCGATGAAGCTGATTCAGAGAACGACCTCGGAGGCTCCTCAGAGACGACATGTACTACATCGGACTGG
>Ga0134126_10002490_pt1 | contig 23215 bp, 24 predicted proteins | sample KB31752_FD_96881 | JGI IMG/M metagenome (GOLD analysis project Ga0134126, IMG submission 96881) | Terrestrial soil microbial communities with excess Nitrogen fertilizer from Kellogg Biological Station, Michigan, USA - KB3-175-2 | ecosystem: Environmental > Terrestrial > Soil > Unclassified ... | reverse complement strand
CGCCGGCGGTCGTCACGTCCGCGATGTGCGCCGTGATGGTGAAGGCGTATTGGGTGCGAAGGATCGGAGTCATCTGCTTCCGTTCGAGCAATGGTTACGACACGAGTCCAGTCTAGTCTGTTCTCTCCCCCCTTGCGGGGGAGAGCTAGAGAGGGGGTACCACGCGCTCCGGTATTTGTGGCTACCCCCCTCCCTAACCCTCCCCCGCACGGGGGGAGGGAAATTGCACCGAGCTATCCCATGCGCGCCGGCAGCCACAGCGCGAGGATCGGAAACGCGATCAGGATTACGAGCCGCACCAGATCGGTGAGCACGAAGGGGATCACGCCCTTGAAGATGGTGGCAAAGGACACGTCCTTCACTACGCTCTTGATGACGAACACGTTCATGCCGACGGGGGGATGAATCAGGCCGAGCTCCACCGTCATCACGATGATGACGCCGAACCAGATTGGATCAAAGCCGAGCTGTGTCACCACGGGAAAGATGATCGGAACGGTGAGAATGATCATCGCCATCGCGTCCATCAGGCAGCCGAGCACGAGATACATCAGCATGATGACGGCAAGCACGCCGTACTTGCCGAGCCCGAGACCGGTGAGGAACACCGTCACCTTTTGCGGGGTCTGCGTGATCGTGAGGAAATATCCGAAGATCAGCGCGCCGATCAGCACGGTAAACACCGCTGCTGCGGTGCGCGTCGCCTGCAACAGTGAGGTCAGGACCTTTCCTCTGTCGAGCCGGCCTGTGACGACGCCGATCAGGAACGCGCCGGTGGCGCCGACGCCGCCGGCTTCGGTCGGGGTGAAACGCGGCAGGAAGGGCAGGCCGTACAAGCCGCCGATGACGAAGACGAACAGCATCACCGGCGCCCAGATGTCGCGCAACCCGGCGAAGCGCTCGCGCCACGGCAATGCCGGTCCGCGCGGCAGGAAGTCCGGCCTGATGATGCCGAGCAACGTGATCGTGGTCATGTACATGGCGATCGCGATCAGGCCCGGCACGATGCCCGCCATGAACAGCTTGCCGATATCCTGCTCGGTAATGATGCCGTAGACCGCGAGCACGGTCGACGGCGGCAACATCGCGCCCAGCGTGCCGCCCGCCGCGATCACGCCGGTGGAGAAGGATTGCGGATAGCCGAAGCGGCGCATCTCGGGATAGGCAACTGCGGAGAAGGTCGCGGCAGTGGCGACGGACGAGCCGGAGATCGCGGCAAAGCCGCCGCAGGCGGCGACGGTGGCAATGCCGAGCCCGCCGCGCAGATGCCCGACAAAGCCGTTGGCGGCGCGAAACAGCTCGCGGCTCATGCCGGAATTGGAGACGAATGTCCCCATCAGCAGGAACATCGGGATGACCCCGAAGGTGTAGTCGGTCACCGTCCGCATCGAGGTCTGGCCAACCAGCTTCAGGGCCGCGGTGCCGTTGACGAGGTAGCCGAAGCCGCAGACGCCGACGAGGCCCATCGCCATACCGACGGGCACGCGAAGCAGCATCAGCGTGAACAGCGAGACGAAGCCGATGACGGCGACGGCATTGGCGCTCATCGCCAGCTACTCCGTTGCCTTGATCTTCGGATCGTGGATATCTTCGGGATGGAAGACCAGGCGATAGGTGCGGATCGCGATCAGCAGCACCGCGGAGACGTCGCCGATCCATGCGACCGCGGAAAACGGCCAGGTTGGCATGTGCGTGTCGAAGGTCAGCACGTTGTCGTTATAGGTGACGCGCACCTTGTCGAACAGCGTGTAGGTCTGCACCGTGACCACGAACAGCAGCACCAGGGTTGCGAACACATCGATCCTGCGCTGCCAGCGCCGGTCGACATTGGCCCAGATCAGATCGACGGTGATGTGGGTGCCGCGATAGCTGGTCGCAGCGATGCCCCAGAAGATCAGGATGCCGAGCAGCATGCGTCCGATATCAAAGGAATCGGGAATCGAATAGTTCAGCGTGTTGCGCAACAGAACCGAGACGAAAACGTCGAGCGCGACGATGCCGATGAATCCTGCCGCGATCCACTCGATCGTGTCGATAAAGCGGTCCATCGCGGCGCGTTGCATCTTGGATATCCGATCGCGATTGCAGGGAGAGCGGCAGCAGAAGGACCTGCCGCCGCCGGGCTCGATCGTCGCGGCGCGCCCTACTGCGCCAGCGCGTTATATTTGGCGAGCGAGGCTTTCAGCTCCTTCATCGCCTGGTCCGGATCGACGCCGGTCTTCTTCACGCCGTCCGCCCAGGTCTTGACCAGCGGCTCGGCCGCCTTCTTCCATTGCGCAAGCTGGTCGGCCGTCAGCGTATAAACCTCGTGGCCGCTCTCGGCTTTCACCTTGCCGATGCCGGCATCCTCGAAGTCGCCCCAGGGCTTGGCGAGTCGGGCCGCCGCTTCCGTGTTGCAATTGTCGTCCACCGCCTTCTTCTGGCGATCCGACATCTGGTCGTAGGTGCTCTTGTTCATGACGAGCACGAAGGTCGTGACATAGAGCGGCGCGTCCATGTCATACTTCGTCACCTTGTCGATGCCGAACAGCACCAGCGACCCCCAGGGGAAGGTCACTGCGTCGGCGACGCCGCGCTCGATGGTGTCACGCACTTCCGGCGCCGCTGTCTGCACATTGGTGCCGCCGAGCAGCGTCACAAAGCTCGCCATGGTGGCATCCGCGGGCCTGACCTTCATGCCCTTGACATCGGCCGGCACCACGATCTTCTTGGTGCGCGAATGGAATGCCGACGGCGAATGAATGAAGGCGAGGCAGAACTTGACGCCCTTCATCTCCTTCGGCGCATATTTGCGATACCATGCGTCCAGCCCCTCGGAGCCGCCTGTGGCATTCGACATCAGGAACGGCAGTTCGCCCGCGGCGATGATCGGAAAAGAGCCGGGCGTATAGCCGGGATTGACATAGGTCACGTCCGCGATGCCGTCGCGGGCCATGTCGTAATGATCCTTGGCTTTGCCGAGCTGTTGCGCCGGAAACACGTGGTACTTGATGGTCCCGCCCGATTCCTTCTCGACCGCCGCGCCCCAGTCTTCCAGAGACTTTTGCAGCGGATGCGACGCCGGGACCCAATGCGAGATCTTCAGATCGAAGGTTTTTTCCTGCGCGAGCGCGGGCGTCACACTGGCGGCCACGAACAACGCCAGACAGCTCATCCTCATCGTCATCGACATCCTCCCACGTAAAAGCGGGCTTGCCCGCCGGGCTTTTAGTTAACATGTTATCTAATTTGCAGGTCGGTTCAAGGCGAAAGCTGTCCCCGCGAAGAGCCTCGCCCGCTGACTTGCGGCGCGGCGAAGTTCGACCCTCCCACCCCGTTTTGCCCGGAAATGTTATAGGACATAATTATCATTGCAAGCCAGCGACAACTCGCGCAAGCCTCGCATCAAGGCTATTACCTCGGAGGAACCCGTATTGCGGACCAAAGTCGCGATCATTGGCGCGGGACCGGCGGGATTGCTGCTCGGGCAGCTGCTTCATTCCTACGGTATCGATAACGTCATCCTGGAGCGGCACACGGGCGAATACGTGCTCGGCCGCATTCGCGCCGGGCTGCTCGAGGAAGGTACGGTATCGCTCCTGGACGAGGTCGGCACCGGGAGCCGCGCCCACGCCGAGGGCCTCGTGCATGACGGCATTGAGCTTGCATTCGCAGGACACCGTCATCGCATCGACATGAAGGGCGCAACCGGCAAGACCGTGATGATCTACGGCCAGACCGAAGTCACGCTCGACCTGATGCAGGCGCGCGAGGCCGCCGGGCTCACCTCGGTCTATGAGGCGGCCGACGTCACGCCGCATGATTTCGACACCGACCATCCGCGCGTCACCTATCTGCGGGACGGCATCACCCGCGAGATCCAGTGCGACTTCATCGCCGGCTGCGACGGCTTTCATGGCGTCAGCCGCATCACCGTGAAGCCTGATGCAATCGAGACTTTCGAGCGGATCTATCCGTTCGGGTGGCTCGGCATCCTCTCGGACACGCCGCCGGTCTCGCATGAGTTGATCTACTCCAATCATGAGCGCGGCTTTGCGCTCTGCACCATGCGCTCGACCCACCTTAGCCGCTATTACGTGCAGTGCCCGCTCGACGACAAGGTCGACCAATGGCCGGACGAGCGCTTCTGGGACGAACTGAAGCGACGACTCGACGGGAAGGCCGCCGATAGCCTGATCACCGGGCCTTCGATCGAGAAAAGCATCGCGCCCTTGCGCAGTTTCGTCGCCGAGCCGATGCGCTTCGGCCGCCTGTTTTTGGCCGGCGATGCCGCGCATATCGTGCCGCCGACCGGCGCCAAGGGGCTCAATCTCGCCGCCAGCGACGCACATTATCTTGCCTGTGCGTTGCGCGAATATTACGACGAGAAATCATCCGCCGGCATCGACAATTATTCGACCAAAGCCTTGGCACGGGTCTGGAAGGCGGTGCGCTTCTCCTGGTGGATGACGTCGATGCTGCACAAATTCCCGGATCAAGGCACGATCGGCGCGCGCATCCAGGTTGCCGAGCTCGATTATGTCGTGCACTCGAACGCGGCGATGACGTCACTGGCGGAGAATTACGTCGGCCTGCCGTTCTAGGCGATTGCCGCCACCTTGCCCCTCGGCATCAGCACCGCGAGCACGATTGCGATAATGAACAGCGCCGGCACGTCGGCGATGAGATGGCCCTGCTCAACCGGGTCTTTGATCGCTTGCGCCGCCATGATGGCGCCGTGGACGAGGCTCGACCACACCGTGAACCAGATCAGACTCCTGTTCGCGAGCGGCTCGCGCGAGGCCAGCAGCAGGAACACGCCGAGCGTGGCGTAGATGCCGAGAATCATCATGAGGTAGTGCGAATGGGCGTGGCCCCAGGTCCAGCCCGACGGCCAGACCAGGGCCAACGGATAGATGCCGAACACAAAGATCAACCCGCACGCGATCAGCGCGATGCGAAGCCAGTACAGGCGCGTTTCGTCGGACATGTCCTCTTCCCTCCTCTTTCGTCATTGGAGTGGACGACGTGCAAAGGTTATCAGAGAGTGCCATCCAGACAAGTACAGCCGAAGGTGCTCCATGATGCTGACGCTCTATTTCGCCCCGGGTTCAAGCTCGATGGCGCCGCATATCGCGCTGCAGGAGGTCGGCGCGGATTTCGAGGCGCGACCGATGTCGTTCAAGAAGAACGACATCCGCTCGCCCGAGTACCTGAGGATCAACCCGGCCGGCCAGGTGCCGACGCTGTTGATCGACGGCCGCGTGCTGACCGAGGTCGCGGGGATTCTGTTCTATCTCGCCAAGCGCTTTCCCGTAGCCAAGCTGTTGCCCGATGTCGACATCGAGGCCGAGGCACAGGTGGTGTCCTGGATGTCGTTCATCGCCTCGACGCTGCATCCGGCGCGGCAGAAGGGTATCGATCACGCGCGGCAGGTCTACGGCGTCGCCGACAAGCGATTGGGCCCGCGCTGGGTCCTCGGCGAACGTTACTCGATCGCCGACATTCACCTGTTCCGGCTCTATTGGCGGCTGTTCAACTCGCAGAAGCCTCAGCCCGGCACATTTCCCAATCTCGACCCGCATTACGCGCGGATGATGGCACGCCCCGCCGTGCAGCGGACCATCGCGGCGGAGAGCGCTGTGGGCTATGAGCTGCCGGCCTAGCTCGTCATTGCGAGCGAAGCGAAGCAATCCATCTCTCCACACGTGGAGGCATGGATTGCTTCGTCGCGGAGCCTGTCATCGGGCCGCGCTTCGCGCGGACCCGTTGGCTCCTCGCAATGAGGAAACCACCATTTTTTCAATCACCCGCGCAAATGACGTTTAAAACTTTGTAGGCGGTGAAATCCGCGCTCCGCTCGCCGACAATGGCGCCAGACCTTCTTCATGAGCATGCGAGCGCCGATGATGACGAGCGAGATCCCCGAGGGCTATGAGCCTCACTTCCGCAAGAGCCCGTTTACCGATCCCTGGGAGCCGCTTTATTCGAAGCGCAGTGAGCAAGCGCTCTGCATGGGGCTGCGGCTTGCAAAGGCGCACACCAATGCGCGCGGGCTCATTCACGGCGGGCTGATCGCCTCGCTCGCCGATAATGCCATGGGCTATAGCTGCGCGCAGGCGACCGGCTGGACCACGTCCTTTGTGACGGTGTCGCTGGCGGTCGATTACGTCGGCAGTGCTAAAGTCGGGCAATGGCTTGTGGTGGAATGCGAGGTGATCAAGACCGGGTCTACGCTCTGCTTCGCGCAAAGCCTGATCAAGGCGGATGGCGCCGTGATCGCGCGCGCCAATGGCACGTTTCGCGTGGTACCGAAGAAGGAGTGAGGTAACGCGGGTCGTTCCGGGGCGCGAAGCGAACCCGGAACCTCGAGATTCCGGGTTCGATGCTTCGCATCGCCCCGGAATGACGGCAGGCTACCCAAACCGCCAATCCGTCGCTTCGATCACGAGATCGATGAAGGCGCGCACCTTCGCCGACAATAGCCGCGAGGTCGGATAGACGATGTGGATCGGCAGTGCGGGCAGCTCGAATTTTTGCAGCACCACTTTGAGCTTGCTGGCCTTGAGCGAAGCGGCGGCCTGATAGGCCATCACGCGCGTGAGCCCACCACCTGCTTCCGCGTACTGGATCGCCGCATCGGAACTGTTGGTCGAAAACCGGGGGGTATAGCCGATGCGGATTTCCTCTCCGCCGTCGGTGAAGCGCCAGTCCGCAAGGCCCGTGGTCGAGCCGAACCGGATGGCATCGTGAGAGGCAAGCGCCGCCGGAGTCTTCGGCTCGCCGCGCGCCGTGAGATAAGCGGGCGAGGCTACCGTGATCCGCCGCATCGTGCCGACCTGACGCGCCACCAATGTGGAATCGGCGAGATCGCCGATGCGCACCGCGAGATCGATGCCATCCTCGACCAGGCTGACCATGCGGTCTTCGAGACGCAGCTCGCCGGCCACGTCCGGATAGCGCTTCAGATAGGCCGCCATCACCGGGCTGACATGCAGCCGGCCGAAACCGAGCGGCGCCGACACCACGAGCCGCCCGCTCGGCTGCGTGCGCTCGCTTTCGGCGGCGCGCTCCGCCTCCTCGACATCGGCAAGGATGCGCTTCGCACGTTCGAGATAGCGGACGCCGCCATCGGTCAACGCGACCTGCCGCGTGGTCCGCTGCAACAGCCGCGTGCCGAGCCGCTCTTCCAGCGCCGCGACAAGCCGCGTGACTGCCGACGGCGAGAGTTTGAGCTTGCGAGCGGCAGAGGCAAAGCTTTGGCGGTCGGCCACGGCGACGAACGCCTGCATGGCATCGATACGATCCATGGCATTATTTCATAATCTGCAATTATGAAGTGTCAATTCAAGAGATTGTTTAAGCCCTGGAAGGGGTCATCTTGGGGCGGAGAAGGCGGACGCTTCGGCGTCCGGGACGGAGGAATGTCCGATGTCAGACACCCGTGTTTATTCCAGCGACGTCGCCTTCACCCCCGCCGTGAAGGCGATCCAGGCTCGAAAAGGCTCACGCGAGACCTTCGCCCGTGTCGAAGCGAATGGCGGCTGGCGCACCGAGATCGACGAGCGGTTGGCCGGCTTGCTCGCCGACACCAACAGCTTCTTCCTGGCGACGGCGACGGCCGACGGACAGCCCTACATCCAGCATCGCGGCGGGCCGAAAGGCTTCATCAGGATCCTCGACAGGAAGACGATTGCGTTTGCCGACTACAGCGGCAACCGGCAATACCTGACCCAGGGCAACCTCTCGGAAAACCCGAGAGCGCACATCTTCATCATGGATTATGCACAGCGTCGGCGCGTGAAGATCTGGGGCACGGCGCGCGTCATCGGTGACGATCCGGCACTGATTGCTTCGCTGATGCCGAAGGGCTACAAAGCGCGGCCGGAGCATGTCATCATGTTCACGATCGCGGCTTGGGACACCAATTGCCCGCAGCACATCCCGCAGAAGTTCGATGCGGCGGATGTCGCGGCCGCAATGAGCGAAGCGAGCGCCCAGATCGCTCAGCGCGACGCGCGCATCGCGCAGCTGGAAGCGGAGCTTGCGAAGCTGAAGGGCGAAGTCACACAGCAATCGTAGGGCGGGCAAAGCGGCCACATTCACCGCAGCGCGCAACGAGCGAGGGCGCAAGCGTGCCCACCAGTCTCGATGGCGAAAAATGGTGGGCGCGGCGCCGGCGCGCCTTTGCCCACTCTACAGTTTTCCCAGGGCGGGAGCTGCAAACGAACTAAGCCGCCTCGCGCTCGCGGACCGGCGTCCACGAAAACTCCGGATAATATCGCTGCATCATGCGGTCGGCATAGCCGGCGAGATTGTCGAATCTCTCCACCTCGCCGCGAAGCTTGGAGGCAAAAAACGGCGTCAGAATGCCGGCAATTGCGCCGAAGGCGGTGGCATCGACGCCGGCCGGCTTGTCGCCCATCAGATACGGCTTGTCGCCGAGTTGCACCGACAGCGCGAGAATCGAGCGCAGCGCCAGGCCGACATCGTCATCCGGCGCATGCCGGCCCAGCCCGCTCAACAGGTAATTCTCGGCGACGCGAAACTGCGCATTCTCGCGCAGCTGCTCGCGCCGGTCTCCCGGCGCCCCGTCGAAGAAATGCGCCGGCCCCTTGGCGAAATTTTCGGGATCCACCCAGCGAGCGCCGACCAGCGCCCAATAGACATGATGCTCGATCATGCGCTCGAAAGCCCAGGCCTGCGCGCGCGCCTCGCGCGCAAGGCCTGCGTCAAAGTCGAAGCCATATTTGCGTTCGATATGGGCGCGGATGAAGGTCGAATCGGCGACCTTCTCGCCCTCATCCTCGATGAATGGCAACTGCCCCTTGGGCGAGGCCGGCGGCATCGCACGCTCCTTGCGGTAGGCGAGGCCCGCCATCTTGAGCTGGACCTCGGTCTTGGTCACAAAGGGGCTGATTTCGGGCAGACCGAAGCCTGCGCCGAAGCCGTAGAGGGTGATCATGCGGCGGCTCCCATCTTCTTGATAAGCCGCCTCACGCTAGATACCCCCTGCTGCCACCATGGTGTCAGCAGCGGCAGCGCTGCCGTGCAAAGATCGTAGCCATAGATGATGATCATGGGACAAAATCCTCTTCGTTGGAGTGTTGTCCCCTTATAGACTCCGCCTGCTGCCAACATCCTGTCAGCATCCGAAGAGCCCTTGGAAGAGACCTGCCATGAGACGCGCCGACCGGCTTTTTCAGATCATTCAGGTGCTCCGGCGCACCCGCAAGCCGCTCACCGCGGACGCCATCGCCGCCGAGCTTGAAACCTCGAAGCGCACGATCTATCGCGACATCGCGACCCTGATCGGACAGCGCGTGCCAATCCGTGGCGAGGCCGGCATGGGCTACATTCTGGAAAAGGGATTCGACTTGCCGCCACTCATGCTGACGCCAGACGAGATCGAGGCGGCGGTGCTGGGCGCGCAATGGGTCGCGGGGCATGCGGATCCCGCACTGGCGCGCGCCGCCGACGATCTCATTGCCAAGATCGCCGATACCGTACCCGAGCGGCTGCGACCATTCGTGATCGAACCCGCGAGCCGTGCCCGGCCGGCCTGGAGCCGTGAGCCGGACCGCATCGACATGGTCAAGACGCGATCGCAGATCCACGAGGGCAGGAAGATCATGCTGCACTACCGCGATGAGCAGGGTCGCGCCACCGAGCGCATGATCTGGCCAATCGCGGTCGGCTATCTTGAAGCGGTGCGGCTGCTTGCAGCCTGGTGCGAGCTTCGCAACGACTTTCGCAGCTTCCGCACCGACCGCGTCATCAATGCCGCCTATCTCGATGAGAGATATCCCGAACGGCGCGACATCCTGCGCGCGCGGTGGCGACAGAGCCTGGTCTGGGAACGGCCACCGGATACCTGAGGCGACATGGACGCTGCTTTGACGGTTGCAGAGAATCCCTGCCAGGCCTGCGGCGCCTGTTGCGCGTATTCAGCCAACTGGCCGCGCTTCTCGACCGAGGATGATGCGGCGCTCGATCGCATCCCTTTGGGGCTCGTCAACGCGCGCGGATCGGGCATGCACTGCGATGGCGACCGCTGCGCGGCGCTGAAGGGCAACGTTGGAGAGGCTACCTCGTGCGCGATCTACGCGGCGCGGCCGGAGGTCTGCCGCACCTGCATGCCGGGCGACGCCGAATGCGCGATGGCGCGAAGGAAATGGGGATTGCCGGTCTTATGATGGTCGTCCTTGCCGGGACGACCGAAGCGTCTAGGCGGGCACCGCTTCGACGACATCATCCTCATCGAGCTCGTCATCGATCGGCGCGATGGCCGAGAGCGGTTTGGTCGACAGCGTGATCGGCTTGCGACCATTGTAGGAGGATGGGGCCGGGCGGCTTGCCGGCGCCTCGCGCGACAGTGCGTGAAGGATCATTCCGACGCGGCCGCCGAAATGGACCAGTTCGCGCTCGGTGCAGCTTGCGGCGATCGACAGCGCCAGCGTATGGAGATGACTGCGGCGGTAGCAGAACAGCGCCAGCATAGCCCTGACGTCGGAGGAAACCGTCTCGACCAGTCTTGCCAGGCCGTGCTCGTTGGCGCGGTACATCTCGCCGAGAAGCTCGTCCCGGACCGGGCATGAATCGCTATCGTAGGCGTCGCGGCTTGGAAACATCGTGAGGCCCCCTCGCTCGGGCAAAAGATGCAATGCAATTCTCTAACGAAGGGTTAACCACCCATACCGGTATTGCACGGTGGCCTTGATCTCCCGGAATCAGGGGCGCGGTCGCCGGGCGCGCGCAATTCGGAGCGAATGCGCGCAGATCCGGTCCGCGGACGATGGACCGATGATGGCGTTCGAATCCTGGGCGTCAGGCGTTCGCTGCCATGAGGATCGCGAGGCCGAATCCGGTGAGATGATGCAGCGCCTGGTCGACGCCGATCAGCGTCCAGAACCAGGGATGCTCCGGCGTCATGCAGAAAGTCGAAGAGCACAGCCCCTTGGCGCGGTCGACCGTGATGTGAATGACGAAATCGATCAACGCGACAAACCAGAATTTTGGAGCGATGATCAGGATCAGCACCATCGCGACGGCGAGGTGGATCAGGCAGTGAACCAGCAGCGGCAGCGCCCAGCCTTTCTTCTGATCCTTGCCATGGGCCATCCAGGCGTTCTGCAGGACGAAGTCGGCAAGGATGTGCTTGACGGTCAAAAGCAGCATCCAACCGACGAGCAGACCGAGCGGGACCGACGACGACATGGAAGGAAGCGACAAGCTGACGACCTCACAAGAGACCCAAGGGACCGGACGGGGCGGGAGGCGTTCAGCGCAACTCTTTTTCAAAACCGGCCAATTCGACCCCGTATTGACCTTTTATGACATCTCCGGTGCCGGAATGCACGTGCCGGGAACCCGAAAAACCGGAGGTGTGGCCCAACGGCGCCACAGCCTCCGCCGCAAGGCAAGGCGACCGAAGCTGATCATTGCAATCCACCGCCGGCGGGATATCATAACCGAACGAAAATTTCTTTCTTTTTTAGGTAGTTACCGTCTGGCCGTGCGAGGAAGCAGACGCCGCCAGGATGGACACGGGCGGGTCGGATAACGCCATGAATGCTCAAGGCCCAGCGCTCCAGGCTGACCAAAAACCGTCTCGCTCGCAGGTTGCGCGGAGCAACAGACAACAGGTCCTGTTGTATACGGTGCTGACGCTCGCGCTGACGGCGGCGACGGTGTTTGGCGGCCGGGCGCTTTTGAGAGACTCGGAGACACTGACCTTTGCGGTCGGCGCACCGAACGGCGAGGAGGCACAGTTCGCCGCCAAGCTCGCCGCGGTCCTGAAGAACCTCGATTCGGGGCTGCGCCTGAAAATCCTTCCCAATGCCGATGATGCAAAGGCCATAGCGCAGTTCGATCGCCGCGAAGCCGACCTTGCGATCCTTCGGACCGGCGCCAAAATTCCCGTCCGCGCGCGGGCAGTGGCAATCCTCGAGCATGACCCGATCCTGCTGCTCAGCCCCGGAGCCAAGAAGATCAAGTCGTTCGACGATCTGAAGAAGCAGAAGAAGATCGCACTGCTCGCCGAAGGCGAGACCAGCGCCTCCTTCATCAAGGGCATCTTCGATGCCGACATCGCCTCGCGGGTGCAGATCGCCCCGGCGGGCTCGACGCCGGAAAAGCTGTTCGCCTCCGGCTTCGGCGCGGTGATCGTCGTCGCGCACGCAACCCACGTGATGCAGGACAAGAGCTACGAGCAGCTCGCCAGGAAGGGCAGATTTACCGTCAACGCCATCGACGAGGCGAAGGCGTTGGCGCGCAAGATCCCGGGCATCACGGCGGAGACGGTTGAAGCCGGCATGCTGTCGTCCTCGCCGGAAATCCCCGACGACGACGTCGACACCATCGGAGTCGAATGGCTCCTTGTCGCGCAATCCCGCATCAGGACCACCACCGCCGCCAACCTCGCGCGCATCGTCTATGAGAACAAGGCCGAGCTCGGGCTCGACGACGGATTCGCCTCCAAGATCGACCCGGCGGATACCGACAAGAACGCCTTCATCATGGCCCATCCGGGTGCAGCCCAATACATCAACGACGACACCAAGTCGTTCATGGAGCGCTACAGCGACGTGATGTATCTCGGCGCCGCTGCGCTTTCGATCATCGGCACGATCTTTGCGGCGATCTACGCCAAGATCACCCGCGTCTGCCCCGCGAAGGCGAGCGGGCTTGCCACCGAAATCCTGCTCGTGGGCGAGAAGATCGAGCATGCCCATACCATGGACCAGCTCGAGACGCTGCAGGAGGAGTTCGAGAAAATCCTGCGCAGCGTCGTAATCGGCTTACGCGACGGCACCATCAGCAGCGACGGGCTGGAGACGTTCAAGCTCGGCTTCGAATTCGTGCGCGGCGAAATCGAGATCCGCCGCGAATACCTCAAACGCCACGGCGATGCCGTGCCCGCACACGACGACAACATCGCGGTCGTGAAGACGGTACGGAGCGCGTGACAACCGACGCATCCGCTCATCCCGCCGCCGCGTGGGCGTCGGGGGCGCTTACCCGCGCCCTGATCTGGGCGATGACGCGCTTGAGCGAGGCCTGCCGCGGATCGGGCGTCGCGGCCGCGCGCGCTTCCGTGATGGCGCCGGCGAGATCGGTGAGCGGCAGCACTCCGTCGAAGGTCGGCTTGACGAAACCATCGATGATTGCATGCCAGTCGGCGAGCCCCTGCCGGTAGGCATCGCCGTAGCCCTGCATCATGGCCGCAGTGGCCACGATTGCGCCGGTCGCGTCGGGCTGCTTGACCATGCTGCGCGAAATCATGTGCAGCCAGCGCTCAACCCAGTTGCGTTCCTGGCTGTAGCGGATCGAGAACTTGCGCCAGCGGCGCAACCAGGCTTCCGCCTTCAGGCGGCGGATGCCCCACTGGCTGGCGGTCGAGAACGGGATCGAGACGCGCCGGCGCGACCAGCCGATCTTGTCGAGCACGGTGAGCACCGGGTCTGCGGCAATCTCCGGGAGCGCGTCGACCAGTTCGTCGAGACGGAAGTGCTTGATGTCGGTCGAGATGAGCTGGCCATCGCTGTCGCGATATTCGGCAAGCTTGAGCTGGGCGATACGCATCGCATCCTCATAGGCCATGCGACTGGCCATCAGCCGCGCCATCTCGCAATAGGTCTCGGCTGGCAGGCTCTTGTCGATGAAGCGCTGAAGCCGCTCCACATAGAGCCTGGCATAGGCCACGCCCTGGTAATCCATCAGCAGATGGACGGCATCGCTGACGATCGGAGCCGCGCCTTCGGGCAGCGCGTCGGGCAGGAACGGCGGCGTGGTGTCCTCTTCGTCGAGAAAGTCGGCGAACAGATATTTCAGCGAAGACACGATGCCGTCGTCAGACACGCCGATGCCCCGTCAACACGATACTCGTTAGGCGGTCTTCGCGGCCGTCAACGCCGTCTGCTGCGCGAGTCGCCGTTCCAGCGTATCGAGGTTCTGGAACAATCGCGCGGTGGCAAGCTTCAGGAAATAGAAACCGAAGGCCGGATTCTGCACATAGAGCTGTTCGACCTGATCGTAGCTCACGCTCAGTATAACGCCGGGCTCAATGCATTCCAGCGACTGCGTCCGCACGTTGGACGGCGACAGCATGCCCAATTCGCCGACGATGGCGCCGACCGGCAATTCGATGCCGGACTCGACCAGGCGGAAGCGGCCGGAGACGATGTATTGCATGTCCTCGGCTTTCTCGTCCTTGTAGAACAGCATCTCGCCGGCCTTGCACTTGCGCTCGATCATGAAGGGCTTCAGCCACTTTATCGACAGGTCGCCGCCGACGGAGCGCTTCACGTCCCGGATGAGCTGCAGCATCTGGTGCAGCCGGTAGGAATTGAACACCAGCATCAAGGTCTGCACCAACATGAGCACATAGTTATGGGCGGGGATCGCGGTCGCCATCAGCACCAGGTTGGTCAGGATGCTGAACAGCCGCAGCGGGATCATGGTCCGCATCGTGCTGGTCGCGACCAGGAAGATCGAGGCGAACAGCGTGCCCGCGGTGCCTGCGTGTTGGGCGAGATGACTGCTATCCATGGGAGCCGACCAGCTTTCAAAAAGGGTGCAAAACAAACGCGCTGCCTGAGCGCCATCATATCGCCCGCGCGACCGCTTCGGTATACGCACAAAAGGCGACGATTTGACGGGGGATTTCGGCCGATCCGGGCAAAATCGCCGTTTCGGCGGCCACCGGGCGGCGCAACGGGGGTCAGCCCCCTTGCGCCGGGCCGCGGCGGCTTTCGCGCGTTGACGACCCCTGTCTGCCCGGGCACTTTGTTGGCTCCGGCCACGATGGCCGCACCTGATCGATTTGCACCGCCCAGATGTCCCAATTACCGGTTCCTTCCGCTTTAACGCGATTTCTGACGGCGACGGCGAGCCGCAACATGACCAAGGCGGCTTATCTGGCCGTGGCCGTCGGCGTCGTCACCATGGTGCTGCTCACCGTCAATCCCGCCTATGAGGCCGCGCATTGGGTCGGCGCCGTGCTGTGGGCATGCCTGGCGTTTTTCGCTTTCGAATGGGTGGTGCGGATTCGCGGCAGCTACCTTTCCCAACGCCCCTATCTCACCACTGGCCGCGGGCTACTGGACACAGCCGGCGTGCTCGGGGTTCCCGTCGCACTCGCTGCCGGGGTTGAGTCCAAGACGGCGTGGCTGCTCGCGGTGCTGTGGTTCGTCAAGGTCATCCCCGGCATCCCGGGATTGCGTCAGTTGCGGCGGGTGCTGGTGCTGGAGTCCGGCCCGCTGCTCAGCGTGCTGGTGCTGTTTTTGGTGGTGGTGTTCCTGGGCTCCGTCGCCGAATATTTCCTCGAGCGCGATGCCCAGCCCCAGACCTTCGGCAATGTGCCGGCTGCGCTGTGGTGGGCGGTGGTGACCTTGACCACGACGGGCTACGGCGACGTCGTCCCGATCACGCCGCTCGGGCGGCTGGTCGCGGCGATGGTGATGATCTCGGGGCTCGGCGTGTTCGGCCTGTGGACCGGTATTCTGGCGACCGGGTTCGCCTCCGAGACGCGTCGCGACAATTTCCTGAAGACCTGGGAGTCGGTCAGCAAGGTACCGTTCTTTGCCAACCTCGGCCCGTCGGCGATCGCGGACGTGACGCATATGCTGCGCACCATCGACCTGCCGCCGCGCGTGACGATCATCCGTAAGGGCCAGCAGGGCGACTGCATGTATTTTATCGCCGCCGGAGAGGTCGAGGTTGACCTGCCCGGCAAGAAGGTGCAGCTCGGCGAAGGCGCGTTCTTCGGCGAGATGGCGCTGCTCGGCAACACCCTGCGCGGCGCCAACGTCACCACCAGGCGTTTGTCGAAGCTGCTCGTGCTCGACCTCGTCGACTTCCGCCTGCTGATGGCGCGCCATCCCGACCTCGCCGAGACCATCGATGCCGAGGCCCGGCGGCGCGCGCTGGAGAATGAATGATGCATCGACCCGCCCACGCCTCCGCGCCAGGGACCAGCGAGCCCGCGACCACGCCGGTCCTCACCATCGAGGGCGCGCGCGCCACCATCCGCCTCAACCGGCCAAAGCACCTGAACCGGCTGCAAGCGGAAGATCTCGAGGCGCTGATGCAATTGTTCGACCGCGTGGAAGCCGATGCCGCAATTCGCGTGCTGGTTCTGACCGGCACCGGACGCACCTTTTCCGCAGGCTACGATCTCAACTCGGTCGCCGAACGCGCGAGCAGCGCAAGCGAACAGCAGAGTGCGGGCTCCGCCTTCGAGGTCGTCGTCGACCGGCTCGAGGATCTGGCTGTGCCGACGATCTGCCGGCTCAACGGCGGCGTCTATGGCGGCGCGACCGATCTCGCGCTCGCCTGCGATTTCCGCATCGGCGTCGACACCGCCGAGATGTTCATGCCGGCGGCGCGGCTTGGGCTGCACTATTACAAGAGCGGCATCCGGCGCTATGTGACGCGGCTCGGCACCGACAATGCCAGGAAGCTGTTCCTCACCGCGCAAAAGATCGACGCGCCGGAAATGCTGCGGATCGGCTACCTCACTGCCATGGTGCAGCCGGAGGCGCTGGACGCGGAAGTCGACCGGCTGGCGGCGATCCTTGCCGGCAATGCGCCGGTAGCGATGGCCGGCATGAAACGGACCATCAACGAAATTGCCCGCGGCAAGCTCGACGAGGCTGCAGCAGATCAGCGCGCCCGCGACAGCATGCGCGGCGCCGAGATCAGGGAAGGCGTGAAGGCGTTCGCCGAGAAGCGCCCGCCAAAATTCTGAAAACCGCGGCTCGTGCCGGTGTGACCCGACACCGCGCCTTCGCTATTATAGAAGAATATGAAGCCGGGAAAAATCCCGCAATGGCGGCGACAACAGCTTGTTTAGCCGCGTTCAGAATGAGACCGCCGCGAAACAGCGGTGGTTCGGCAAGGCTAATCGTCCACGAACGTCACAACGTCCGCGAGCGCCGCGCGTGAGGTGCGGTAGCTGTTGACCTTGTGATCATGGTCGGCATAGCCGAAGGAGATGCCGCACACCACGCGGCGGTCGTCGCCGAGATTGAAGTGGCGGCGAATCAATCCAGAATGGCGCGCGAGCGCGGCTTGCGGGATGGTGCCGAGGCCCAGCGCCTGCGCCGCCAGGATGAAGGTGCTGACATAGGCGCCGCAATCGACCGCGCCGTAGACGCCGAGCGGCTCGGTGGTGTGGATGATCGCAACATGCGGGGCGCCGAAGAAGTTGTAGTTTTCCAGCGCCTGCTCGGCGTAGGCCGCTTTGTCGCCGCGGGGAATCCCGAGCGTGTTGTAGAGCTGGAAGCCGCTCTCGCGGCGACGCTCCAGATAGATACCGAGATATTCGCGCGGATACGGGAAGTCGCTATCGTGCGGCGCGCCGGAAGCAGCTTGCGTGTAGATCGCCTTCCGGAACCGCTCCTTGGCCTCGCCGCTTGCGATCACGACCTGCCAGGGCTGGCTGTTGCACCAGGACGCCGTGCGCTGCGTCACCTTGAGCACATGCGCGATAATCTCGCGCGGTACGGGTTTGGGGAGGAAGGCGCGCACCGAGTAGCGCTCGTCGAGGAGCTCTTCCAGGACATCGATGCGATTTCGGCTCACTGCAGCATCCATGGATCATCTCGCGTTATTGATCGATCCCAGGGTGGGTTAGCGGAGCGTAACCCACCATTTCTTTCGAACATTGTTGGGAGCCAACGGTGGGTTACGCCTTCGGCTAACCCACCCTGCGCTTCGACTTCATCTTCCCTTCGTCGGGATCTTGTTGAACGGCGCGTCCTTGTCGACGCGGATGTCGCCCGGCAGCCCCAGCACGCGCTCGGCGATGATGTTGCGCAGGATCTCGTCGGTGCCGCCGGCGATCCGCATCGAGGGTGAAGACAGGAGCATCTGCTGGAACTGCCCGTGCGCGACGTCCTCCGAGGCGCCAGTGAGTGTGCCCGCCGCGCCTTCGAGATCCATCGCGCAGCTGGCGATGTCCTGCAGCATCGAGCCCGCGACCAGCTTGCCGATTGAATTTTCCGGTCCCGGCCGCTCGCCGCGCGACAGCGCCGAGATCGCGCGGTAGCTCGTGTACCTCAGCCCGCTCGCCTTCACCGCCCAGCTCGCGAGTCTTGAGCGTGTGGCGCGGTCGTCGATGGCCAGCCCACCCTCCAGCATCAGGTTCGAGCAGAACTCGAACATTTCCGGAAAGCCGGTCGCAAGCCGCGCGCCGATCGACATGCGCTCGTTCATCAGTGTCGTCAGCGACACGCTCCAGCCGTCGCCGACGTTGCCGAGCCGCTGACCATCGGAAATCACGACATCGGTGAAATAGACCTCGTTGAACTCCTGCATGCCATTGGCCTGCTTGATCGGCCTGATCTCCACGCCCTTGCTCTTCATGTCGAGGAAGAACATGGTGAGCCCCTTGTGCTTGGGCACGTTGGGATCGGTGCGGGTGATGAGCAGGCCGTAGTCGGAATAATGCGCGCCCGAGGTCCAGATCTTCTGGCCGTTGACGACCCAGTCGTCGCCCTTTTTCTCGGCGCGGGTGCGCAGACCCGCAACGTCGGAGCCGCCGGCCGGCTCGGAGAAGAGCTGGCACCAGATTTCCTCGCCGGACGCGAGCTTGGGCAAATAGCGCCGCTTGTTGTCCTCGCTGCCATAGGCCATCACCGTCGGGCCGCACATGCCTTCGCCGATCTGGAAGGGCTGGGTCAATTTGCCGTAGACGCCCTCCTCCTGCTGCCAGATCACGCGCTCGATCGGCGTCGCGCCGCGGCCGCCATATTCCCTCGGCCATTGCAGGCAGGCCCAGCCGCCTTGCGCCTTCTTCTTCTGCCAGGCCTTGCCGACCTCGACGATGTCGTGGTGCTGCAGGCGGATGCGGCCAAGCGAGGATTTCGACAGCTCCGCCTCCAATTCCTTCGGCGCATTGGCATCGATCCATTTGCGCGCGGTGGCGCGGAACTCGGCTTCCTGCGGGGTGTCATCGAAATTCATGGCGCTTTCCTTTTCCACTTGTCATTCCGGGCTCGCGGCGTTCCGCCGCGCGCCGGAATGACAGCTACCCTCTTCCCTTCGTCGGTATCTGATTGAACGGCACGTCCTTGTCGACGCGGATGTCGCCGGGCAGACCCAGCACGCGCTCGGCAATGATGTTACGCATGATCTCATCCGTGCCGCCCTCGACCCTGGTGCCGGGCGCACGCAGCAGCATGGCCTGGAATTTTCCGGCGAGCTCCGCTTCCGGCCCGCTCAGGACACCCGCCGCGCCCTGCAGGTCGAGCGCGTAGGTCGCGACATCCTGGATCATCGAGCCCGCGACGAGCTTGCCGATGGAATTCTCCGGCCCCGGTCGCTCGCCACGCGACAACGCCGAGATGGCGCGGAAGCTGGTGTATTTCAGCCCGCTCGCCTTCACCGCCCAGTTCGCGAGCTTCGAGCGCACGCCGCGATCCTCGATCGCAGGACCATCTTCCAGCATCAGATTGGAGCAGAACTCGAAAATCTCCGGAAAGCCCGTTGCGACGCCGGCGCCGATCGACATGCGCTCGTTCATCAACGTGGTCAGCGCGACGTTCCAGCCGTCGTTGACGTGGCCGAGGCGTTGCGAGTCCGGGATCGTTACGTCGGTGAAATAGACCTCGTTGAACTCCGACTGCCCGCTCGCCTGCTTGATCGGCCGCACCTCGACGCCTTTGCTCTTCATGTCCAGGAAGAACATGGTGAGGCCCTTGTGCTTGGGCACGTTCGGGTCGGTGCGTGTCAGCAAAATGCCGTAGTCGGAATAATGCGCGCCGGAGGTCCAGATCTTCTGGCCATTGATGATCCAGTCGTCGCCCCTCTTTTCCGCACGCGTACGCAGCCCCGCGACGTCCGAGCCGCCGGCCGGCTCGGAGAAAAGCTGACACCAGATCTTCTCGCCGGAGGCGAGCGGCGGCAGATATTTGCGCTTCTGCTGCTCGGGAGCGAACGCCATCATGGTCGGGCCGCACATGCCATGGCCGATGATGAATATCGCCGAGAGCCTGCCGTAGGGCCCCTCCTCCTGCTGCCAGATCACGCGCTCGATCGGCGAAGCACCACGGCCGCCATATTCCTTGGGCCAGTGCAGACAGGCCCAGCCGCTCTCTGCCTTCTTCTTCTGCCAGGCTTTTGCGACATCGAGGATGTTGGCGCGATCGAGCTTCGTGCGGCCGAGCGACGATTTGCGCAACTCTTCCTCATATTGCTTCGGCGCGTTCGCCGCGATCCAGGCCCTGGCCTCGGCGCGGAACGCGGCTTCCTGCGGCGTGTCCTCGAAGTTCATGTTCTTTTCCCTTGTCATTCCCGGGCGCGCGAAGCGCGAACCCGGAATCTAGAGGTTACCTGCTCTTTTCGAGATTCTCAGATGTGCAATTGCACATCATAGTTCGCGAGCGCTGCTCGCGCCCCGGAATGACGTGCAAGATCACGCCGCGTTCTTCTTCCGCATGCGGTCGATCAGCGCGTCTTCCCAATATGAGAGACTGCCCAGGCCGAGCGCGACCGCATTGGCGCGGCGGTAATACATGTGGCAGTCGAACTCCCAGGTGAACCCCATGCCGCCATGGACCTGGATGTTGTTCTTGGCGCAATGCTGGAACGCCTGCGTCGCGCTGATGCGCGCGGCGGCGGCCGCTTCCGGCAGTTCGCCGGCATTGGTCGAGAGCGCCCAGGCGCCGTAATAGCAATTCGACCGCGCCAAGGTCGCCGAGACGTACATGTCGGCCAGCATATGCTTCACCGCCTGGAACGAGCCGATCGGCCGACCGAACGCGATGCGGTCGAGTGCGTAGTCGCGGCCCATCTCCAGCGCGCGATCGGCGCCGCCGACCTGCTCGAACGCGGTCAGCACCGCGGCGCGGTCGAGCACCTGGGTCAGGATGCTCCAGCCCTCGCCCGTCGGGCCGAGCGGTTCGGCCTTGCAGTTCCTGAAGGTGATTTCGGCCTGGCCGCGGGTCGGGTCGACGTTGGTGAGCGCCTTGACGTCAACGCTCTCGCCCTTGAGCTCGGCGATGAACAGCGAGATGTCGCTCTCGCGCCCGCTCGATCCCGTGCGCGCGGCAACAATTGCGAAATCGGCGATCGCGCCGTCGGCAACCGGCTTCTTCAGGCCACTCAGCGCGCCGCCGCTTGCGGTGAGCTTGACCGCCCTGGGCGAGGGATTGCCGGTGCCCTCGAACAGCGCCAGCGTGCCGATGGCATCTCCTGCGGCAATCTTCGGCAGCCATTTCTTCTTCTGCGCATCGCTGCCCGCGAGCAGCAACGCTTCGGCCGCGAGATAGACCGTCGAGGAGAACGGCACCGGCGCCAACGCCCGGCCCATTTCTTCCGCGATCACGCAGAGCTCGAGATGGCCCGCCCCGGCGCCGCCGAACTCCTCCGGGATCGCGACGCCGAGAAATCCCATCTCGGCAAGCCCCTTCCACAATTCCTTGTCGTAGGGCGCCTTGCCGTCGAGCACCAGCCGCACCGCCTTCGGCGGGCATTTTTCGGCAAGGTATTTTCGCGCCTGATCGCGCAGTTGCTTCTGGTCGTCGGAGAAATCGAAGTTCATGGCGGCCTACCTCCTACTGTCCGTCATTCCGGGGCGCGCGAAGCGCGAACTATGATGTGCAATTGCACATCTGAGAATCTCGACGTAGCAAATCTCTGGATTCCGGGTTCGGCGCTGCGCGCCGCCCCGGAATGACGAATCGAAAAGCGAAGCACTCATTGCAGCACGATCACATCTTCATCCGGCTCGGCGGCATACAGTCGCTCTACCAGAACCGCGCGGCGTTCGAGGCCGGCGCGCTGATTGATGTAGCCCTTGTCGGTCAGCTCATTGCCGTCGATCGAAGGCGGCTCGACCATGAGCATCGCGCGCGCCACGAGCAGGCTGGAGGAGCCGCCACATGATTTGTTGTGTGCTCCAAGACCGCGCTTGAGGCAGGCAATCACTGCGGGGTGCCTGACGACGTCCTCATAGCTTGCCTCGGCGTCGCCGACGATCTGGCGACAGGCGTGCAGATTGGGCCAGGCCAACAAACCGATGAACGGGCGATCCTGTCCGGTGACCAGCGCGTCATGCAAGACTGGCGTCGTGGCGGCGATCGCATCGGTGCGGAGCGAGCCGACATGGACGAAGGTGCCGGTGGTGAGCTTGAAATCCTCGACCACGCGGCCGGCGAAGATGATGCCGGCCATGGGGTCGTTGGAATCGACGAAGATGCCGGCATCGCCGATGCAATAAAAGCCCTCGTCGTCGAACATCGTCCTGGTGAGCTCGGGCTGGCGGAAATAGCCCGGCGTGACATTGACGCCGCGCAGACGCAATTCGTATTTCGAGCCGCAGGGCACCATCTTCAATTCGACGCCGGGGAACGGCAGGCCGATCAGGCCGACGCGTTCGGTATCCCAATAGGTGCCGGTCGCGGTCGGCCCGGTCTCGGTCGAGCCCCAGCCGGTGTAGAACACGATGCGCTCGCCGGCGGTCTTCACGGCCAGCGCCTGCATGCGGTCATAGAGATCGTCCGGCAGCCGCGCGCCGCCATAGGCCATCAGGCTCAAATTCTTGAAGAAGCTGCGGCATAGCGCATCGTCCTTTTCCATCGCCGCGGCGAGCGCCGCATACCCGGCGGGAACGTTGGCGTAATAGGTCGGCGACACTTCGCGCAAGTTACGAATGGTTTCTTCGAGCTGACCCGGCATCGGCCGGCCGTCGTCGATATAAAGCGTGCCGCCATCGACCAGCACCGGATTGAACGCGGCGTTGCCGCCCATGGTGTGGTTCCACGGCATCCAGTCAAGTACGGTGGGCGGCATGCTATCCGGCTCGCGCGGTCGCACCTGCATCATCATGGCCGCGTTGGCGCACATCATCTCCTGGGTGTTGACGACGGCCTTGGGCATGCCGGTCGAGCCGGAGGTGAACAAGAGTTTTCCGACGGTGTCCGGCGTGATCTTCGCAATCGACTCCTCGACCGCTTGCGTCACCGGCATCGCCGCGAGATCGGCAAAGGCGATACTCTCAATGCCCTTGCAGGGACGCGCGACATGGATGACGGTGACGCTATCGAGATCGAGCGCCCTGAGCGCCTTCTCGAATGTCGGTCCATCCTGCACCATTACGACGCCAGGTTTGATCAGCTCGAACAGGTATTTCAGCTTGACGTGATCCTGGCTCATCAAGGAATAGGCCGGCGACACCGGGGCTACCGGATGGCGCGCCTGCATCGCCGCCTGCGTGAGCAGCGCGTGCTCG
>Ga0134126_10002488_pt1 | contig 23230 bp, 20 predicted proteins | sample KB31752_FD_96881 | JGI IMG/M metagenome (GOLD analysis project Ga0134126, IMG submission 96881) | Terrestrial soil microbial communities with excess Nitrogen fertilizer from Kellogg Biological Station, Michigan, USA - KB3-175-2 | ecosystem: Environmental > Terrestrial > Soil > Unclassified ... | reverse complement strand
GAGGACAATTGCGAAAATCGCGATGAAGAATACAGGGAACTGGTGCGATCGTAGTCTCATGAATGCTCCTTGCGTCGCGCTCCGGTGGAAAGAATCCCGCCGTGCGTGTTCGCTGGGATTTGGTCAACAAAAGCAACCGAATTGTACGGCGCAGGTCAACAGATGCCAAAACGTTTTGGTATCCGCAATTCGTTTGCGATAACGATCGGCAGTCGATCACGTCTATCCAGCGCATCAGGGAAAAGTCTTGACAGTGGGAATTTAGCCGTTGTTAGATGTGAGCCCATCTGACCGAATCGTTTCGACACTTCACGCCGGGAGCGCGGCTCACATAGAAAGCTCCTGGTAAGACTATGAGTCGGTCGCACAGGTATCGAAGACACGAGTCGAATGCAACAGCAGGAGGCTGCAATGAACTCTCGCCCCGGATTCACGAAAGCCATCTTCAGCAGAGCTTTGGCGCTCTGCTTTTTAGCTTTTTGCGCTCTTCCAGCAATCGCTCAAATTGATCGCGGCGCAATTGTTGGACGAGTAACCGATGCCTCTGGCGCGGTTGTGCCTAAGGCCAGCGTCGTGGTAACCAACAAGGACACGGGCGTGGCGGTCACAACCAGCACAAATGAAGCCGGAGAGTATCAGGTTCTAGCCCTCATTCCCGGCACGTATTCGGTCCGTGTGAGTTCGCAGGGATTCGATAGCGTTCTACGCGACAACATCGCGCTCCACGTGCAGGATCGCCTTTCGGTTGAAGTCAGTTTGAAGGTTGGTTCAGTGAGTCAGGAAGTTATCGTCACTGGCGCTGAGCCGCTGCTGCAGACCGAATCGGCCGATGTGGGAAATGTCGTCGATACCAGACTCGTGAATGACCTGCCCCTGAATGGCCGTCGTTACGCCGATCTCGCACTGCTCGAAGCAGGAGTGCAGAAGTTCTATTCGGCCAACAATCCTGCGCCCGATCGTTTTAGCGTAAATGGCAATCTCGAGACTCAGAACAACTTCCTGCTGAACGGAATCGACAACAATTCATTTTCCGAAAACCTGCAGGAATTTTCGGTGCAGGTGGTGCAGCCTCCGCCGGACGCCGTGCAGGAATTCCGCGTCCAGACTCGCACGTATTCTTCCGAGTTCGGTAATTCAGCCGGCGCGGTGATCAACGCCACAATCAAGTCGGGCACCAACAACTATCACGGCAATCTGTTCGAATACGTACGCAACAGTGTGTTCGACGCCAATACGTGGATCAACAATCGAAATGGCAAACCCAAGGGGCGATTTACCCAAAATCAATTTGGCGGCACTTTCGGCGGTCCCGTAATCAAGGACAAGACGTTCTTCTTTTTTGACATGCAGCGGTTTACCAGCCGCCGGTCTACAACTGTCACGAGTACGGTTCCGACGCCCTTGATGAAGCAGGGGAACTTTACCGAACTGAAAAATCAACTCAAGGATTCTCCGGTTGCTGGGCAGGGCGGCTGCGTGGTTGGGAACATCATTCAGTCAACGAGCAGCAGCGGCCAACCTTGTATCGATCCGGTTGCAGCCAAGCTCGCGGCCCTCTTTCCGGATCCCAATGCCCCTGCCTTCGTAGCCAAGCAAGGCACTCCCGGAAGCTGGAACGATGGCCCTAATTATCTGTTCTCAGCCGCAGTTCCGAACGATGTTTACTCGCTCGATGGTCGTGTCGATCACACGCTAAATGAGAACAATCACCTCTATGGAAGCTACAGCTACTATCACGTAAGCCGTCAGGATCCACCATGGACGAGTAACTCAACCGCCGGCAACGGCAACTTTGCAACGCAATATCGCACGCACACGCAACTGGTATCGCTGGGTTGGACGCGCAATCTTTCTAACTCTCTGCTCAACGATGCGCGCTTTGGATTCAATCGCGACTATGCGCACAGCGATCCCGTAGGTGTTGCGCTCGGAAAGTCGCTTGCATCGGATTTCGGATTGAATGGTATTCCCCAGACACCGAACTCAGCAGGCATTCCTCCCATCGAAATCACCGGACTGCAGCGTCTGGGAACGTCTCCGTGGCGTCCGCAGTATCAAATCTCGCAAGCCTGGAACTTAATCGAGAACTTGAGTTGGCTGAAAGGAGGCCATAGTTTCAAGTTCGGCTATCAGTACTTACGCCGTAGTGACAACTTCCTCGACATCCGAGCTCCTCAGGGTGAACTGCAAATTAACGGCATTTACACGACCGGCGCAAATAACATTTTGGGACTGCCTGATTTTCTGCTGGGCGATGTGGATGCTACGCACTTCACCACGCCGCTCGTAGTTCACTATTACCAGCCAGGGCACTCGTTCTATGCCATGGACACCTGGAGAGCAGCATCAAAGTTGAACCTCACGTACGGGCTGAGATACGAGCTGTTTTCTCCAATCCTTGATCGTGAAAATGCCACGTCGAACTTCACGCCCGCCAACGGCGGTGGGATCGTGACTGCGGCTGCCAACGCATCGGGGTGGGGGAATCGCGCGCTAATCAATCCTGACAAGAACGACTTCGCGCCGCGTGTGGGTGTCGCCTATCAGCTCACGAAGAAAATGGTCGTACGCACCGGTTACGGCGTGTTTTATCAGCACTTCAATCGCATCGGGTCGGAGAGCCTGATCCAGCTGAATCCACCGTTTCTGCAGGACGTACAACTGAACCAGGGAATAGGCAGCTCAACTCCGATTTATCAGCTGAAGAATGGATTTCCACTTAGTACGTTCACGGGCAGCGCGCTTGACCTAACCAAGCTTCAACTTCGCGCCCAGGATCCCAACCAACGATCGAGTTACGTGGAGCAGGCGAGCTTCGGTCCAGAGTACGAGATGTTCGAAAATACGGTTGTCTCTGCAACCTACGTTGGCAATTGGGGACGCAAGATGAATCGCCTCCAGAATGCCAACCAAGGACTGGTCACTGGTTTCGATGGTGGGTGTCCGATCGTGCAGTTCCCGTATACAAACTTAAACACGTCTTCGACGGTAGATACCCTCAAGTCTGGAGGTGGCTGCGGCCTTACCGGGCAGCATGGGTTCCTTGAACTCGCAACGAATAATGGCAGTAGCAACTACAACGGCTTGGAGCTCTCGCTGCGCCGCAGAATGGCGCGTGGTTACTCATACGCGTTCAATTACACCTGGAGTCATGGCCTAGCGAACTTCGGCGACAACCTGACGGCTGGCCCTCTCCCGCAGAACACATACAACTATTCGGCGGAAATGAGCAATTCCATTTTGGACATCCGCCATCGATTCGTCGGCAACTTCACCGCCGATCTGCCGTTCGGCAAAGGGCGAGCTTTCCTCAACAATGGCGGCGTGGCGGACATGATTGTCGGGGGATGGCAAGTGAACGGTATTGTGAGCTTGCAAACAGGAAGTCCGTTTAGCGTCACCGCATCCGACAATAGCTTTACGGGTTCGAGTCACTCGGCGTACGCAAGCTGCATCGGCGATCCATTCACCGGAGGTTCGGGCTCTCCTGATCAGTATGCAAGCGCAGACCCGACCAGCGGCTTCTTCTTGAACCGCGCGGCGTTCACAAATGCTGCCGTGGGAAGTTTCGGCACATGCCGTCCACGAGCGTTTCACGGACCAGGAATCGAAGACACGGATTTGAGTCTGTTTAAGCAGTTCAAGATGTCAGAGCGTTACTCGCTGCAGTTCCGCGCTGAATTCTTCAACGCCTTCAATCATCCCAACTTCGCTAACCCGAGTTCAAATATTGGAGCTGGGAACTTCGGCAAAGTGACAAACACGCTGGCTCCAATTTTGGGGGCAGACTCAGGAGGGCCAGGAGATCCTCGCGAGATCCAGCTGGCGCTAAAATTGTATTTCTAGCATTCGTCCTTTGTTATCAGAGCGAAAGAGCCGGTTAAGTCCGGCTCTCCGTCGATGTGAATCCCGCTTTCTGCGTATGGTTGTGCGATCTGACAAACACAGAAGGCCTACCCTCGCCACTTTCGAGCCGTGATAGGTCACAATCCAAGACCTTGGACTGCTGCCACATCGCACGAGCCATTTGTGGTGACAGTTAAGTGCCAACTGACATTATCAAGGATCTCGAATGACCAATGAGTGGGCCTTAAATCGTTGCCAGAACTGGTGGCGGTGTCGGACTTCGGCATTCGTAATCTACAGTTCATTGGTTCAAGTCCGATCTAGATTCAGAGCTTTTCCTCGGCAGCCACAATAGTTTATTTTGCAGGTACAGCCCGCCCGTACTCTGACGACTTCCCGAGCCGGTCGAAATATTCGTAGGCCGCCAAAGCGACTTCGCTAATCGCCTGTTGACCGGAGCGCTCGTCGTGCAAGTAAGTCGTCATCACGCAAATAACAAAAGGACGATTTATTGCGAAGACAATTCCGGAATCGTTTCGCACGGCTTCGAGTTCACCAGGTTTGTTTGCGATCGCAACATCGGGCGGCAGCAACTTGGGAATGCTGCTGTCTTTGGGCGTGGAGAGCACCTTGAAGAAATCGGCCGTCAGGTCCTTGTCGAAGAGCTTATTGTGGTAGATATCATCAAGCAGCGTCATCATCTCGCGGGCCGTGGATACGTTCTCGCGACCTTGGCGCGCAGCTTCCAGGTCCATCATCTTGCGGCGGAGATGAGTGTTCTTCAGGCCGAGGCTCGCCAGCATCTGCTCGACATTGCTCATTCCGACATGATCGATCAGCACGTTGGTTGCTGAGTTATCGCTCACAGCAACCATCATCGTCGCCAGGTCGCGATTGGTGACGCGTGTGACTCCTGGAGTAAGACCCAGCATGATGTAGCTGTCCGGCACCAGGTCTTCCGTCCTGACCGTATAAAGGTCGTTCAGACGTGCGACATTCTTCGCGCCACCACGGCCGCGCTGTTCCTGCTGGTAGAGCTGGGCCAGGACTGTGATTTTGATCGAGCTTGCTTGCGCGAAGACGTCATCAGCGTGCAGCAAGTACGTTTCTCCGCTGGTGAGGTCGCGGATTGCCACGCCCATGACGCCATCGAGATGGCGATCCACTTCAGAGATGCGATCTTGAAGCTTCTGCCAGAGCGCTTGCTGCTTTTCTTTGGTCGGAGTCTGCGGGCAACAAGAGGAACCAGCTTGTCCCCAAGTCAGTAATGTTAAGAAACAGAAAGCGAGCGAGAGGACACCGGTCGAGAGTTTCATTCCAGAGCAGGGTTGATTTGAGACCTGAACGTGGATCAAGCGCTTTCGCGGCGTGAAGCGCCAGAAGCCTTCGCGGTAGAACTAAACGCGTTCACAGCCTTCTGCTCGTCGTCATAGCTCTCGAAGACGGTGATCAGTTTTGTGATCTGTAGCAGATCACCAACACGCTTGGTAAGGTGGAGCAGTTTGATGTCTCCACCCGCGTTGCGCGCGCTGGTGAACAGGCTGACCATGGTGCCGATGCCGCCGCTGTCGATATAGTTGACGTTCGCGAGATTCAAGACGATGCGGTTGTTCTCAGCGAGATCCTTTTTGATAGTGTCGCGCAACTGGCCGGCCTCTTCGCCGAAGACGATACGTCCGTTGCAGTCGATGATCTTCACGCCGTTGATCACGCGCGCTGAAAGTTTTAGCGACATGGGAGCCCCCACCGAAGTTGGCGGAAAGCCTACTACCTGCGAGAAGGCATTGCAAGGGCACAGAATCGCCACGCAAGCGCCTCAACCTGCGCTGCAGGCCGACAGTGTCGGATGAATTTTGGCTTGCATTGGCCTATTGGGCGGGAAGGAAGCCGACCGAGGTCAATATTGGACAGACTAGTGAGCGCTTTGCAGTTCAGGCTCGGGCTTTACCGAGCGCAGCTTGCCCCCCGGAATTGGGGCCAGAAGCTGCTCTTTCCGATAGACCAGATTCGTTGCGTTGAAGGTCGCCAATTCGAATCCATGGCCATGAGTGATCGCGTCGGTCGGACACGCCTCAACGCAGTACCCGCAGAAGATGCAGCGGTTGTAGTCGATGTTGTACACGGCGGCATAGCGTTCGGCGCCGCTGATGCGGTTCTCTTCGGTGTTCTCAGCAGCTTCGATGTAAATGCAATTTGATGGGCACGCCGCCGCGCATAGAAAGCACGCCACGCACTTCTCAAGTCCATTCTCGTCGCGCTGTAAGACGTGCAGTCCGCGAAATCGCTCCTGAAACTTCGCCCCACGCAGCGGGCCCGGTCCATCAGGATAGTTCTCGACAACCGTCGGCTTAAACATCTCCTTGAAGGTAATGGACATGCCCTTAGCGATGGCGGCTATGTTCTTGACGATGGACATGCTTCGATTATACCTGCCGCAGTTTTGCTGCGCGGTGCTAGAGCGGCTTGTCTGGAACAATCTCGACGAACTCCACCCCGAGCTTATTACGCTCTCGGAAGCGCACAACCGCTTCAACTACGTTCGTGGCTCGCGAGCCCGGCTCAACGATGCTCAACCGAAGTCGCTGCCCGACGCTGAGCGACTCAATTGCTGACGCGCTCTGAGCTTCCAGACCCATTCCGCTGCCGCTGACTTCAGAGACAACGCCTAGCTCGCGCCCGTTCTGATCGTAGACCCGCGCCTCCTCGGTGAATCCTAACCGCGGGAATTTGCGGATGTGTTTGAGCGAGCTCACTTGGCGAGCACCAGCTTGGCGATGGTTTGGAGCTGCATGTTGGAAGTGCCTTCGTAAATCTTGCCGATCTTCGAGTCGCGGAAGAATTTCTCGACTGGATAATCTTTCACGAAGCCGTTGCCACCGAAGATTTCGACTGCGAGCGAGCTTACGCGCTCGGCCACCTGCGAAGCGAAGAGCTTGGTCATCGCGGCTTCTTTTACGAAGTTCTGCCGGGCATCTTTCATGCGAGCGGCGTTATAGACCATGAGCCGCGCAGCCTGGATGTCCGTCGCCATTTGCGCAAGCTGGAACTGAATGCCCTGGAATTCCGAAATGGATTTCCCAAACTGCTTACGCTCCTGCGAGTACTTTGCCGCCGCTTCCCATGCCCCCTGAGCGAGGCCGAGCATCTGCGCTCCAATGCCGATGCGCCCTTCGTTAAGCGTCTCGATGGCGATCTTGTAACCCTTGCCTACTTCGCCAAGCACGTTCTCTTTTGGGACTCGCAAATCTTCCATTAGCAGCTCGCAGGTGCTGGAAGCTCGAATACCCAACTTGTCTTCTTTCTTGCCTACCGAAAAACCTGGAAACTTCTTTTCGACGATGAACGCCGTGATCCCTCGATAACCAGCGGAAGGATCGATATTTGCGAACAGAATGAAAATTCCGGCTTCTTTGCCGTTCGTGATCCACAGCTTGCGTCCGTTGATCACGTATTCATTGCCGCGGAGCTCAGCGCGCGTTTGCATCGCGAATGCGTCCGAGCCGGATCCGGCTTCGCTCAATGCGTAGGCACCGACTGTGTCCGAAGCCATTCGCGGCAGATAACGTCGCTTCTGTTCTTCGGTCGCCCAGCGCAGCAGCGCATTGTTCACCAACGTGTTTTGGACATCGACCAAAACACCAGCCGATGGGTCAATGCGCGAGATTTCTTCGACAGCAAGAATCGCTTCGAAGAAAGTGCCTGCGCCACCTCCGTACTGCTCGGGAATCTCGATTCCCATCAGGCCGAGCTGGAAGAACTGCTCGATCAGCGCATGATCGAAGACCTGCTTCTCGTCCATTTCGCGCACCAGTGGACGCAGCTTCTCTTCGGCAAACTGCCGCACGTTGTCGCGAAATAGGAGCTCGTCTTCAGTAAGGCTGGTGAGCGGAGTTGGAGGAGCGCTCACGTCGATCACGGCTTCAGGCATCAATCACTCCAATACGGGAGAAACAGGAGATTTTATCATTTGAGCAGAAGCTGTCCTGCGCAAGTCAGTCTCGAATACTCGCATCTCAAAGCGCACATGTAGTCCTCGAGACTGGATCATTTATAAAATCCGAGTGTGCCGTCCAGCGGACGGTGGTAGTCCTAGGTCATGCAGAACCTGGGCACGTTGTTGCATCCTATTAAGTTTGCACACGAGGAACTTGGAATGCCGGGAGAGCTCGAGACCGCGGCTTTGAAGACGGAGCCATCTCCAAAGCGCGAGACTGCAGTCCTCGTCAACGATCCGCTCTGGTATAAAGACGCAATCATCTACGAGGTGCACGTCCGCTCATTCTACGACTCAGTCGACGACGGAATGGGCGACTTCCCAGGCCTAACGAAAAAGCTCGACTACATCCAGGACCTTGGCGTCACTGCGATCTGGGTCCTGCCGTTTTGCCCGTCGCCATGGAAGGACGATGGGTACGACATCGCCGACTACACCGATGTGCACCCGGCGTACGGCACACTGCGCGATTTCGAAATTTTTCTACGCGAGGCGCATCGCCGCGATCTCCGGGTCATAACCGAGCTCGTTCTCAACCACACGTCCGACCAGCATCAATGGTTCCAGCGTTCGCGTCGCGCTAAGCCCGGATCGCATTGGCGGAATTTTTACGTGTGGAGCGACACGCCTGAGAAATACAAAGAAGCGCGCATCATCTTTAAAGACTTCGAGCCGTCGAACTGGACGTACGACCCGATCGCCAAGAGTTACTACTGGCATCGATTCTTCGCCCATCAGCCGGACCTGAATTACGACTACGCTCCCGTGCGCAAAGCCATGCTGCAGGCAATGGACTTCTGGCTCGATACGGGAGTTGATGGCCTGCGTCTCGACGCTGTTCCATATCTATACGAACGTGAGGGAACAAACTGCGAGAACCTGCCCGAGACGCATGAGTTCCTGAGAGAAATTCGCAAGCATATCGACGAGAAGTATCGCGATCGAATGATTCTGGCCGAAGCCAACCAGTGGCCGGAAGACGCGATTGCCTATTTTGGGAATGGCGACGAATGCCACATGGCCTTCCACTTCCCAGTGATGCCGCGTCTGTTCATGGCGCTGCGCATGGAAGATCGTTATCCCATCACTGACATCCTCCAACTCACACCCGCGATTCCCGAGAATTGCCAATGGGCGCTCTTCCTGCGCAATCACGATGAGCTCACACTGGAGATGGTCACGGACGAAGAGCGCGATTACATGTATCGCATGTATGCGGAGGATCGTCCGATGCGCATCAATCTCGGCATTCGACGCAGGCTCGCGCCGCTGCTCGGCAACGATCGTCGCAAAATCGAGCTGATGAATGCCCTTCTGCTTTCGCTGCCAGGAACGCCGGTCATCTATTACGGCGATGAAATCGGCATGGGCGATAACTTCTATCTAGGAGACCGTAACGGCGTGCGCACTCCCATGCAGTGGAGCTCCGATCGCAACGCCGGCTTCTCGCACGCGAATCCACAAAAACTGTATCTGCCGGTGATCATCGATCCCGAATATCAGTACGAATCTGTAAACGTGGAGGCGCAGCAGAACAACGCCAATTCCCTGCTCTGGTGGACGCGCCGTATTCTCGCACAGCGCAAACGCTCAAAAGCATTCGGACGCGGCTCGCTGGAGTTTTTCACACCGGAAAATCGCCGCGTGCTTGCTTTCATCCGTCAGTACGAGAACGAGCGAGTTCTGGTCGTGGCGAATCTGTCGCGTTTTGTGCAGGCTGTAGAACTCGATCTCCACACCTTCTCAGGATTCAAGCTCGTCGAGATGTTTGGCGGCACCGAGTTTCCCGCTATGGGCGAACGTCCTTACCTGCTCACTCTGGGACCGCACGCGTTCTACTGGTTCATTTTGGAACCCCAGCAGAATGTCGGAGAAGCTGCGACTGGCTCACGCTTCGGTGAACACCGCGATCGCCCAATTCGCGCCATATCCTGGGAATCCGTGTTTGCCGGACCGGTGGAATCGGCGCTCTCGCGCTTGCTGCCATCATTCCTGCGCGGCCGTCCCTGGTTCCTGAGCCGCCATCGACGCATCCGCACCACCGAGCTTGCCGATGTCGTGCACGTCCCCGACACGAACTCTTATCTGGTGCTGATCAGGGTTGAGTTTGACGAAGGTGAGCCTGAGATCTACCAGCTTCCGCTCTCGGTTGCGCATGGAACCGAAACGGAACAGGTCGCCGCTAATCTATCCGATTTCATTCTCGCGCACCTTGAATCTGCTGACGGTACTAAAGGTCTGCTCTACAGCGCCTTCCGTGATCGCCGCTTTCCCGATGCCTTACTCGGCATGATCTCGCGCCGGCGTCGTGTTCGAACTCATCATGGAGAACTCGCCGGTTCACACACGCGCTCGCTACGCAGGATTCTCGGTCCCGAGCGGCCGAGCCTCGAGGCATCCGTTCCGCGTCCTTCGCCCCAGAACAATACGGGAATTTTCTTCGGCGATCGTTTGATGATGAAGGTTTATCGCCGTCTCGAATCGGGACCAAATCCGGAACAGGAGATCCTGCAATGGCTCACAGCGGAAGGCTTCAACAATGCTCCGCATCTTGCCGGACACATCGAATATCGCAACAGCCTCGGAGATGTGACTACCGCGGCGATTCTCGAGTCCTACATCCCGCATCAGGCAAACGGATGGAACTACGCACTCGATAATCTCGGATTGTTCCTCGAACGCGCATTGGCCGCGGAGGATGATCCGAGACTGTCACAAGTCAAGTCCGGCACACCGATGGATCTCGAACGAGAGAGTGCGCCGCAGGTGGTGTGCGACTTAGTCGGATCATTTCAGCAAATGTCCCGCTTGCTCGGACAGCGCACCGGCGAGCTGCTCATCGCGCTCGCGCGCAATCACGAAGATGCGGCTTTCACTCCCGAGCCATTCACCGACTTTTATCGTCAAGGACTCTATCACGGCATGCTCGGACATGCCACGCGCTGCTTCACGCAGCTGCGCAGCACCGTCCGTCATCTGCCGGATGACATCCGCGGCGACGCTGAGCAGTTGCTCAATCGAGAAAACGAAATGCGCGCCCGGCTCAAGCCGCTGCGCGACCATCGCATCCCGACGATTCGTACCCGCATTCATGGCGACATGCACCTCGGCCAGGTGCTCTTCACCGGCAAGGACTTCGTGTTCATCGATTTTGAAGGTGATCCGAGGCGCTCGATCGGAGAGCGCCGCATCAAGTACTCTCCGTTACGCGACGTAGCCGGCATGTTGCGTTCGTTCCACTACGCCGCGCATGCCGTGCTCTATGGAAAAGTGCCGGGGATCATTCCGCAGAAAGAATCGGCTGCGCAACTGCATCGCTGGGCTGGATTCTGGTATCGGTGGGTCGGGGCCACGTATCTGCACGGCTATCTGAGCACACCGGGAGTAACACAACTGCTGAACATTGGGGGAGATGAGTTGCGCATTTTACTCGATGCCTACCTGCTGGAACGCGGAATGATTGAAGTGCTTTCCGACCTGCAGAACCGGCCGGAGTGGGCGCGGATTCCCGTTGTGGGCATACTGGAAATTCTCGGACCAGAACCGTGAGCTTTCCCCGATCGAGCGGACTGCTGCTGCATCCGACATCGTTGCCGGGGCCATTCGGCATCGGCGACTTCGGACCGGCAGCTTACGAGTTTGCCGACTCTCTCGCCAGCGCCGGGCAATCGATCTGGCAAATGCTGCCGCTTGGTCCGACTGGATACGGGGACTCGCCATACCAGTGTTTCTCCGCGTTTGCGGGCAATCCCGCGCTGATCAGTCTCTCGCGTCTGGTCGATGAAGGCCTGCTTAGCGCTCACGACATCGACGACCTTCCTGACTTCTCCACTGACCAAGTCGATTATGAGCGCGTAAACGAATTTAAGCGGCAAAAACTCTGCCTCGCCTTTCAGCACTTCGCTACTTCAGCTCCATCGGACACCACACAAAGGTTCGATCAGTTCAAGGAAGCCGAACAGGCGTGGCTGCCGGATTATTCGCTCTTCCGCGTGCTGAAAGACAAACTCGGAGGAGTCGCGTGGCCGAAGTGGGACCGGGAATTTGTCCAGCGCGAGCCAGCGGCCCTCGCGCGCGCGCGCAACGAGTTCTCGCGAGAGATCAGCGGGCAGGACTTTCTGCAGTTCGTTTTTTTTGATCAATGGTGTGCGCTCAAGAACTACTGCAGCGACAAAAACATTCGAGTCATGGGTGATCTGCCCATCTATGTCGCGCACGACAGCGCCGACGTCTGGACGCATCCTGAGTACTTCTGCCTCGACCGGAAGGGGAATGCAGAAAAGATCGCAGGCGTTCCTCCCGATTACTTCAGCGCTACCGGCCAGCTATGGGGAAATCCTATTTACCGTTGGGATCGCATGGCCGCCGACGGATTCTCGTGGTGGATCGAGCGCTTTCGCTCGGCATTCCGCATTTTTGACATGCTGCGCGTCGATCATTTCCGCGGATTCGAAGCCTATTGGGAGGTTCCGGGCGGCGAGGAGACCGCCCAGAACGGGAAGTGGATTAAAGGCCCCGGCGAGAAGCTCTTCGGTGCCGTAGAAGCGAAGCTCGGTCCGCTCCCGATCCTGGCAGAAAATCTTGGAGTGATCACGCCAGAAGTCGAAGCTATTCGCGATCGCTTCGACTTTCCCGGAATGGCGATCTTGCAGTTCGCTTTCGGGAACGACCCCCAAGGCCCAAGCTTTCGGCCTCACAACTACCCTCGCAATGTCGTGGCTTACACGGGCACGCACGATAACGACACTGTCGTCGGCTGGTGGACCTCAAGGCGAGGCGAAGGCAGCATCCGGACGGAAGAGGACATTCGCAAAGAGCACGAATTTGCGCGCGCATACCTTCACCTCGACGGCGAAGAAATCAATTGGGTTTTTATCCGCACGCTCATGGCGTCAGTAGCGGATACGGTGGTCTTCCCAGTTCAGGACCTGATTGGCGCCGGCGCAGGCGCCCGAATGAATACTCCTGGCACGGCGACTGGCAACTGGCGGTGGCGCTTACGTGGAGAAGCTCTCGATGAACAAATTGCGGCGCGGTTGCGTGAACTGACGCGACTCTATGATCGTCTGCCGGCGGCTTCACCCAAACACCAGGAGTAGAGCACCTCGATACAGAGTACCGGCTACCAACGGTCGCGTGCCGGCGGCGCAAGCGACAGCATCTGCTTCGCCCAAATGGAGTTTCATCCTATAGCGATAATTCTTCCAGGCTTCTGCGGTTTGTGTTCGGACCGAACGTGATTGCGGCCGCGACTCCAGCCATCGCGATCGCTAGCATGGCGAAAACGGGCGTGACCCCATGCGCCAGCACTGCAGCAATCAGAAACGAGCTCAAGGCTGCGCTCAAACGGCTCCAGCTGTAGGTGAATCCCACGCCAGTGGCTCGGATCCGAGTGGGAAAGAGTTCGCTTTGATAGGAATGCAGCACCGCCGAAAACCAGTTGCTGCACAGCGTGACCAGAGCGCCGCTCATAACGATCAGTGCGGGTGATCTCCACATCGCGAATCCCAAGCCGAAACCGGCAATCGATAGCGCGAGAGCGAAGATCGTCCACTTGCGTTCGAGCCGATCCGCCGTGAACGACGCGATGAGCGGCCCTGCGGGAGCGATCAGCGCAATCAGCAGCGAATAATTGAGCGAGTGCAACAATCCTATACCGCGCTTCAGCAAGAACGTCGGCGCCCAGTTTGCGAAGCCGTAAAAGCCCAGCGTTTGTAGCGTTTGAAAGATAATGAGCATCACTGTGCGAGCGCGATATTGCGGAATCCAGAGCTCGCGAAAACGCGAGAAACTCCAACCACCTGAGATCGAATCTCGCGCGGCTTTGACGCGCTGCAGCGTACTTTGCTGAGCCGCTGTTCGGCTTCCGATTGCCCCCGCTCGCGATTTGCCTTCGATCATGTCGAGGACTGCATCGGCTTCTTGAGTTCGATTTATGCTTTCCAGCCAGCGCGGCGATTCCGGTAAGCCCAATCGCAGATACCACGCGAGCAACGCTCCTGCGGCTCCGAAAACCATCACCCATCGCCATCCGCTGATCAGGAAATGCGAAGGAACAAGTATGCGCGACAAGACGGCAACTGTCGGCACAGATGTAAATCCGACCACTTGGGTAATGGCGATGAAGCGGCCGCGAGCGTAACTTGGAACGATCTCGCTCACGTAGGCGTCGATAACAACGATCTCAGCGCCGATGCCGATGCCGGCGAGAAATCGGCACACAATCAACCAGGTAGCCGACTGCGCCAGCGACCCAATCAGCGTGAATGCGGAGTAAATCAGGAGCATGGCGACGAAGGAAGTGCGTCTGCCGATCTGATCGCTGGTCATGCCAAACAGTACAGTTCCGACAAACATCCCCATGAATCCGGCCGCGATGAGTTCGCTGAATTCCTGTAGTGAAAGGAATCCTGAATTCTGCAGCGCAGCACCGACATACGCGACCATGAACAGGTCGTACATATCGAACCACTCGCCCAACGAGACAAGGGAAATAAATCGATAATGAAACCGGCCGACCGGCAGCCGCTCAAGCCGTGCTGCAATTGCCGATGGAGGTATAGCCAGCATGCGTGTAATCCGCAGTGTCCGCGCAAACGCACGCGAATGTGCTACGGTCGATGTTGAACTTAGCTCAGCAGCTTAGCAGTTCAGGAGTTCCGGAGCTTGTTTTTCGCATCTTCGGCTACTCTGAAATCATCTTTTTTATCGACACTTATGCATTCCAGAAAAGAGTTGATTCGTTTCATCGCAGTCATTCAGTCCATCCTGTTTCTCGCGCATTTGCTTCTCTATGAGACCTGGACATTTTCGGCTCCGCACAGCGCTACTTCCGGATTGAAACTCATTCTCGGCCTCTTGTCGGTCAGCTTCATTGGCAGCTCGCTGCTGGCATTTCGATACACGAATGCTTTTGTTCGCGTCCTGTACAGGGCTTCTGCAGTCTGGCTGGGCTTGCTCAGTTTTGTCTTTCTCGCAGCATTGTTGTCCTGGTTCGTTTTGGGTATCACGCTACTGGCGGGACTCAGGATCAACTTTCATCACCTGGTACAAATTTTGTTGGTGGCGGCGGTCGTAGTAGGAATCTACGGATTGTTGAACGCAAGCTGTACGCGGATCACGCGCACGACCGTCCGTCTGGCGAATCTGCCGGACGCGTGGCGCGGAAGGAAAGCTGCGCTGATCAGCGACGTGCATCTTGGCCACGTTCGCAACGGCAGCTTCCTGCGGCGCATGGTGACCAAGATTTTGAAGGAAGAGCCGGATGCAGTTTTTATAGCCGGCGATCTATACGACGGCACTGCCATTGACGCTCAACAAGCGGCCGAGCCGTTGAAGAAACTTCTGGCTCCGCAAGGAGTCTATTTCGTGGCAGGCAATCACGAGCAGTTCGGCGATGACAGTAAATTCCTGAACGCCGTTGCAGCTGCGGGCGTCCGCGTGCTGAGCAATGAAAAGGTGGAGGTCGATGGCCTGCAGATTATCGGCGTTCCATATCGAAACGCCGTACACGACAGCCGCTTTGCTTCCGTGCTGCACGGGATCGGGCTCGATCGTGATCGCGCCAGCATTCTGCTGACTCATGCCCCCGATCATCCTGACGTTGCTGAGGCTGCCGGTGTCTCGCTGCAGCTCTCGGGGCACACGCATCTCGGCCAATTCATTCCCTGGAGCTGGATGGCGCGCCGCGTTTACCGCGAATTTGTCTACGGATTATCCCGGATCGGGAAGATGCAAGTGTTTACTTCCAGCGGCGCGGGAACCTGGGGACCGCCGCTGCGCCTGGGCTCCAATCCCGAAATCGTCCTGCTCGAATTTGAGTGAGACTTCGGCAAAGTTACCTCAGGATTGCTCCTGTTCTTCTACATGGACCTTATCTTGTGGCGACCAACTGCGGTACGCCTGCAAGGCTCTCGAATTCTTCTTGTGTCAGCCGCACGGACGCTGCCGCCACGTTCTCGTCCAAATGCTCGATCGAGCTGGTTCCCGGAATGGGAAGTATGACTCCGGAGCGTCGCAGAAGCCACGCCAGCGCTATCTGCATCGGTGTTGCCTGATGCTGCTTAGCGATTTTGCTCAGCGCATCGCCGGCGACTTTGCCCGCGCCTAAAGGGAACCATGGAATAAATGCGATTCCGTTGCGTTCACAGTAATCGACGACGTAGTCCCACTCCCGATCGGCGAAGCTGTAGCGGTTCTGGACGGAGACAATGGGCACGATCTTGCGCGCGCGCTCGATGTGCTCTTGCGTGACGTTCGAGAGCGCCACCTCAAGAATTTTTCCCTGCTCGCGCAGTTCACCAAGCGTCGCAATCGAAGCTTCCAACGAGACGATTGGGTCGGGTATGTGCAACTGGTATACATCGATCCGCTCGACTCGCAATCGTTTCAGACTGCCTTCTACGGCTTTGCGCAGGTGCGTGGGAGTAGCGTTGTGCGTCCATTGATTCGGACCAGGGCGCATCCAGCCGCCCTTCGTCGCAATGACCAGCCCCTTGGGATACGGGAAAAGCGCTTCCGCGATGAGATCTTCGCTCACATTCGGACCATACGAATCGGCAGTATCGACGAAGTTGACGTCGAGTTCGATCGCGCGCCGCAAAACCGCAAGAGCCTTGTTCCGGTCGCGCGGAGGTCCCCAGATGCCGTCGCCGGTTAGGCGCATGGCTCCGTATCCGAGGCGATGGACACGCAGCTCGCGTCCTAGCGAAACCTGTCCGGCGGAGATTGCAGACACCTGCTTGCTATTCATGACAGCTCATTATTTCATCCGCTCATCGCTTGCGAAAGAAGTGAGCGGCACAGCCACAGGATGCGGCAAAGCTGGGTTCTGGGGGCCAGCTAGCGGATGTGCGGACTTTGCGGAGTACCGCTCTGGCGTTTTGCCGAGGCGCCGACCACATGAACATCAAATTGGAACGGAACAGTCTTGGGCGGATAACAGGCATTGTCGCTACAGGCCTGATAGCGAAGCTCGCCATGTACCGTGAAGTTCCCGGTCAGCGCCGTCTTTCCAGCCAGGAGTTTCGCTTTCACCGTGAATGCGTCGGAATAGACGTTCAGCTTTTCACTGGGGTCAAAGGGAAACGAAATGTCCTTTCCCGGCGGGAAGGTGATCATTGCGGTGGAGAGATCGCTCGGAGGCGATAGTTTGAGCGTGGTTGGAATCAGCAGTTCCGAATTGGGTTTGTTGGAATTGACGTGGAAGCCATCTTTGACGCGAAATTTCAGGTCTACGTCGGCGGGCTTGCCGGGTGTAACGCTTGCAGACGAAGCGCCTTCGAAATTGACGTAAACATGCGCGGAGCGCGGTTGATCGGCCGCAATCGCACAGACTGCCAGAATCAATAGCACCAGCGTTGTTAAGAAGAAGATCTTGCGTGATTCCAAAGTAGGTACCTGCCGAACGCTAAGAAGCCGACTTAGCCGGAGTGTTCGCCGTGGCTGCTTCAGCCTTTCCCTCCGCCAGCGCCTTCTTGATGTTGTCCTCAATCTCGCTGCGACTCACCAGGCCTGAGGCCGAATCCACGATCTTCCCATTGCGATCGATGTAAAACGTGGTGGGAAGCCCGACTGCGCCGTAGGCGTCGCCGACATCGTCCTGACCCTGCAGGACGGTGTAGTTCACGCCCATATCTTTGGCGAATTTCTGGATCTCATCTCTGCCGGAATCGTCGAGTGCCACTCCGACGATTTGCAAGCCTTGAGGTCCGTACTCTCTCTGGAAATCCACGAACCACGGCATTTCGACCTTGCACGGGCCGCACCAGGTCGCCCAGAAGTTCAATAGAACAGCCTTGCCACGAAAGTCGGAGAGCCTTACCTGCTTACCATCGAGATCTTTCAGCACGAAATCCGGAGCCTCTTTGCCATTGCTCTGGCCATAAACCAGCGGCTGCGGATTGCCAATCATTGCCGATACCCTTGGCCGGGAGTTCTTAACTCCCGCATAAATCATGACAACGACTACAAGGGCAATGATGACGATGGCGGCGGCGTTACGTCTCACAAAGGTCTCCTAGTAAATCATCTCACTTCTGTTTCACAGTGCAAAGCGGTTGAGAAAGCCCAAGTAGCCGGAAAGTACTGTGAAATGGCGTGTGACAAAGAGTGCGCCGATCACAATCAGCAGCACTCCGCTGGCGACTTCCACTGCGTGCAGATGCCGCCGGAATCTTCCATAGAACGCGAGAAAGCGGTCGATTCCCAGGGAGGTCAGCAGAAACGGGACGGCCAGCCCGAGCGAGTAGATCGCCAGAAGCGCAATGCCTTTCGACACGGTATGTTGGGATGCGGCGATAGCTAGGATGGCGGCCAGAATCGGCCCGATGCAGGGAGTCCAGCCAAAGGCAAACGCGAAGCCCACCACGAACGATCCCCATGGAGTCTTGCCTGTACCTGCAGTGTGCATGCGCTTGTCGGCGTAGAGCGCGCTGATCTTTAGGATTCCGGTCAGGTGCAGGCCAAAGATAATGATGATGGCCCCGGCGATCTGCCCCAGCAGCCCTTTATATTCGCGCAACAGCCTGCCGACGGACGTGGCCGTTGCCCCCAGCGCCACAAAAACGACGGTGAACCCGAGAATAAAGGTGATGGAGTTCACCATCACGGCGCGCATGTGATTCGACGCCTGTTCATCGCGCAGTTCGTCGACCGAGGCGCCCGAAATGAGCGAAATATATCCTGGGACGAGTGGGAGAACGCACGGCGATAGAAACGACACAATCCCAGCCAAAAACGCCGTCAGTGCCAGTGGAAGACTCTGCATATAAGCGCAATTTTACAGGCGGCTAACCGGCCGTGGCATTTCCGGGCTATCATGTCCCAACCGCCAACCGCTCGGTACAACAACACAAAACTAAACTGACTAAAGCACAACAGCGCCCCATGAGGCGACTGGGAGGTATCGTGTCCGCTAACACTGTAACTCCGCCTGCACCGCTTTCCATGCGCGAAGCCCTGAAGATTCCGGGGTTCAAACGGCTTTGGCTAGCCCAAGGGGTCAGCATCCTTGGTGATTTCCTCGCTATATTCGGCGTCATCAACCTGATCACGTTTCGCTGGCACGGCACGCCGCTGCAAGTGACGAACGTGATGATCGCCTACATCATTCCGATCACGATTGTCGCACCGCTCGCCGGCGTCTTCGTCGATCGCTGGAATGTGAAGCGCACCATGATCGCCAGCGACCTGATCCGATCCGTTCTCATTTTGGGACTTGTGTTCGTCACGCGCCTCGAGCACATCTACGTGATCTTCCTGCTCGTGAGCACGGTCTCAAGCTTCTTCGGACCAGCACAGTCCGTAACGCTGCGCACTCTTGTTCCCGTCCACGGACTCCTCTCCGCCAACGCGCTCATGTCGCAAGCCTTCTACACCATGCGCATCATCGCGCCCGCTGCTGCCGGACTGCTTGTCTACTGGCTGGGCGAGAGCTCCTGCTTCTACCTCGACACCGTCAGCTTCATCTTTTCCGCTGCTATGCTCTCAACGATCGTCGTCATGCGAATCGTTAGCCAGAAGAGTGGAGGAGGCGAGAAATCTGTCCGCGGGCTCCTACGCGACTACACGGCAGGGTCGCGATTCGTCCTCACGCATCCGGCGATCTCGTTCGTGATGATCGCGATGATGACCGCCATGTTCGTCCTCAGTTGCTTCAGCCCGCTGATCTCCGTTTACGTGCGCGACCAACTCCACGCGGGCACGCGCGCGTTTGGACTGATTAGCGCCATGATTGGAGTCGGACTTATTGTCGGTACGCAAACCGTCAACGCAGTTGCGAAAGGACTTTCGAAGAAACATGTAGCGCTTTCCGGAATCTTCGGCCTGTCGTTCGCAACGTTTGTCCTGGCGCTGTTCAAGACCTCGCTTCTGGCCGGCGCAAGCATGTTCGGAATTGGCTTCGCGATCGCATTCATCGTTGTGCCCGCGCAAACGCTCATGCAACAGGAGACGCCGCCAGACATGCTGGGCCGCGTAAGCAGCAGCTTCATGGCAGTGTTCTCGCTCTCACAACTGCTAGGCCTGGTTCTCTCCGGATCCCTGGCCGACATGATCGGCATTCGCCGCCTCTTCTTCTATAGCGCCGTTCTATTAGCGGTGCTGACAGGAGCCGGATACCTATGGCTCCGCGAGCCTAAAGCCGAGGAAAAGGCGATAGCCGCTGCAGGATAAAGCCGCGAAGCCACAAGCTGGCCATCGGTATCGTTCGCGGCGGCACATCGCCTTCGCTAGTGGCCAGTATGGCCACCAGGATAGTTCACGAAAACATACACGCCTTCGAACTTTGCTAATGTGTAGTTAACAAGTGCAAAGCAGCATGGAGTGGCTCAACTATCATCACCTGCTTTACTTCTGGACAGTCGTCCGGGCGGGGAGCATCCATAAAGCCGCCGCAGAGTTGCGCATCTCGCCGCCGGCAATCAGCACGCAATTGAAAATCCTTGAGGATCACTTGGGAGAACGGCTGCTGGAGCGATCGGGCAGACGGCTTGTGCTAACCGAGACCGGCAGGACTGTTTTCAGCTATGCCGATGACATCTTCTCGCTCGGGCGCGAGTTGCTGGACGTCATCAAGAATCGGCCGATTGGCCGGCCGCTGCGTCTGGATATCGGAATCGTGGATGTGATGCCGAAAGTGATTGCGCAACTGCTGATCGAGCCGGCGTTGCACCTCGAAGAAAACGTTCGCGTGGTCTGCCGCGAGGCTGCATCGGACAATCTTCTGGCGCGGCTCGCGACCCACGAACTCGATCTCGTGCTTTCGGATTCGCCGGTCGATCCTAGCTTGAGCATCAGAGCCTACAGTCACCTGCTCGGTGAGTGCGGTGTGATCTTTGTAGCAAATCCCAAGCTGGCGCAAAGGTTTCGCAAGAACTTTCCTAAGAGCCTGGATGGAGCTCCGATATTTTTGCCTACCGACAACACGGCGCTGCGTCGGAACCTTGATCTATGGTTTGAAACCGAGAGCGTGCGCCCCATGATTGTTGGCGAATTCGAAGACTACGCTCTTCTGCGCGCCTTCGGCGAAACCGGAAGTGCGATTTTTCCTATGCCTTCCGTTTTCGAAACCCAGCCAGACAAGTTGAGAGGATTGGCAAAGATCGGACATACAGATAAAGTCCGAATGCATTTCTATGCCATCTCGGCGGAACGCAAGCTGCAGCATCCGGCGGTGGTGGCAATTTCAAACGCGGCAAGGCGGGAGTTGTTCAAATAACTATGCTAGGTGAGGAGGAGATCAAAAGATGCGTCTCGCGCGGCGGGCTGCAGCGGAGGCATCGCAGCGAGCACCTACAACAGCTGCGCGAGATTGTTTCGCGCCAGAGTGCAGAAGGTCTGAAGGATGGCTCGGCGCTCATCGATTCGAAACGCGAGTTCGATGTCACTGCAGACGCGATGCCGGGCCGATGAGAACGTCAGCCGCTTGCACAAGACGTCGGGCGTGGCGATGCGCTGGACGCATGCGGGAGCGATGGTCACTCCCAACCCCGCGCCGACCAAACGCAGGATCGTCAGCCATTGTGGCGCTTCCTGAACAACGTGCGGACGGTAACCGTGAGCTTCGCAAATAGAAACGGTCTTTTCGTAGGCGCGCTGGCTTGCCAGCGGACTGAAGAACACAAAGGGTTCATCGCGCATCTCGGCGCCGGTAAGAGCCTTGCGTCGGGCCAGCGGATGCTTCTTGGGAACGACTGCAATGAATGGTTCGGAAAACAATGGTTCGATTTCGAGGCCTTCGACGGGGCCGCTGTCGCGGAGAAAGCCAACGTCAGAGTGCTTTCCAGCAGTCCCTCGATTACGCCTGAGGTGTGGAACTCGCGCAACTGCAGGTTCACTTTGGGAAACTGCGCGCGATAGCGGCCAAGCATCGCCGGCAATCGCGTAAGCATGCTCGATCCAATGAAACCGACTCTCAGGAACCCAACTTCTCCGCGCCCGATGCTGCGGGCCTCTTCCAAGTCGTCTTCAACCTTACGGAGAGTTCGGCGTGCCTGATTAAAGAAGCTTTCACCTGCGCTCGTCAGCTTTACTGCGCGTGATGTTCTTATAAAAAGCGGATGTCCGACGATCTCTTCAAGCTTGCGAATCTGCTGCGACAAGGGAGGTTGGGCCAAATGAAGACGTTCCGCTGCTCGGCCGAAATGCAGTTCCTCGGCGACCGCCACGAAATAACGAAGATGACGAAGTTCAATGTCGGACATGAGATTCGCCCTTTCCTTGAAAAGCGCTGTCACGCTAATAATACGCAATATGTATTGATTCCAATTAACAAGATATTGGACATATCGATGCCCTGAAGCATAGATTTCCTGATATGGAAACATCAGTACAACGTAGCCGCTGGAGTTCCCCCCTGGTTGATGGCGAACAAATAGTTGGTCTCTCTGAGGTTGTAATCCGGCCATTTCGACCTGGTGACGAGGTTGCATTTCGCGGGTTAAATGAGGCGTGGATTGCCAAGTACTTCATCATTGAGGAAGCGGATCGTAAGGTTTTGAACGATCCGGTTCACAACATTCTTCGCTTAGGCGGCCACATATTTCTTGCGGTCGCCGGTGAAGTGGCCGTGGGATGCTGCGCCTTGCTGCCGATGGAGCCGGATGGATTTGAGCTTGCCAAAATGGCAGTTTCCGAAGATCTGCAAGGAAAAGGAATTGGTCGCAAACTGCTCGAGTGTGCAATTACCGAAGGAAGGAGACTGGGCGCCTCGCGCTTATACCTCGAAACCAATCGCAGGCTGGCAAACGCGATTCACCTCTATGAGTCCGTGGGCTTCGAGCACGTTTCGCCTGACCAGGTAATTCCGTCGCCATATGCTCGAGCCAACGTGTTTATGGAGATGAAGATTTAGATCCCAACTGGCGAGCTGGATGATAAATGATTGATTCAATGGTGGAGCTAGTCGGGATTGGAGCTCCAGGTTAGCTGAAATCTGGCAGGCTCTCGTACTTTGTGGTTCTCGTGGAATAGGTGATCATGAGGACCGATCGAATGTCGATATCGCCGTCTGCGGATCTTCAATAAATAGAGTCGAATGGGTGAGGAGCCGCGACTCCAGTGCGTTCCGCCCGAACTTATTCAGTCCTTCCCCTTTTGGTCTTGTTCTGCCCACATTTTTATTCTTCATGCAGTGGCACGGTGGGATCGAGATGAGCGGCGCGCAGAGCGGGGTAAAGCTGCCGATGGCGGCGACTATGGCAACCAGGGACGAACATTTCTGCAGAGAGACAGGGAAACTAACCTTTATTAGAGAATCGTTTCCGGTGACCCAGCCCCCAAAAAGTAGTCCAGCCTACAATGTGAGTCTCCACGGGAGAAGGAGAACCTGAGTGAAAGGCAACCGACACAGCGAGGAACAGATCATCGCGATCCTGAAGCAAGGCGAAG